>OLSM01002577.1_pt1 | contig 11391 bp, 15 predicted proteins | sample 1672721 | NCBI WGS metagenome assembly OLSM01 (sample SAMEA3136717, study PRJEB25190) | human gut metagenome | reverse complement strand
GCCCAAACCTGCAGGTACTGCGGTTTTCTGGATTCGCCGTAGCCGATGTTTTCGACCAGGCTGAATCGAACATAAGGGACGTTGTTGGCGCTCATCTGCAGCTCAAAATCAGCAGTCACACGGCCAACGGTATTTACTTGCGACATAACGCTCCTTTCTGCCCTGCGGCTTTTCTATCTATATAAAAAAGTGCCAATAACATCTGCGCATAAGCGCAGCAATGCCATTGACACTTGACTACAAACTTAACAGCGTGTGCAATGCGGAAAGACTCCCGCGGTACAGACGAAAGATCTGTAGCCCAAAGGGCGATGCACAAAAATCAATTACAATGGTATTGTACCACTATATATTGCGTCTGTCAAGATGTAAATACTATATATAGCGTTTCGCCAATGGGCATTTCCAAGATATTGGATTTGTACTCACTCTATAAACAGATGGATTCTCCTGCAATTTCCCCGCCGCGCAGAAACTTTATGGAGTTGTGGTATGGTCTCCTGATTTCTGCGGCAGCGGGGCTGCAAACTCACCAAGTTCCTCAAGACCGAGGAGGCGGTCGGTTGACAGGGCGGTATCCAGATATTCACTGCCGAGAGAAGGCCGGCTGTCCTGCTTGAAGAAAAAGCGGTAGCAAAACCCGATTTTCACTTTGGCCTGCTTATCCAGCATGAGCGCCGACTCCCGGCCATCGGCGTCCATGATATAGACTTTCCGGAAGCGCCGCAGCGGTTTGGCTGAGATCCTGATGCAGACGCCTTCCACGACCTCGTATCGTCTTTGGGTCATAATGTGGTACAGGCCAGCACTGCGAATCAATGTACTGATAAAAACTGCGGCACTGAGTACCAAAAAGAAAAAGTCGTGGTAAAAACAGAAATACGCAATCCCGACGAGCAGGCAGCCGACTCCTATCAGCAATGTTAAAAACAGCTTATGAATCAGGATCTGGGGACAGTCTTTCCATATATCCATTAAGCCAGATCCCCCCGTTCAAAAATAATCTGCTGGCGCAGGTACAAATTCGCCACGGCGAGAATAACGGGTTGACGGCTTTCAAAACACCGCGCTATACTGGCGATGTTGTCACTGGTTGTTTCATTGTCGCCGTATAGGATGTCCATGATTTTTGTACTGCTGGACAGATCATAAGCATCCTTTTCCACACATTTGATGACTTCTGCAGTAGAAAGAAGGGCCTGTTTCGACAACTCCATCACACGTCGCTCACAGTCAGACAGGGTATTCTTCTTGAACAGCCGCCTAGCTTGGGCAAAGGTGGCCTTTCCGGACAGCATGAGCTTTAAGAAGGTGGCGGCGCGGAGGGGAATGCTCTGAGAGATGGGGACAATATAGAGGCAGGAGAGCAAATGGTACAGGGCGTCTTCATCCGTCTGGCCTGATCCGGAGACCACCAGCCCGCGCTGAAGCAGGCGGCGAAGACAACCATCAAAGGGACGATTGGCCTGGTAATTGACCTCAAGACACTTCTCCTGATAAAGCCCCTCAAGCTGTTCAGCTTTCAAAATTCTCCAGTTAAGAATGGTCCAGAGGATCATCTCCTGCAAATCAACCCCGTATTCCCGCTGGCCCACCGTGATGATGGGGCAGGACAAACCGCCGGCGCCTTGTCTCTTTTGAAATCTCCCAACGGCTGTATAGATTGTAGTCATGAAAATTTCTCCTTTATTTCTTATTTACGCTTTGAAACTGCGGAAGTTCAACATTTCCATGTTAAAACACGCTCATCTTCCCGCAGCTTCACTGCGGCTCTGGAGATCCATGCGCCCACGGTGTTGGGCTGAACGCCGTACAGATCGGCAATATCCCGGCCGGACAACCCTTTTATTTTCCACTCCAACGCCTCGATGCCGAGGCGAACGATTCCGTGATAGTTCTTCTTGACGGATGCCAGAAGCGCCAGGGCGTCTATTTCAGAGGTCAGTTCATCCAGAGGATCCTCAATCGCCAACAGAGCTGCATAGGTTTCCTCGTTATCCTCAAAGACCTTGGGATCCAGAAGCAGACGCTGCCGGTTCTGCCTGTTGCACATGATGCGGCAGTAGGAAAGCAGCCCATTCTTCACAACGGTCTGGGCATAGGCGCTGAACCGCCCCTTTTCGGAGTCGTAGGTGGCTGCGGCCTTACAAAGCAATACGCAGCCTTCTCCGTACAGGTCATCATATTCAAAACCAAATACCGTTTCATTTATCTTCACAAAGTTGTGGATCGCCCAGTGGATGACAGTTAAATTCTTTTCCACCAGTTGCTGCTGTTGCTCATTTAAGGGCGGCAGCCTCTTCATAAAATCACCTCGTTTCCATTATCAAATGTGACAGATTCAAGCTGCTCGCCTGTGGTTTGCCTCTACTTCCTCACAGGCCGCAATCAGCTGATCGCACATATACACAGAAAACTTTGCGATATGAGCCTGGTCACGGCGAAGAGAAAATTTGGCCTGAAGCCATTGGTACGCTTGCCATTTCTCCATCTTGCAGGTTCGCTGGAGCTGCTCAAACGCCCGGTGCGCCAAAATTCGCTTGTACCGAAGATCTCCGTTGGCCAGCGTTCCCAGAGGCAGAAGGGACTTGGCGTGAACTCCCACATAGGCGTCGCATTTAGGGTAGCGGTTGCAGACATAGAGGTACTGGCCCTGCTTTGCCTGGTCACCGTGTACGACATGGGCAGGCCGCAGCATCGCTTGAGCGCCGCAGTAGGGACACTTTACATAAGCCCGTTTCAATCAATCACCTCCTGTACCGCGGTAATGCGGTGTTAATACGTATAATTGCTTACATAGATGACTCTATCTGTAAGCAGGGACAGTGGGCGGGGTTTTCTATCGTCCAAACCAGCCAGAGATGATAGGACGACGCGAAGGCCCGCCAATCCAGTTGAGCTGCACACTCCGCTGGATCAATCTGCTCGCCGGAGAGCTGGCGGAACCGATGCTCCGGTACGAGTAAGGGTCTTCCATCGGCGTCTGCGCAGAATAAGAAGCCGGAGCAGTCTGCCATATCCGCACATGGTAGCTTTCCGCACCGGACAAACAGGGCGTTGCGCCAGTTGCCGCCGGCTGCTTTCAAAAAGGGATAGAGTTCACAGGTGTGTTCGTTCATGTCCCTTCACCTCCATTATTCAACATTCAAAAAAGTTAATAAAAAAAGCCCGGGGCCGGCGTCGATACAGCGCCAGTCCCGGGCAGGCGAATCAGCTGAACAGCCCTTCGATTTCACGGGTGATGCGCGGAATCACCGTATCATTGAAAATGAGGGTCAGGGCGGCCAGAAGCAGAGCACCCAACACGACGGCAATGATGATTTTCACAGCGTCGCTGATATAAAAATCTCCCCTCTGGTTGGACAGGGCCATATGGGAACGGATGGCCAGAGCATTCACTCCAGATCGGATCTTGCTGAAAAATTTGGACATAAATTACCTCCATATTTGTGTTATTGTGGTTCTTTAGGTACGTCTAATAGATTTGAGGAACGGATTTCTCCATGGATGTGCGGTGCTGCTGGGTACCGGCTGCCGACGATAGACTGCCGCCAGCCAGGGCTTACGCCGCTGGAAAAATCGCCGGTTACGGCTGCGGCGGGATTTTTTCTTTTTCATCGACTCCTCCTTTTGGGGATACAAAAAAACCGGGCGTACAGCATATCGCTGCTCGCCCGGTTAGGGGGGATCCCACTAAAATACAATTTTCCATCACCTCCTTGAAGTGGGGCTTTCTTACCCGAAGAAGGCCCCCAGAGAGCCGAGTACCTCGGTACTCAATACCACCAGATAGATGATGACGATACAGAAGAGCATCATCATCGAGTAGCGCTGGATCTTCTTGGGCCGTTTTGCTGCTTCTTTCTTGAGGTTTGCCTGCTCGATCTGGCGCATGTCAAAGGTAATCATGCGGAAGTACATCCGCTGGTCGTCGCCGCGAAGAGTGCCGATCAACCCGCGCACCACATCAGAGAGCATGGTGCTGCCAATCCGGCTCTCAAACCGGATCAGGGCATTTTCGTAGTTGCCGGTCTTCATGTCGGCCACCGTCTGGTCCAGCTCCATGCCGAACTCCTTGCCGGCCACACGGCGGTAAGCGGCCAAGATCTTCAGCACATCGCGGTCGTTCTCCAGATTCTGCGCGATGGTGAGGGCGAACCGGGGGATCTCCGCCTCGATGACCTTTTTTCTCTTCTTTACAAAATCAAAGGCACTGTAATAAGTGGAGAACCACATGGCGACAGCCAGGCCGATCAGGATAGGGACCGACAACGGCATGACTACAGCCATGAGCAAGGCTGCCAGCACAATAAGGCTGGCCGTCACATAAGCCCGGAGCGTATAGACTTCCGGCGACAACGGGATACCGGCAATGCTCAGTACTGACTGCAGCTTGTCCCGTTTCAGTTTATCCAAATGGATGAAGGGGGCTAGCTTGGTGGCAATCTTCGTAATGTAGACCTCGTGCAGTTTTTCACTGCGGATCCCCTGTTGCTTTTTGGCAAACATCATCATTTTTGAGGTCTTGCTGGTGGGGACATCCACAAATGCACAGGTCAGGTTATAGGCTGCGACGCCCACCAGGATGCAGGCCATCAGCGCAAGGAACACCATTATACATCACCCCCATACTCAATCGGTTTGGACAGCTTCATAATCTGCGATACAGAAAACAGGATGATGGCTCCACAGATGGCCAGTGCGATTTTCCCGGGTGTAGTGAAGAGTAGGGCGTGGAACCAGTCCTGATTGAGAAAGTAGAGCAGAGGGATGTTGGCTATCACCAGGAATACCATGGTGATCGCTTCACGGCGCGGCCCCTGCATCATGGCCTCCAGCTCTGACTGGACAATGCGGACATCGCTGAATTTCTGCGTGATGGTGGGCAGCGTTTGTTTCATGGACCGGTCTGACTGACACTGGATCAAAATGTTACACCACTCGTGAAAGACCCGGTTTGGAACCTTCATCTTCATCGAGTTGATGGCGCTCACCAAATTGGCGTTGATGAGTTCCGCCTCCGATACAAAGGCGCTGAAGGTGGATTTGACCGGCTCGTTGATAAAAGGCAGGTTCTCCTTGACCGATTTGATAAGGTCTTCTGTCCGAAGGTACGATGTTGTGATGATGGAGATCGACATTTCCAACTCTTCGTTGAGATGTTTTTTATAGGTAGCCGCGGTGCTGCGCAGATACCAGACCGGCACAAGAGAAAAACCGATGCCGAAAATAGGGACCATATAGATGTTGTTCAACAGCAGCGCCAGCACGGCGCCCACGGCGAAGAGCAATAAAGACAGCTGTTTAACAGCAGTAAATTTTTCTGCGCGGCCCATACTGCGCAGCATCTCACCCAGTTCGTACTCGCGGTTGAAGAACCCTTTGACCGGAATGCCCATCACGACCTTCAATTCGTCGGAGAGCGTCACACTCTTGCTTTTAGAAAAAATGGTAAGCAGATCTGTTACATGAACGCCGAACAGGGAGAGCAGCCCGGTACTGATGAGCAGAAAAATGATGATATAAAGCCACGGCATTCAATCTACCTCCTTTGGGAAGGGGCCCAATTTGCGCATAAGCTGGCTCGGCTCTTGGGAGAAAACCTCCAATTCCTTGAACGAGATGCCATTGTCCAGGAACCGTTTGCGCAAGTTGCCCGAGATGTCATCGCCCTTTCTGTGCCGACCCACTACATGAGGCTCGCCGTTTTCATCTATCGTGTTATCCGCCACTTCATACTTGTAGAGTGAGCGGTAGATAAGCCTGCCGTCCTCATAGCCTTCACCTTCGATAATCTCCATGATTTTACGGCTGCGGTCTTCCAGCTGTTTGGTGTAGACGACAATGGGATACGCCTCCACCATGATCTGCATTAGAACTTCATCGCTCATCATATATTTACGCTTGGCCAGCGTCATCATACGGCGGTAGGTGGATGCACAGCTGTTCGAGTGTATGGTGGTGCAGACCGTATGCCCCGTCCGGGAACTCTCGGCGGCGGCAAGACTCTCTGCCGCCGACCGCATTTCACCGACGCCGATCACATCGGGGTGTTTGCGCAGCACCCGTTCCAGCAGGAAGTCTTGGTTGATATTAAGCGCCGGGTTTTCATGGGGGCGGGTCAGCAGGTGGACGACGGAATTGGCAATCCGGCCGTTTTCATCGCGCCGCACCAGATCGAACTCGCGGCTGCCCTCTTCAATGGTGATGAGGCGTCGGTTGTTGGGGACCTGAGATAAGAGCCATGCCATGATGGTGGTCTTGCCGCTGCCGGTGGAGCCGGCGATACAGACTGATACGCCGTATCGGATGCAGGCCGTCAGAAATTCCAGCATCTCGCTGGTGGCGCTTCCGGATTCCAGCAGCTTCTCTTTGCTCACGGTCTGCTGGTTGACGATTCGGATGCTGGCGTTGAGTCCCACATCCGGGTCAACAATGGGCGTCTTATCCACAGAAATACGGATGTTTTTGTCCAGATAGCCCACCACCGAGGGCATGGTGTCATCCAGTATCATACCGCAGGAGCTGAGCATTCGGCGCACCACATCGATGGCGTGCTGGGGAGATGAGAACTTTTCAGGGATCTTGACGCTGCGCCCGCTGTTCATGATGACTTCAATGTCGTTATAGGCATTAATGTTGACCTCCTCTACGCCTGGGGTGAGATAGATCCATTTCTTGAGAAAGGAGTAGCCGGCCATATCCTCATATAACCGCTCCACCAATTCTTCGGTGGACAGGCCCTCTACAGTGTACCGGCGTTTAACAAGATACTGGGTCATCAGCTCCTGAAGCAGTTCGCCGCCCTTGTCACCCTCGCCGGCAATGGCAACAGCATGATTTTCCGCAAAATACCGCTGCACATCCTCCAAGATCTGCTCATAGCTCAGTTCTTCAGAGGCGGTGGGGGCAAAGAAAATATCATTCAAATTGTTCATCGGCTGCGGCCACCTCCTCCAGAACTTTTTTCAGCGACGCCATATATTTAGGGTGGCAGTATTTGATGGCCTGAAACATACCGCCCTCAGTTGCGCACCGGTCAATCTCCTTGCTGTACGGCAGCAGGCCGTCCATACCGCCGATCAGATGCTCCATTTCATCAATGGCGTGGAAAGGGCGTGCTTGGCCGGCAAAAGTCAAGTGTTCCGCATATTTGAACCGCTTGTCGATCAGCAGAGGCTGATGAGCTTTCAGGTAGTTCACGCCCTTCAAATCAGGCGTCAAAATGCGGACCACTGTGTCGGCGGCTTCGATAGCGGCCGGGGTAAAGAAGTTCGTCATATTGGAACTGCAGTCGCAGATTACGAAATCCACCAGCTTGGCCGCAGACTCGATCAGCCGGAGTACCATCTCATAGCGGATCTCCGGGTAGCTCAACGGGTTCTCGCCAGCGGTGTACCCCATCAGTCCAATGAAGGGATAGCTCTTCAGGACAGTGACCTTGCTGGCCACCAGAGTGGTGTCAATATCCACCGAGGTCAGCACATGGCCGATGGATGCCCCCGTTTCAATCATCTGCTCGGGCAACCATACCGGCAGCATGGGTACGCTGATATCGGCATTGATGATGATTGCTTTTTGCTTGTCCCGGGTCAGCGCCTTGGCCAGAATGCAGCAAAACATGGATTTGCCGCTGCCAGGGCTGCCCCAGACAGTGATGACCTTACTCATTGGCGCTTACCTCCTCTTCAGCTATGGTGCTTTCTTCGCTCTCCAGCCCTTGTTCAGAAGCGGGGCCTTCTTGAGTGGAGAGCTCCGGCTCCAGCAATTCCGGGTAATAGAGCTCCGTCAAAAGCTGATCCTGCTCGGCCAGCAGTTCTTCTGCCAGCGCCTCATTACCGCGTGAGATCAGAGCGACATGGGCCATGCCGTCATTTTCGAGTCCAGTGATGATTTTGGCCTGTTCTGGGCTGGCAAGCACTGTAATTGTGGCAGATTGCTGTTTTTCCTCTTCTTCGGAGAGTTCCTTGGTGTTATCCACATTGTAGCCCTTGGAATCGGTGACCGAGAGGACCTTGACGAATTGCAGTTCAGGGATGTCCTTTGCGGTGTCGAGGAAGTGGTAGATGCGGATGATGTCATCCGGTTGCAGCTTATCTGACAGGCCGCTGGCCAGCGTCTTGACCGTCAGTGAAATTGCCACCTTGCCGGAAGGAATGCTGTTGAGGGCAATATCCGATGTGACCGGAGTCACACTGACTTTGCTGGACAGGATATAGTCGCCTGCCGCCAGATCGGCAGCGGCATACCGCCCCACCACATCTTCTTTGGAAACGGCGATATTGGAGGGGAGGTTGTAGCTGCCAACTTCTACGATCTCCACATCCTTGTCGGTGATGGCAGCGCCTTTCAGCACCGGCTGGGTCACACGGACAATTTCTGTTTTCCCGTTAGTCTGCCGGCTGATGGTGGGCAGGGCCACAAAAGCGATGATGGCCGCCAGCAGGATACTGAGAATCCCGAACAGAAATCGGTTATTAAGCTTCATATTGATCGACTCCTTTAACTGATGATTTAAAATAGAAAGACCAGGCAGCAGCCAACAGCGAGGAATGGTACAAAAGGCAAAGACAACGCCGCCGTTTTCCTTCGCATCCTGCAGAACAATGCCGCCGGAATACACAAAATGCAGGCGGTCAGCAACATACCCATCGTCCCATAGGGACCGAGAGCACAGCCAATCAGGCCGGCCAACTTGATGTCGCCGCCTCCAACACCACAACCGCCTTTGGTGAGCATCGCCGCGCACAGAAGGATGCCGAAGCCCACCAGCGCCCCCAGAAGGGACCATATGATTTGGCCTGCTGCAACCGCCATGCTCCAAGATCCGCCATCCCATGCCGCCAATATGGGGGCGGCCAGAAAAACAGGTGCAGAAAAGGCGAGTGCCTTGTTCGGCACCCGCCTCTTGTACAGGTCATAGATTGCAAAAGCGGTAATGATGGCAACCAGAACGGCGCCATAGGCTGCCAGCAGCGGGTTATTCCCGATTTGTGTACCAGTCATCAAACAAACTCTTGTCAATCGCCACATAGTCGTTCAGATTGACCGACAGCATCCCATCTGGCGTCCAGGTGTCCCAAACTTGCGTGTAAACCGTGTATTTTGTTTTGTCTGGGAACCACACCGGAGTGAAATGCACCCTGCGGTTATAGGTGGAAAACTCATTTTCACGGAAATTGAATACCGCATTCATCCCGCCTGAAGTCCGCTCCAGCAACCGCAGGTATGTCTGGTATTGGAACTCCGGAAATACGGACAGGGCGGTCTGGGTATAAGTGTAATGGCTGGAGGGGGAGTTCGTAGTCAATCTCGTCGTTACATCTACTTTTACGCCATAGCCCGATTTCATACTTTTGCCTTCAGCGGTAGGAACAATATCATCGGGCATCAGTTCCATCGTTCCGGTAATGCTGGCGGAATAGCTGTCATAGGAATATTCCCAATCGCCGTTGTCAACCCAGTGGCCGCCATCCTCGCCATGGTCGCACCAATCCCAATCCGGCACCCAGTAGCAGTCCCACACTCCCCAGTGCGCAGTGGTTTTCTGGGAGTTGGAGGGCAGGCTGGGGACGGAGTAGCTCGGATTGGTATCCGTCGCCAGCGGATCTGGGGGGACTTTCTCTTTTAGATCCACAATATCGGCAATAAATGTGGTTTGGGCTGTGGATCCGCCGCTGACCGATACGGAAATCGTAAGCCGCTGCGGCGTGCTGGGCGTGTGCCATTTTACCCAGACCACTTGGGAATCGCCGGCGGGAATCACGATGTTGTCAACCCGGTAGCGCCGTCCGTCAATGGTAAAGGTTACCGACGCGGGATTATCCGGAGTTCTGCGGCTGCCAGTCGAGAGGGTGATGCTGGTGATTACATCCGTATCTACCCGGTACTGAACATCCGGCGCATCGATACTGGGCGGGTCTGGGACCTCATCAAACCACACAATACCAAGCCCCAGGGCGTTGATAATATCGGTATTGGACTGGCGGCCGCTGGCGCCGCCGGACCAAACTGGGAAGCCAAGATCGCTGTATTCCAGGTAAAGAGCCAGCGGGAGGTTTTGATGCGTCAGAGACGCCATTTTGCTTCGCAGACCGCCGCTTGCCATTTGATCGTACAGAGCAGCTTCAGTCGCAGTCATAGCATAATACTGGCCGTTGTAGGTAAAAAAGACCATTGGTTCAATCAGCAGCTTATACTGGCCGCTGATGAGGTCTTCATAGCCAATCCCGGTGGCCTCCGCTACCATCATACAGGCATACTCGCTGCAAAAGTACCGCTTGATGGCGTCAATATTATTGCGCCCCCCACTGCTTACGATGGTCGGCATTGCCGTTTTAGGCTTGAGGCAGGTATATGCGACGCCGGACTGCAGGGAAAGAGAAGCACCACCACGGTAGCTCAGCTTGCTTACTTTGCCAAAATGGGCAATCGTCCCGGATTGCGTCCGGTTGGAGAAATCCACCGGCCCTGCCGCTGCAGAACCACTCTCGCTGTTCACAACCGTAATCCGAACGCCATCATTGCCCGGATTCCAAAAATTTGTAGAAGTACCTTGCCCCATCGAACCACCGCCGCCGTCGATGTTGGGATTTCCGCCATCCGCAAAAGCCGGAGTCCCCAGCATACCCATCAGCAACAGGCAGCTCAAGAGCAGGCCGCACAGTCTTTTCAGTGAAATCACACTCCTTTGAACATAAAAAGCCGTCACTTCCTGTCATGAAGTGACGGCTTGTATGCCTTCTATTCATTGTTTATAAAAGGTCATGGTATTCGCGTGCGCCATATATGACGCGCATAACGATAACTTCCTTTTGGGCGTCATCAATGAGGTGGAAAAGCAGATAGTTGTCAACCACCAGTTTCCGATACCCCTTTGCGCTCAGGTACGGATCCTCTACCTCGCTGCCCATGCGCGGGAACTGTTTGAGCTGGCCGGCCGCTTTTTCGATTTTGTCCAGCAGCCGTTCCGCCGCAGACTCGTTGCACAGCGTTTCAGAGATGTAGCTGTCAATGCTGTCCAGATCCTCGTATGCCAGAGGGGTGTAACGGATTTTATACAGCTCATTTTCCATGCTTTTCGCGCAGGCGCTTGATCACCTCGTCTCCATCCAGAAGCGGAACGCCATCCTCCAGTTGTTTTTCCGCGGCGCCCAGCTTGCGGTAGACATCCAGAATGCCAAGCTGCTTTTCGTAGGTATCCATGCTCATTACCACAAGATGCCCGCTTCCGTTTTTTGTGATAAAAACAGGCTCGTTTTTTTGATAGCAGAGCTCAGAAATTTTGCCTGTATCACGAAGGTCTGCCATAGGACGAATGGTTGGCATAAGATCACTTCCTCGTATAATATGATTTGCAGACCGTTTTGTAAGTGTGTCTGCTTAGTCCAC
>OLSM01002571.1_pt1 | contig 11414 bp, 4 predicted proteins | sample 1672721 | NCBI WGS metagenome assembly OLSM01 (sample SAMEA3136717, study PRJEB25190) | human gut metagenome | reverse complement strand
GGCTGCTGACGAAATACGTCTCTCTCGGCTCCGTCTGCGCCGCCGCCTCCATGCCACAGGTCACGAAGACCATGTCGGCGCCCTTGAGCGCCTCCTCGATGTCGGACTGGTGATCCTGCGCGGCCTTGCTGCCCCGCTCGGGATCGGCGCCGGCACCCAATCCACGGCTTGAAGCGTCATTCAACGAGATCTTCACATCGGCGTCGGAGCGCAGCAAATCCTTGGCATCGGTGTTGATGGCCACGAACTGCACGTTCTGCAGGCCTTCGGCGATCATGCGGTTGACGGCATTACCGCCGGCTCCACCGACACCGACGACTTTGATGTTGGTCCTGTCGTTGAAATTGTCAGTCTGGGCAATCTCGCTCACCATTGTCTCCTGTCACTCACGGTTACGCATAACTCTATCGCAGAACCATTGATTATAAAGCTATTTTCTCGGCGTGTATCAACGTTTTTCCATCTCATTTGCACAAAACGACACACCATGGCCGCATTCGGCCCATGACCCGGATGCCGTCTCAGTATCCGGCGTCCATCGGATCGTCGCCGAACAGCGTCTCGCGCTCCTCGTGCGTGGTGACCCGAGAGTCGAGCCAACCGTACGGCAGATGCACTTTTTTTGCAAAGCGAACACGGCCGCGCGGCTTGTCCTTCACCCGTTCGGGGAAGGTGATGGCGGGATCGAGACGCGAGGTCTCGCGCTCCACGTCGGCGAGGTTCTCGCACTCCATGAACGCTCTGCGCGTCGTCCCTCCGACGGGGAATCCCTTGAGATACCAGGCGATGTGCTTGCGCAGGTCGTGCACGGCCATGCGCTCGTCACCGTCATAGAACTCGACGAGCAGCCGGGCGTGGCGCATGATCACGTCGCATACGGCCCCCAGCGTAGGGTTGACGCGCTCGTCGCTGCCCGCGAAGGCGTTCCTGATATCGGCGAACAGCCACGGCCGGCCCTGGCATCCGCGCCCGATGGCGACCCCGGCGCATCCCGTCTCGCGGACCATCTCCAGGGCGTCGTCGGCGCCCCAGATGTCGCCGTTGCCGAACACCGGGATGTCCAGCGCGCCGACCAGTTCGCCTATGCGGCTCCAGTCCGAATGGCCGCCATAGTATTCCGCCGTGGTGCGGGCGTGCAGCGTGACGGCCGCGCACCCCTCCTCCTGCGCGATGTGGCCGGCTTCCATGAACGTCTCATGGCTGTGATCGATGCCGACGCGGATCTTGGCGGTAACGGGGATGTTCGCCGTCGAGCACACCTTCACCACGCGCTGAATGATCTCGCGGAACAGGTCGGTCTTCCACGGCAGCGCGGACCCGCCGCCACGACGGGTGACCTTGGGAACCGGGCAGCCGAAGTTCAGGTCCACATGGTCAGCCATGTCCTCATCGACGACGATGCGCGCGGCCTGCTCGACGATGGCCGGGTTCACGCCATACAGCTGCAGCGACCGGATGCGCTCGCTCGGCGCGAACCGGCACAGGCGCAGCGCCTTCGGATTGCGGGCGACCAACGCGCGCGCCGTAATCATCTCGGCCACGTACAGGCCGTCCGGGCCGTATTCCTCACACAGCACGCGGAACGGCCAGTTCGTGACGCCCGCCATCGGGGAGAGCACCACCGGCGTCGGCACGTGGATCGGCCCGAGATCGACTGGTGCCATCGTGACCGGTTCCTTCCCGGCCGGTGCGTCGGTGCGCGGGTCGAGCACGTCGGTCTCATGCGCGTCGACGGCGATGGTCTGTTCAACGGTGTCTGTCACAGCTCTCCCCCACGAATCGGCACGGCTCATGCCATACATGTCTTGAATGTACAAGAGCCCCCTTGGTGAAAAGGGGGCTGTCCGAATGATGTTCAGCACCCGGCCCGGTGTGGTCGGGCCGGATATCGATCAGTACAGGCCACCGGCCTCGGCGACCTTGACCGGGGCGGACTCGTCCACGCCGGTCTCCTTGGCGACGTCGGTGCCGCCGTCGGCGGCCTTGGTGCCGGTGATGCTGACGGGGCCCTCGGGGTAGCGCACGCGCTTCTCGGACACGCGGGCGGCCACGTAGTCGGCGACCTTGTCGAGCGCGACGCGCTCCTGCTGCATCGTGTCACGTTCGCGGATGGTGACGGCCTGGTCGTCGATCGTGTCGAAATCGACGGTGATGCACAGCGGCGTTCCGATCTCGTCCTCACGACGGTAACGGCGGCCGATGGCACCGGCCTCGTCGTAGTCGATCATCCACTCGTGCTGACGCAGGTCGGCGGCCAGATCGTGGGCGATGGACTGCAGCTCGGGCTTCTTGCTCAGCGGCAGCACGGCGGCCTTGACCGGAGCAAGACGCGGGTCGAGACGCAGCACGGTGCGCTTGTCGACGCCGCCCTTGGTGTTCGGCGCCTCGTCGACGTCGTAGGCGTCAACGAGGAACGCCATCAGGGAACGGGTCAGGCCGGCGGCCGGCTCGATGACGTACGGCACGAACTTCTCGCCGGCGGCCTGGTTGAAGTAGCTCAGATCCTCGCCGGAGTGCTTGGAATGCGCGCTCAGGTCGTAGTCGGTGCGGTTGGCGATGCCTTCAAGCTCACCCCAGTCGGAGCCCTGGAAACCGAACTTGTATTCGATGTCGACCGTGTGCTTCGAGTAGTGGGAGAGCTTCTCCTTCGGGTGCTCGTAGTGACGCAGGTTCTCGGGGTTGATGCCCAGGTCGGTGTACCAGCGGGTGCGGGTGTCGATCCAGTACTGGTGCCATTCCTCGTCGGTGCCGGGCACCACGAAGAACTCCATCTCCATCTGCTCGAACTCACGGGTGCGGAAGATGAAGTTGCCGGGCGTGATCTCGTTGCGGAAGGACTTGCCCATGTTGGCGATGCCGAACGGCGGCTTGGAACGCGAGGAGGTCATCACGTTCTTGAAGTCGACGAAGATGCCCTGCGCGGTCTCGGGGCGCAGGTAGTGCAGGCTGTTCTCGTCCTCGACCGGCCCGAGGTGGGTGCGCAGCATCATGTTGAAGTCACGCGGTTCGGTCCACTCGCCGCGGGTGCCGCACTCGGGGCAGACGATGTCCTTGAGACCGTTCTCGGGCAGCTTGTCGCCGTGCTTTTCGGCGTAGGACTCCTCCAGCTTGTCGGAACGCTGGCGCTTGTGGCACTTGAGGCATTCGATCAGCGGATCGTTGAACACTGAGACGTGACCCGAAGCGACCCATACGGCCGGCGGCAGGATGATGGATGTGTCCACGCCCACCACGTCGCCGCGGGTGACGACCATGGAGCGCCACCATTCGCGCTTGATATTGTCTTTCAGGGCGACGCCGAGGGGGCCGTAATCCCATGCGGAACGGGTGCCGCCATAGATTTCGCCGGCGGGGAACACGAATCCGCGCCGCTTGGCGAGGGATACGACTTCATCGAGTTTAGAAACAGCCACAATGCACCTTCTGGTTTGAACGGTTTGGGGACTTAGTATGCTCGCACGAGTCTAACGGCAGACGGTGACAGCCTGCCGCCTTGTTCGGCAGCATCCAACCTGCGGATATGCGGGTGCCCCGCCGGCATGATCGTCGACGGGGCACCCGGGGAGACTCGCGAGAGTCTCGTGGGGGTCAGGAGCGCTTGCGGCGCAACGCCATGACGCCGGCACCGACCGCCAGCATCGCGGCCGCGACGGAGGCGATGATGGCGACGGATGCGCCGGTCTTGCTCAGTGCGCTGCCATCGATGATGGCGATGATGCGGCCGGGCTTCTCCTTGAGCGCGGCGCGGGCGTCGTTGAGCATCGACAGCGCGTTGTCGATGTCGAACTGCGTGGAGTTGGCGTTGCCGATGACGGCCTTGGCATGCGCCAGGGCGGTCTCGAACGCCTTCCACGAGTCGGCCGTGTACTTCGACCCGTCCAGCTTCTCGGCCTCGACCTTCTTGACCGCCTTATCCAGCGCCGCCTTGTCGACGGTGCCCGGTTCGGGCTTCGGGTCGGGCTTGACTTCGCCCTTCTCGGTCAGTCCGTCGCGAGCGGAGGTCAGGGCGCCAAGGGCCGCGTCCACATCCTGCTGGGTGGCGGAATCGCTGCCGATGACGGCCTTGGCATGCGCCAGGGCGGTCTCGAACGCCTTCCACGAGTCGGCCGTGTACTTCGACCCGTCCAGCTTCTCGGCCTCGATCGCCTTGATCTTCTTGTCCAGCTCGGACTTGCTGACGGGGGCGGGTTCGGGCGTCTTCTCGGTCAGCCCGGCGTAGGCGTCGGTCAGCGCCTTGAGCGCGTTATCGACGTCCTGCTGGGTGGCGGAATCATCCGCGATGACGGCCTTGGCATGCGCCATGGCGTCCGCGAAGGTCTTCCACGAGTCGGCCGTGTACTTGGACGAATCCGGGTTCTTGGCCTCGATCGCCTTGATGGCCTTGTCCAGATCCGTCTTGCTGACGGTCGGGGCGGGCTGCGAGACGGTGATGTCGATGACCGCGGACTTGCCCTGGTAGGTGACGGTGACGGTCTTGTCGGTGACCTTGAGCTTCGCGTCGAGCGCAGGCTTGAACGTGAAGTCGCCGGCCGTCTGCGTGTTCCAGGTCACGGTGCCGGTGCTGTCGTCGTCATAGTTGAGCTGCAGCACCAGTCCTGCCGGGTCGAACGCGTCGCCGACCACATAGGTCAGCTTGGAAGGCTTGGTCTTGACGCTCACCGAGGTCAGCGTCGGTTCCGGCGCCGGGGCGTTCTTCAGTTCGATGGTGAACGTCTTGGCGACGGTGCCGGAGTACTTGTCGATGCCGCGCACGGTCACCGTGGCCTTGCCGACGGCGGTGTTGCCCGCGTAGTCGAGCAGGTAGTCCACGCCGTAGCGCAGCGTGGCGTCGCCCAACGTCACCGTCACGTCCTTCGTGGCGAAGGTGGCGGGATGGTCGGCGTCCACCCGGTCGACGGTCAGCTTGGCGGGCACGGTCACGGTCGCGCCGCTGATGTCGGTGGTGTCGACGGCCTTGCGCAGGCGGATTTCGGAGGCGGACATGAACTTGTCGTTGCCGGAATCCGCATAGGTGTGGACGGCCTTGAGCCGCACGTGCTTGGTGGTCACCGGCTGATTGAACTCGGCGAGCTTCCAGCCGTAATCGGTGGTCCATGTGCCGGAGCCCGCGTCGGTCCAGTTGGTGCCGTCATCGCTGACCTGAACCTTGTATTCGGTGACGGAGCCGTTCTTGCTGCCCGCGGGGCGCGGCAGGTAGCGCAGCGCGTCGAGCTTGGTGGGTTTCTGGAGCTCGAAGGCGATCCACAGGTCGTTCACGGTGGTGGGCGTCCAGTTGGAATGCCAGTACGTGCTGGTGTTGCCGTCGACCGCGAATTTCTTCGGGCCTTCGGTCGCGGTGCCGGACGTCTGCTCGCTGCCCGCGGTGACCGTCATGTCGGCGGCCGGGTAGTCGCGCTCATCGGAGTCTGCGGGGAATTCCTGCTCCGTGCCCAGGTTGATGGTGAAGGTCTTGCGCGTGACGTGGTCCTCGGACTCGGTGATCACGCGGATCACGTTGTCGTGCGCGGGCAGCACGGTGACGCTGGCGTTGCCTTCGCCCTCGGCTTTGACGTCCGCGATGATCGCGGGCGTGTTGTAGGAGCCGGCGGCGAGCACGGAGTCGGAGACCTTCGTGCCGTTCACCGTCAGCGACGAGAGCGCGGCGGACGTGTTCGTGACGAACTTGCTGGTCGCGGTCTTCAGCTCGATCTCGGTCAGGCCGGCGCAGACCACGCCGCTGGGGGTTGTGGTGTCGGCGTTGGTGACCGTGACCTTGACGAACGTGGCTCCCACCGGAGCGAAGTCATAGGTGTACGGCTTGACTCGGTCGGACGACTCCTGGGCCGCGATGGTCTCCGTGGCAGCGAGATCCGTCCAGTTCTTGCCGTCCGCGGAGATCTGGATCTTCGTCTTGCCGGCGTCGGGGAACCTCACCGCGTTGCTGTCGCGGAAGAAGTACATGACAATCTGGCCGAGCTGCTGCTCGGTCGCGTACTCGAAGGTGATCTCGGCGGTGTTGTGGCCGGCCTTCGAGTACGCCCAGTTGGTCCATGCTGACGGGTTCGCGCCGCCGCCGGTATTGGCGTCGACGGTCGTGGAGCCGTCCTTGATGGCGTCCAGCGTGTCGGACTGCTTGTCGTCGGGGATGTTCTGAGTCAGGCTCAGCGCATTGCCGGAGACGCTGCTGCCGATGGTGACCTGCGACCGCTGCACGCGGATCGTCGCGGTGACCTTGAACTCCTTGCCGAAGACGGTGGCGGTGCCGGGGACCTTGACGGTGCCGGCCGTGTTGTACACGGTGTCGGCGGGCTTGGTCCAGTGGACGGCGAAGTTCGCGCTGGTCACGGTGCCGTCGGGCAGCACGGCCGGACGCGAGTCAGGCAGCACGGCGGGCGTGCCGACCGGTGTGCTGGCCGAATAGTTGAGCAGCGCACCGATCTCGTCGATCATCGTCACGCGCACGGAGATCTTCTGCCCGGCGACCGTGCCGGCCACGCTGAACGAACCGGCCTTGGCGATCTGGTCGTCGCTGACTGCGTCCCATGTGACGTTCTGACGGTCCGACGTGCCGTCGGAGTAGCGCACCTCGACATCACTCGGCAGAATCGGCTTGTTGCCGGTCTTGACGTAGTAGTTGCGCGAGTAGTAGAAGCTGCGGACCGTCTTCTCGGTGCTGGTGCCGGGGACGGCGGTGGTGGCGATCTTCACTGTGGATGATTGCAGACCGTCGGCCTTGGCGGTGACGGTGATCTCGCCCGCCTCCTTGGTGGACTGGACGATGGCGAGCACCTTGCCGCTGAACGCCTTGCGGTTGTCGGCCTGATAGGAGTCGTGATCCGGCGAGCTGCCGTTGTCGACGCCGACCAGTTTGCCGGCGCCCTTGACGTCGAAGGTGACGCGGTTGGCGGCATCGGGGACGATATGGCCGTTGGCGTCGGTCACGTCGACCTCGATGTACGACAGGTCCTTGCCGTCCGCGGTGATCGTCTTGCGGTCGGCATCGGCTTTAAGCTTCGCGGCCTTGCCGGTGGTGGTCACCGACGCGTTGCCCTCGGTGGACCCCTCGGGGATCAGCCTGTTGTTCTCGTCGTATGCTTCGGCGGAGATGGTGCCCTCGGCCCACGGCACGTTCCAGGTCAGGTACATGTTCTTGTGGGCGGTGGAGTCCTTGTCGGTGCCCTCATAGACCTGATAGGTGTATCCGGCCGCGGTGGTCTTCTTGGTGAAGGACTTCTCTCCGATCAGTCGCTTTTCGGTGCTGCCCTTCGGTGTGAAGTACAGCTTGACCTTGGCCGCGTCGGTGTAGACGACGACCGGCACGTTGTTGCCGGAGCCCTTGGCGACGACGTTCTCGTTCCATGCGGGGAGGATGTGCAGCGTGTGCACGTCGTCGTTCCACTGGCTCTGATAGAAGTAATAGGTGTCCTTCGGGAATCCTGCGGTGTCGACGATGCCGAAGTACGAGTTCTTCGGCGACGGCCAGGAGCCCACGGCGCCGGAGACGGTGCCGTTCCACGGGGTGGGTTCGCCGAGGTAGTCGAAGCCGGTCCACACGTATGTGCCGGCGACGAAATCGCGCTGGACCACGTCGTACCAGGCGGAGCTGGCGACGGCGCCCCAGCCGACTGCGGAATTGTCATAGCTGGTCAGCTGCTTGTCGCTTGACTGGGCGCCGCCGGTGGTGCGGTTGTAGATGCCTCGGCTGTTGATGGCGGACGCCGTCTCGGAACCGTAGATGGCCCATGAGGGGTGGTCCGTGCGGATCTTGTCGTAGTTCGCGCCGTTGGAGTAGTTGGTGCCGACTACGCCGCCGTTGGCGGTCAGGTTGTCGCCCATCGTGTTCGACTCGTTCCAGTTGGCCTTGATCTTGTTGTCGCCGTAGGTCATCGGGCGGGTGCTGTCCGCGGCCTTCGTCCATGCGACCAGCTTGGCGGAGGTAGCCGGGAAGCCCGAGACGCTGCCGCTGATGCCTTCCATCATCTCGTTGCCGAGCGACCACATGATGACGGACGGGGCGTTCCTGTCGCGGTTGATGGTGCTGGTCAGGTCGAACTTGGCCCAGGTCTCGTCCTTGTCGCCACCCAGGACGGCGTTGTCACCGGCGATGGCCTGGCCGAACCACTTGCCGTAATCCTCGGTGTTGCCGTTCTTCGACCGGTTCCACATGTCGAAGACCTCTTCGACCACGAGGACGCCCTTCTCGTTGCAGACGTCAATCAGCGCCTTGGCTGCGGGGTTGTGCGTGGTGCGGATCGAGTTGACGCCCATCTTCTGGAGAATCTCGACCTGGCGCTCGATGGCGCGGCGGTTGGCGACCGCACCAAGCGATCCCTGGTCATGATGCATTGAGACGCCCTTGAGCTTGACTTTCTCGCCGTTGAGCGAGAAACCGCTGGTCGCATCGAAGCCGGTCCAGCGGAAGCCGTATTCGGTGTCGTAAGTGTCGAGCACCTTGCCGCCGTTGAGCACTTCGGTGCGCACGGTGTACAGGTTCGGGTTCTTGATGCTCCACAGCTTGGGCGAGGCGGCGGTGATCGTGGAGGTCACGTCCGCGCTGGCACCGGCCGCGATGGACTTGGATGCGGTGGTGACGGTGCCGATGGCGGCGTCGGTCTTGCCTCCCTTGGGGAACACGGTCTGCTTGAGGGTGATGTTCGCCGCGGCCTCGGTGTCGTTGGCGACCTTGGTGGTGAGGTTCATCGTCACGTCGCCGCCGTTTTGGGTGGCGAGGCTCGGGGTCTTGATGGCCACGCCGTTATTGCCGACGTGCACGCCGTCGGTGACGGTGAGGGTGACGTCGCGGTAGATGCCGGAGCCGGAGTACCAGCGGCTGGACGGCAGTCTGTTCTCGACCTTGACGACGATGGTGTTCTCCTCGCCGAACTTGGCGTTGCCGGTCAGGTCGAAGGAGAACGGCGAGTAGCCGTACGGATGGGTGCCGAGCTTGACGCCGTTGAACCAGACGGTGGCGTTCATGTACACGCCGTCGAAGTTGATGGCGATGCGCTTGCCGGCGAGGTCCCGGTCGATGGTGAAGGACTTGCGGTACCAGCCGGTGCCGCCGGGAAGGTATGCGCTTTCGGCCTCGTTGCTCTGCGAATACTTCTGCGTGATGCTGTAGTCATGCGGCAGGTCGACCTGCTGCCAGGCCGAATCGTCGAACGTCGGGTCCTGCGCCTGCACGGAATCGGACAGCATGAACTTCCAGTTGGCGTCGAAATCCGAGGTGCGATCCTGCTTGGAATCCACGGCGCTGGAGTAGACCACCTCCGGCGTGGAGCTCATCTGCGTGGTGGAGTCGGATCGGGTGGCGTCCTCGACCGCCCACGCTGAATTTGTTAACAACCCTAACGGTATTGACAAGGCCACTGTGGCGGCAAAAGCCACGATGCGGCCACCAAGTCTGCGAACTGCCATAAACGTTCCTTCTTCATTGAATCCACGAGCGCCTGCCGCGCCGCTCTGTTGCTGTTAGTGTATACGCACCAATGCGATATCCACACGGTGATCATGAGAATGATATCTCATTACCTGTATTTCATGTAAATGCCATTAACAAAAACGGCGTGTCGCCATCGCCAATCCTGTATCCCCCATACAGGGCCGGAAAAATCGCAACGCAACGCATGCCGGCAACGAAAGGGCGCCACTACCACGTACCTTCAAGAAACGCAAGACACAATGTCCATATTGGGCCATAGCGTTGAAGGGCACAATGCAGGGGAACCCGCAGCAGTACGCGAGTTGAGAAAGGCCACACGCCTGACCCTTTGAACCTGTTGGTCAAGACCATCGTAGGGAGCAATGATTATGAGCGAGGAATCGCCGAACACGCGGATATCGCCGCAGACACAGCCATCACTGCGCGAGCAGATAGCGGACGCGGTGCGCACGGTACGCGAGACTACGCCGCTGGCACAGTCCTTCACCAATTTCGTCACCATCAACCTTGTCGCCAACGCGCAGCTCGCCGCCGGCGGCGCGGCGGCCATGAGCTTCCTGCCGGACGACATCATCGACACCGCCACGATCAGCGGCGCCGACTACATCAACGTCGGCACCCTGCTGCCGTTCTACAAGGACGCGCTGCCGCAAGTGGCGAGGGCGTTCCACAACACCGGCCATCCCTGGGTGCTCGACCCCGTCGCCGCCGGCATTGGAGAGACCAGAACCGCCATATTGCAGTCATTCAAGCGCTATCCGCCGACCGTGATCCGAGGCAACGCCTCGGAGATCATCGCGCTCGACGCCATGTGGGGGCTGAACGAGGAATCCGCGACCGCTACCGCATCCAAGCCCGCCGGCGTGGAATCCGTCGACGACGTGGAATCCGCCATCGCACCGGCGCAGCGGCTCGCACGGTTCATGGCGAGGCACGGCGCCAACGGCACGGCGGCGGTGGCCGTCTCCGGTGCGACGGACATGGTGACCGACGGCGAACACGTGTACCGGCTGGCGGGTGGCAGCGTCATGATGACGAAAATCACCGGCGCCGGATGCTCGCTCGGCGGCGTCACCGCCGTGTATCTCGCCGTCGCGCAGCCGCTGATCGCCGCGCTCGCCGCCACATCGCTGTACAACACGGCCGGCGAGATAGCCGAGAAACGAAGCAACGGCCCCGGTTCGTTCCAGGTGGCGCTGCTGGACGCGCTGTGGAACGTTACCGCCGAGGAGGTGGCAGACCGCGCGATCGACATGCGATAGCCGCCCCTCCCGGTGCTCCCGATGAGTGGCGCCGGCATCATATTCTTCCAATAACACAATTAAAGGAACAACAGATGAGCAATGAATACCCATTCGCGTCCATGCGCGATTCGTTCGACCTGAGCGCGTACTTCGTGGTCGGCCCCCAGGACTGCAAAGACCGGCCGCTGACCGAGGTGATCGATCAGGCCTTGCATGGCGGCGCCACCTTCATTCAATTGCGAGCCAAGGGCGCCGACGCCTCCGAGCTGACCGAGATGGCCCGCGACATCGCGCAGATCATCGAGGACAACGAGAAGTCCGACTCAGTGGCCTTCGTGATCGACGACCGCGCCGACGTGGTGTGGCAGGCCCGCCGCAAGGGCATCAAGGTCGACGGCGTGCACATCGGCCAGAGCGATATGGAGCCGCGCGAGGCCCGCGCCCTGCTGGGCGACGAAGCGATCGTGGGACTGTCGGCTGAGACCGAGTCCCTGGTCCGACTCATCAATGAGCTGCCCGACGGCTGCATCGACTACATCGGCGCCGGACCTCTGCACGTCTCCTCCACCAAGCCGGAAGCCTCGGTGGGCGGCAACGACGGCTCCGGCAAGACCCTGGATGCCGCGCAGATCAACACGATCTGCTCCGCCAGCGAGTTCCCGGTCGTCGTCGGCGGCGGCGTGACCGCGGCTGACATGGCCATGCTGGCCGGCACGAAGGCCGCCGGCTGGTTCGCGGTCTCCGCCATC
>OLSM01002566.1_pt1 | contig 11437 bp, 9 predicted proteins | sample 1672721 | NCBI WGS metagenome assembly OLSM01 (sample SAMEA3136717, study PRJEB25190) | human gut metagenome | reverse complement strand
AGCTGGGAGAGCATCTGCCTTACAAGCAGAGGGTCATAGGTTCGAGCCCTATAGGCCCCATTTTTGAACAATTTAATTGAATATGCGGGTATGGTGGAATAGGCAGACACAAGAGACTTAAAATCTCTCGGGGGCAACTCCGTGCCGGTTCAAGTCCGGCTACCCGCAGTATCAGTAAGATTCCTATTTTCAGGAATCTTTTTTTGTGCCATAAGGTTTCTTTGACAGAAATGGGAAAATATTCCTAGTGTATTGGTAGGGATATTGACAAGGATATTTTCCCATGATAGAATCCTGACAGTTATAAAACGAATCAGACAGACATGGATAAAATCAGTCTGTTAACTGCAGAAATATATATGGAAAGAATATAAGGAGAAATCAGAAAATGCTGAATCAGTTTTCAAGAACAGAATTATTAATTGGAAAAGAAGGAATGGAAAAGCTGAAAAATTCCAGAGTTGCAGTATTCGGAATTGGCGGTGTTGGTGGATATACAGTAGAAGCACTGGTGAGAAGTGGTGTGGGAACCCTGGATCTGATCGATGATGACAAAGTATGCCTTACCAATATCAACCGCCAGATTTATGCAACAAGAAAGACGGTAGGAAAATATAAAGTTGATGTGGCCAGAGACCGTATCCTTGAAATCAATCCAGATGCAGTTGTAAATATCCATAAGACATTTTATGTGCCGGAGACAGCAGATTCCTTTGATTTCTCCCAGTATGATTATGTGGTCGATGCCATTGACACGGTAACTGGAAAACTGATGCTTGTAGAGCAGGCAAAAGCTTCAGGAACACCAATCATCAGCTCCATGGGCGCCGGAAATAAGATGGACCCTACCGGCTTTATGGTGACAGATATTTATAAGACATCTGTCTGCCCGCTGGCAAAGGTCATGCGTCGTGAGCTGAAAAAACGAGGGATCAAAAAACTGAAAGTTGTTTATTCACAGGAGAAACCGATGACTCCCATTGATGACATGGCGATCAGCTGCAAATCTCACTGCATCTGTCCTCCGGGAACGAAAAGAAAATGTACCCAGCGCCGTCAGGTACCGGGAAGCAACGCTTTTGTGCCATCAGTAGTGGGTCTGATTATTGCCGGCGAAGTTGTAAAAGATCTGATCAAATAAAATCTAAAATTTGGATATTCCGCAAGAACAGATATTGCAAGTTACTTATACTGTGCAGTATCTGTTTTTAATTGTCTCCGCAAAAACAGTTCTTTTTATAGAATGTTCAGATTTTTTATGATAAAATATTTTCTATAGATAATTCTGTAAATAAAAGAGAAGGACAGATAAAGTATGGGGATCGTTGAAAAATTTATAAAAGAGGGACAGCTGACAAAGGAAGAATATCCGGAACTTCTGCGGTTATATCAGGATGTAGATGCGGTTCGTCTGCTTCGGGAAGAAGCTGTCCGTATTCAGAAGAAATATTTTGGAAATAAAATCTATACAAGAGGTCTGATCGAATTTACCAATTATTGCAGAAATGACTGTTATTACTGCGGAATTCGCCGTTCTAACAAAAATGCCATCCGTTACCGTCTTACAAAGGAAGAAATCCTTAAGTGCTGTGAGAATGGTTATGAGTTGGGATTTCGGACATTTGTGCTCCAGGGCGGAGAAGATCCATGGTTTAACGATGACCGAATGGTGGATATCATCCAGTCCATCAAACAGGGATATCCGGACTGTGCCATTACGTTGTCCATTGGGGAGAAATCAAAAGAAAGTTATCAGAAGTTCAAAGAAGCCGGCGCAGACCGTTATTTACTCCGCCATGAGACAGCCAATGAGGAACATTACCGCTATCTCCATCCGGAGAATTTAAGCCTTACAAACCGGAAACAGTGTCTTTATGATCTGAAGGATCTTGGATATCAGATCGGAGCAGGTTTTATGGTAGGGGCCCCGGGACAGACCATGGAGCATCTGGCGGAGGATCTTGTTTTTCTGAAAGAGCTGAACCCGCATATGGTGGGGATCGGACCGTTTATCCCACATCATGATACGAAATTTGCAGAGGAACCTGCGGGAAGTGTGGATCTGACGCTGTTCCTTTTGTCTGTGATCCGGATTATGCTGCCACAGGTACTTCTTCCGGCGACCACAGCACTTGGAACCCTGGATCCCAGAGGTCGGGAAAAAGGTTTCCAGGCAGGCGCCAATGTGGTAATGCCAAATCTTTCTCCTGTGAAGAACCGGAAACAGTACGAACTTTATGATAACAAAATCTGTACGGGAGAGGAAGCGGCAGAGTGCAGAGGATGTCTTTCCAGACGTGTGGAGTCGGTAGGATATGAGATCGTCACAGACCGTGGAGATTCCCCGATGATGGCCTGATACTTCCCTGATTCGGTTAAATATTTTATATATCAATACTTTCTTTTTTGGGTAATTTACGGTAAAATACCATTAAGATCAGATTGCTAAAAAATTAACAGCTGATCAGAAACAAGCGGAATTTTCCTGTATGCGGATAAAACAGGAAAAATTATGGAGTGCGTACAATATGGAAAAAACAGAAAATGCTGTGCGGAGCAGACTTCTGGAAGCTGGAATGGAAGAATTCAGAGACAGGGGATTTCTGAAGGCTTCTCTTCGGGCGATCTGCAAAAAAGCAGATGTGACTACGGGAGCGCTATATTTCTTTTTTGAAAGCAAGTCGGCTCTTTTTGAGGAGATCGTGGAAGAAACGGTGGAAAAGTTCAAAGAGATTACCGGGGATTTTTCCAATCAGGAAAAACAGTTGCAGCCAGAAGAAAATGACAGGATTCTTATGGAATTTATCTGGGAAAACCGGGATATCGCAAGAATCCTTATGGATGGGGCGGAAGGAACCAGATATGATAATTTCCGGGAAGATACCTGCACCAAAATGGAGCAGTTTCTTCAGGAAAATTTCAGGGAAAAATGTGGAAAAGAAGCAGATGGTGATCTGGTACATATTCTGGCAGAAACGAAATTGCAGGGATACAGTGAATTGCTCAGAGGTGATTATTCGAGAGAAAAGTTCCTGGAGATTTTCAGAATGTTAAAGATCTGTTCCAGCCAGAGTTTCCTTGCAGTTGCAGCGGAAATAAACAGGAATCAGTAAAGACCTGGCAGCTTTGGGCTGTCAGGCTTTTTTTCTGTGAAAACCATTGCTCATTTTCCGGAAGTATGCTATGATTAACTTGGTTAGTTTTAACAAACCGAGGGAGGTGTAAACAGCATGAGATCAAATGAATCATCGGAAGATTATCTGGAGACGATCCTGATTCTGGGAAATAAGAGTTCGCTTGTAAGAGCTGTGGATATTGCATCAGAAATGGGCTTTAAGAAACCAAGTGTCAGCGTTGCCATGAAGAATCTTCGCCAGAAAAATCTCATCACAGTAGCAGACAACGGAGATATCCGTCTGACAGAAGAAGGGCATAAGATCGCGGACAAGGTATACGAACGTCACCAGCTGATCTCTTCCTGGCTGATGATGCTGGGAGTACAGGAAAAGACAGCACTTCATGATGCCTGCAGGATTGAGCACATTATCAGTGAAGAGAGTTTCCAGGCACTGAAGAGAGCGGTACATGAGCTGAGAGAACAGCAGGAATCTGCAAAAGAGGATGCTGCAGATCAGGCTTAAGAGGATCTTTCACAGTGTCACAGAGTATATCAGGAATTGACAACTGAAAAAATAAGAATATAATGGAAATCCAGGTTATAAAATGGAGGATACCAAAAGATGAAATTACTTTTTATACGACATGGCGACCCGGATTACACAATAGATTCCCTGACCGAAAAGGGCTGGAAAGAGGCGGAATTCCTTTCCGAGAAGATCGCTGCTCTTGATGTCAGGGATTTTTATGTCTCACCACTTGGAAGAGCAAAGGATACTGCATCCTGCACATTGAAGAAAACCGGAAGAACAGCCACAGAATGTAAGTGGCTCAGAGAATTTGACGTAAAGATCAAAAGATCGGATATGAACGGGGAGAAGATCATTCCCTGGGACTGGCTCCCCCAGGACTGGACGAAGATTGAGAACTTCTACAGTTTTGACCGTTGGTGGGATAATGATATCCTGAGAGAAGGAAAAATGAAAGAAGAGTATGACTGGGTTACACAGAATTTTGATAAAGTTCTGGCAGAACATGGTTATGTGCGTGAGGGACATTACTACAGAGCGGAGAAAGCCAACGAGGATACCCTTGTGTTCTTCTGCCATTTCGGAGTAAGCTGTGTGTTGATCAGTTATCTTCTCAGCATTTCTCCACTGGTCATGCTGCAGAATTTCTGTGCGGCGCCGTCATCGGTGAGCACCATCGTAACGGAGGAGAGAAGAAAAGGAATCGCATCCTTCCGTATGAGTTCTTTTGGGGATATCTCACATCTGTATGCCCATCAGGAGCCACCGGCCTTTGCTGCCAGATTCTGTGAGACCTATGATAATAAAGAGCAGAGACATGATTAAAGAGAGAAAGAAAAGGCCGTAATATCCCGGGAATTTTCCGGAATACAACAGAAAATAAAGGTCAACAGGATTATTTTGGGAAATGGTTAGACTTCGTTAATAAAATTTATAAATTTATTAGAAATTGTACAAATTTCTCTCACATTTATCCTGTATGATATAAACATCTTAAGAGAACAGAAGCTCTTAAGAAAAACTCTTTCCTTTCCCTAAAATATGTATGAAGATAAACCACCGTTCCGTTGGCAAGACAGAGCCGACAGGACGGTGGTTTTGATTTACGGTCTTCTGTAACGGTTGAAACAGGAATAGATCTCCTGGATCCTTGGCATGGCATAACCACATGGAATATAGCTTCCCTCAGAGAAGAAATCCAGGCCCTGTTTTTTCAGCTGGGAATCCAGATAAGTGACGATCTCCGGCAGAGTACGTTTTCCGTCAATGAGATGTTCACAGGCATACTTCAGAAGCAATGCCAGAGAAGCTGTCTGCTCGGAGTCGATCAGTTGCTCCACATAGCGGAGGTCCACTTCCGTTTTTCCAATAGAGAAGCCGTCTTTGCCGTGAACTTTGGTTTTCAGTCTTTCCGGCTGGCCCGGGCGGCTGTGGCGGGATGGAGCTGCTTTGGCTCTGGTCATGACACGATGGCTTTCCGGCAGGCAAAACGCTGGTGTTTCAACGTCTGAGAGCGGATATTCCTGACAGAGTTTTCTGGTAACTGCTGTGATATCTACAGGATGATAATTATCCATCTGGATCACAGTATCCGCAATGTGGAAAAATGCTCCGGAGCTTCCGGCAACCAGAATGGTGGAGATCCCAGCCTTTTCATAGAGATCCCGTGCACGTTCCAGAAATGGAGTGATGGGCTCTTTTTCCCGGCAGATCACGCGTTGCATGAAGGAATCCCGCACCATAAAATTGGTGGCAGAAGTATCCTCGTCAAGAAGAAAAACTTTACTTCCGGCTTCCATACTTTCCACGATCCCGGCAGCCTGGGAAGTGCTGCCGCTGGCATCCTCTGTAGAAAAGCAGAGGGTGTCTTTTTTGTTTGGAAGATCGTTGATAAAAAGAGAAATATCTACATCTTTGATAAAACGGCCATCTTCAGAGCGGAGTTTCTGGGCAGAGGAATCGGTAATAACATATTCACGGCCATCACCGGAAATATGGTTGTAAATACCCAGTTCCAGTGCGTTAAGCAAGGTAGACTTGCCGTGGTAGCCGCCGCCTACGATCAATGTGATGCCGCAGGGAATGCCCATGCCTGTGATGGTTCCTCTGTGGGGCAGATCCATGGAAATCCGCAGGTTTTCCGGAGAAACAAAAGGAACGGAATTTTTCATCGGGCGGGAAGAGATGCCGCTTTCCCTGGGAAGGATGGCTCCATCGTTTACAAAAGCAGCCAGGGAACGCTTCGCAAGTTCCTGGCGGATATATTCCTGGTCTTCGGCGAGCTCGATGGCTTCTTTCAGACGGCTGGCGTCAAGGTTCCGGTAAAAGAACGCTTTATGCACGCAGACCGGGAGAAAATCGAAGAGGATTTTTTCCAGTTCGGGGGAGTTGATGGTTCTGCCATTGGCCGGGAAACCGATAAAAAACCGGGCAGTGATGCCTTTTTCCGTAATCTCGCAGGCAGTACGCGCAAGAACTTCCTGACCACAGTGACTGACGGAGATAAGGCCACTTTTTCCGGAGCCTTTTGCACGGAAGGTATAATGATTTACCTGCTGTTCAAACTGTCGGTTCAGGAAATCTCCCAGTGTGATACGGGTCAGGGAATCCTTGTAATATTCTCCCGGAAATCCGGTGTCACGGTGGGAAAGTTTCACGCTGATATGAGACGGAGATGCAAAAGGATCTCCCTGTACGTGGTCAATAGACAAAATGTAACGGTCAAACTGGTATGCACCCCGCAGGGACTTGTATGCGGGATAACTTTTGCGGTTGATGCTGTGAAGAAGCTCTTTTAACTGAGCAGATGATTGCATGTTGATTCCTCCTTTGCCCTGGTAAAGTCAGACAGGGCTAATTCTTAAGAACTACTATAACGAATCATAAAGATTTTGTAAAGAATGTCAATTGCGGTGGAAATTCATAAGTGTTTGACCTATAATAGTAGACAGATTGCAGATAATATGATGAGAAACGGTATCTGTCAGAAGTTATAAAGAAAGGTGGAACATGAAGATGGAAAGAAGAAATGCGTGGCTCTCCTACAAGGAAGCAGAAGAGACAGAAATGGAGAATCTTGCAAAAGCCTACAGAGAATTTCTGGATAAAGGAAAAACAGAGCGTGAATGCGTTACAGAGATCGTGAAGGAAGCAGAAGCTGCCGGATACGAATCCCTTGAGTCCAAGATCGAAAAAGGCGAGAAGATCAAAGCCGGTGACAAGGTTTATGCAGTAGGAATGAAGAAGATCGTCGCCCTGTTCCATGTAGGATGCGAAGAACTTTCCAGAGGCATGAGTATCCTCTGTGCACATATTGACTCACCGAGGCTGGATGTGAAGCAGAATCCACTGTATGAGGATACAGACCTTGCTTATCTGGATACCCATTATTACGGCGGTGTGAAAAAATATCAGTGGGTGACACTTCCACTTGCCATGCATGGTGTTGTTGCAAAGAAGGACGGCAGTGTTGTGGAGGTCAGCATTGGTGAGGATGAGGAAGATCCGGTACTTTACATCACAGATCTTCTGATCCACCTTTCCGGAAAACAGCTCCAGAAAAAGGCTGCTGAGGTTATTGAGGGTGAGAAGCTGGATATCCTGATCGGCAGCAGACCTCTTGCGGACCTTCCGGATGATAAGAAAAAAGATGCTGTAAAACAAAACGTTCTGAATATCCTGAATGAAAAATATGGTATTGAAGAGGAAGATTTTCTTTCCGCAGAGCTGGAGATTGTTCCGGCAGGAAAAGCCAGAGACTGTGGACTTGACCGCAGCATGATCGCGGCATATGGACAGGATGACCGTGTATGCGCCTATACTTCTCTTGCGGCAATGCTGGAGATGAAAGAGACACCGAAACGTACCGGATGCTGTCTCCTTGTAGATAAGGAAGAGATCGGAAGCGTTGGTGCCACCGGTATGCAGTCCAGATTTTTTGAGAACAGTGTGGCAGAGCTTCTGGATGGAATGGGCTGCTATTCCGAGCTTGCCTTAAGACGTGCACTTCGCAATTCCAGCATGCTTTCTTCTGACGTAAGCGCAGGTTATGATCCGGCTTATGCAGAGGCTTTTGAGAAAAAGAATGCGGCATATCTGGGACGCGGCATTGTTCTTAACAAGTTCACCGGAGCAAGAGGAAAATCCGGTTCCAACGATGCCAACGCAGAGTATGTGGCAAGAGTACGCAGGATCTTTGATGATCATGATGTTGCTTTCCAGACAGCGGAGCTTGGAAAAGTCGATTTTGGTGGCGGCGGAACCATCGCTTATATTGCGGCACTTTACGGAATGGAAGTCATTGACAGCGGTGTGGCTGTGCTGAGTATGCATGCTCCGTGGGAAGTTACCAGCAAGGCGGATGTGTATGAGGCATACAAAGCATATAAAGCATTTTTACTTGATGCATAAAAATGTGTCAGTTCTGAAGACATTCAGGTGATCTTTTCGTTACAGATTAATGAGCGGGGTTTTCCCGGAAATGACAGAGCAGTCTGCCTGCTGCTGTTTTGGTGCGGATTGTTCCGACCATAAACAGCAGTATCCCCTGCAGACTTCGCTCTGTATTTTTTAACCAAATCAAGTAAGTCCCCTGCGGGGTTGCGAAAAGTAATAAGCAGTGAGTGTGGCTTTCCTGAGTCTGGTTTACTTTAGAAGGAGTACTTTAATTATGGAAGAAGCATTGGTACGGGTAGTGGATCTGTGCAAGGTCTACAATCCCGGAGAAAATGAGGTGCGGGCGCTGGATCATGTGAACCTGGAGATCCATAAAGGTGAATTTGTGGCTATCATCGGACAGTCCGGATCCGGAAAATCTACATTTATGAACATGCTGGGCTGTCTGGATGTTCCCACCTCCGGGAAATATTATCTGAATGGAACAGACGTATCCACAATGAAAGATAATGATCTTTCGGTGGTACGAAATAAGGAGATCGGTTTTATCTTTCAGGGTTTTAACCTGATTGCAAATCTTACTGCAATAGAAAATGTGGAGCTTCCTCTGATCTATCGTGGGATTGACCGGAAAACAAGAAGAAAACTTGCTGTGGAATCCCTCAAAAAAGTCGGACTTGAGAAGCGTATGGATCATAAACCAAACGAAATGTCAGGAGGACAGCAGCAGCGTGTGGCCATTGCAAGAGCCATTGCTGCCAAGCCGCCGGTGATTCTGGCGGATGAACCAACCGGAAATCTGGACTCTGCATCCAGCCGGGAAATTATGGAAATTCTGAAGGGAATGCACAGATCCGGAGAAACTTTGATTCTGATCACCCATGATAATGGAATTGCGGCTCAGGCCAAACGAGTGGTCCGGATCATGGATGGAAAAATTGAATCAGATATGATTAATGAGGAATTCATCGAGGAGGCTTAACAGAAATGAAAAAAGGGAAGAAGATTGTAATTGGTGTGGCGGCAGTGGCTGTTGTAGCAGGTGGCGTTTACGCAGTAGCAGGAGGAAGCCGCGGTGAGGCACAGCTTCCTCAGGTTTCAGTTACAAAGGCAGAGACCGGAGATGTGGAAGAAATCGTAGATGCAACTGGAACGGTGGTCAGTGATGAACAGAAAACTTTTTATTCACCGGTAAACGCACAGATAAAAAAAGTATCTTTTGCAGAAGGGGATTCCGTCTCAAAGGGTACAAAACTTGTGGAATTTGAGCTGAAAGATCTGGAGAGAGATAATCAGAAGGCAGAACTGAATGTGAAATCCGGAGAGTATGATTACAAAAATTCCATCAATAAATCTGATGAGGCACAGCAGAAGCAGAATAATGCCAAATCAAAAGTTTCCAGTTTGGAGCAGCAGGTGAAAGATAAGCAGAACTATCTGGCATCACTGAAATCTCAGCTGGCATCTGTGCAGGCGCAGGTAGCAGCAGACGCACAGGCCCAGGCTCAGGCGGAAGCCCAGGCAAAAGCCGATGCTCAGGCAGCCCAGGAAGCGGAAATCCAGAGAGCATATGCAGAGGCGCTTACTACATATCAGAATGAAACGCTTCCCCAGTATCAGAAGGAACTGGGCGAGCTGAATGCCGCCTATATTAAGGCCCAGGGCGAGTATAACCAGGCAGATAATAATTATCAGATGGCTTTTGCCCAGTGGCAGGCAGACCAGAGTGATGAGAACGCGCAGGCACTGGACGAAGCGGAGAACACAAGAAGCCAGGCCGAGATCAATTGCCAGGAGGCAAAAGAAGCTTACGAGGATAAAAAGGCGGCTCAGCCGAAAATGCCGGAATATTCGGATTACAGCAGTGCCGGAGGGGAAGATTTTGTTACAGACGGAACACAGGACGATGGACAGGATCTGACAGACCAGGGAAGTGCATCCGCTGCTTCCACAGGTGCATCTGTGGATACTTCAGGAATTGAGAATGCCATTGATCAGGCAAGTTCTGATCTGGCAGATCTTCAGTCCGATCTTGCGACACAGAAATCCATTGCAGAGGCAGATTCTACCAGCCTTACAAAGGAAGAAAAAGAGAAGCTGAGAGTCAGCAATAATCTTACAGAACTGGATGCCAAATCTGCAAAAGAACTTGTTGCGGAAGGAAAAAAAGGTATCACGGCAGATTTTAACGGCGTTATTTCCAAGTCTGCAGTGCAGCAGGGAGCAGCAGTGACACAGGGAATGGAGCTTTTTACCCTGCAGAACACAGATAAAGTCAGTGTGGACATCAATGTATCCAAGTATGATTATGCAAAGGTAAAAGAAGGCCAGACTGCGGATATCACCATTGGTGATAAGAAATATACTGGTAAAGTGACAAAGATCAGCCACATTGCGATAACCAATGAGAAAGGTTCTACTCTGATCGCAGCTACCGTCAGCATTGACAAACCGGATAAAGATATTTTCCTCGGTGTTGACGCAAAGGTGAAGATCTATGCGGAAAAGGCTGAAGATGTAGTTACGCTTCCGGCAGGTGTGGTAAATATCGGTAAAGATGGTTCTTTCTGCTATGTGCTGAAAGATGGTGTGATCACAAAACAGGATATCACAACGGGAATCAGCTCCGAGGATTTTGTTGAAATTACAGATGGAATCAGGGCAGGAGACGAGGTCATCGAGGATCTGGGTTCCCTGGAAGAGGGAATGCAGGCAGAAGCTGCTTCTATGCTGATAACTTTAAAGGAAACATACAGTGCATTAAAAAGAATCGGCGTTGAAGATAAAAAGAAGATGGTCATACTCGGAGACGGACCGGTTGCACTTGCTTTTCTAAGCTGTGCAAAACTGATGGGAATTCAGGAGATTTATGTCCTGGGAAATCACAGAGACAAGCTGGAAACAGCAGAAAAACTGGGAGCAGCAGGTACATTTCTTAACAAAGACGAAGAAGAAAAGAAAAAAGCTTCTGATCTGGCACAGCTGGGTTATGAACAGGTTGTGTTTTATGTCGCAGACAGAGATCAGGCTGTTTTGAAGGATATTTGTGAGGCGTATGGAAAGCCCTGTGAAGGGAAATGCGATGCAGATATTCTGCTTGGAGGATTTCGCATGGAATGTGAGGAAAAAGGAATTGTTGTAGATGAGACCTTTGACACCGGCATTGATGAACAGAAAGACTGGTTCTATACGAACTCCGGATTGTTTATAAAATAAATTGCATACGAAACCGTATGATTGAGGTGATAATGTGAGTGAAAATGTTATATATTCCATCAACGGTCCAGTCGTAAAGGTCAAAAATGCAGTCGACTTCTCCATGCTGGAGAAAGTATATGTCGGTCATAAACGTCTGATGGGAGAGGTTATTTCCATCAGCAAAGAGGCAACGACGA
>OLSM01002562.1_pt1 | contig 11447 bp, 6 predicted proteins | sample 1672721 | NCBI WGS metagenome assembly OLSM01 (sample SAMEA3136717, study PRJEB25190) | human gut metagenome | reverse complement strand
CCCGCGCTCACTGTGAGCTGAAAGGTGTGCGTACCCCGGGATAACCCGTCACCGCCGCTTGTGCTGAGAGTTGATGATGCGCTGCTATTATTCACGATAAAGTTTGCACCGATAGAATCTGCGCTTGTCTCGCTGCGAAGACGTAGGCTATAGTCTTCGGGAGGAAGTGAGTCAGACGATCCAAAATCCACGATCACCCCGAGCGCGCGAATCGTTTCCGATGGATGCCCATTGTCATTCATGGCTGTAAACGCGGTAAGAAGAATCTGATCTGTTTCCGTTTCCGTAACGGTATAGCTGTAGAATTTGCTTAATCCAAGCAGGGTTAGCTTTGTACCGCCGGGAAGCGAGACTTTGCGTCCCCCTTTATGCAGTTCCAGCCACAACGTAGATACATCGCTGCCACCAGTTGACAAAGTAAAATTGGCCGTTACAGCACTTTTTTGGGAGATGGTCGGTGTAGCGCTGTTGTTCGACATCCCGTTGTACTGACGCCCCGCCCCCACGCTGACCTGAGATACAACGGACCCCTTCCAATGGATTTTAAGTGTTATGATAACATTCGTAGTAGTACTGGAATCAGATACGGTGAGCGTTACCGTGTCGGGGTCATCCTTCTCCGTAAAGTTCGATATGTTGCTTACGGTAAATGTCATAGGTGCGTCGAATCGGCTATCGGTGATACCAAAGGAAAAGGTATCACGCTCTGTAAAACTGCCCAAATCACAAGGATTTGTGTTCAGCCCAGAGGACTGCCAACCCTGGTCCTTCACCGCCTGCATGGAGACAGAAAATTTGCCATCCGTTAAGGCAGTTGTTGACGAGACGAGATTGGAATTTGTCCCTGCATCAACCTTGATTAGGGACAGAGTCCGACTGTTTCCTGCTGGGATAATCAGCTTCCCGGTGTAACTGCCAGTCTGTGTAGCGTAAAGGTCGATGGTCATATTGGTAAGTGCGGTGGCCTTAGTCACGATCTCCACATTCATGGTTGTCGTTTCCTTCACAGAGCCGTTAACAGTTCGCTGCACTTCAATCTGCACTTTACCAAGATTTTGACTGGCGGTTATATTGTTCCGATAGGTAAGATAAAATTCAATTTTCGGAGATATATTATTGTCTGTGACAGCACCAGCGGTGGTAGCGCCAATGACAGTGTTAGAAGAAGTACTGATTGCCGAATCCTTAGAAATTACTTTACCGTTTGCGTTACCCTCAGCAAATCCACTGCCAATTTGCATGTAGAGCCCAAAAGTATTCAAGGGGCTACTAGATATTAACTGTTTCTGAGCTGATAAGTCGATTGCGGTACCACTGCTGCTCGGGTTATTGATGTACGACGTCACCCAGTCAGCTGTTGTTGTTTTTGCCGCCTCCACCAGGCTCAGGGTACTGGGAATCGTCACGCTTTTTATCGTATATGTGGAGTTTTTATCAGCAAGGGGCAGTTCAATTGTCCCCGTAGCTACGGCATATCCCTCTGTGTCAGCGCCTGAATCCAGTGTCTTTGCGGTAAGCACAGTTTCGCGGACCGCTGTCTGGTCACCAATGCCCTCTAATTTCCAGTAACGGTACGTTGGCGGTACTTCAATAAATGTGAGAGCAGCTCCATTCGAGTCCGCAAATCCGCCATCTGATGGGCTGATCCGGGCGTAGGCATAACCAACTACGGATTCGCTCGCCAGAAGATAGGTGTAACCGGACACTTGGCCATAGACTAAGGCCCCGTCCTTCGTATGAGCGACGCGGAGGGTGGTACCTGTGCTTAGCAGCAGTGTGTTGGGAGTTGCTATGATGCCGTCCAACGTTACTTCCGTTCCGCTGTCTGTTACGCTGCTGAACCTGGACAGTTCGGTGGCCTCTTTTTCCAGAACCAGGGTACTGCCCCCCTGGAGCACAAGGCCCTTTCCAAGTCCATCCAAATTGCCATCGTGGTCTCCAATGCGGTTAAGGGAGTACAATTGGGTCTGATTTTCATTCGCGATATCCGACTGACCGGTTAGCTTCACGTGGGAATAGAGTAAGAGTACCCGGTCGGCCCGCTGGATGGCGGGTAAGGTGCGGGTTGCGCCAGTAATTTTGCCACTGCTATCCTTCACGGCTTCTCCATAGTTTTTTAGGGTGACCAGGCGGGTACTGCCCGCGTCACAGGAGGCGCCGCTGCCAAATATGCCGCCTGTGATTATCATTTTGGGGCCGCTGCTTCCGCCTGTGTCATAGTCGGTTCCATCAATATAGACGTGGGAGGTTCCCTTCACAGTTATGGCATTGTAATCCAGTGTGTCGCCGCCGTAATCGCCGCCAGCATAGACCGAACCGCCAACCGCCAGGGCGGATGCAGTTAGAGAAGGCTGTTTTCCGGAATTATTCTGATAGAATGCACACTCACCCATGGCGCCATTTCCGATGTGTAAATGGGTGGAGCCATGAATAATGCCCTGGTAACCGCCGCCAAATACGTTGCCGTCTACTGTGCCGCCAACCAGGTTGACAAAAACCAGGTCCGGTAAGGATGAACTTTCTGCCAGGTCTTTGCCGTCGTTGCTGAATTCACTGCCCCCGTAGAGGTTGCCCCGAATCCAGCCCCCTTCCATATTTACAGTGGAGCCCTGGTTGACCAACACACTGCCAGCCGCACCCCGTGCGCCGCCATAGACGGAACCGTTTACGGTGCCGTTGCTGATGTCCACCGTGGTCGAACCTTCCACAGGGCCTTTAAACCCGCCGCCGTAGAGGTTGCCCTCTATGGTTCCGCCGGAGAGGGTAACCGTAGTGTCGCCTTCCATTTTCGCGGTCTGTCCGCCGCCATAGACGTTCCCCTTGACCGTTCCGCCTGCGATTTCCACGTTAACAGTAGAGTTTGCCGTTACATGGGCGCAGTCTGGATACTCGCTGATGCCTTTGCCGCCGCCGTAAACGCTGCCTGTGACGGTGCCGCCTTCCACCCGGATGGTGGCATTGCCGTTAAGATACGCGTTTGAAGTGGCGCTGTAGGTAGTTGGGTCATATCCCTCGCCACTGGCGTAGATGTTACCGACAGTGGCGTCTCCTCCGACAGTTATCGTGGCTGTTCCAGTCAGGCTGCCGAATTCGGAGGGGCCTACTGTAAATTGATAGAACCTTCCTAATCCAACACCAGTGTCCCCACCTTGACCGGCCGCAAAAATATTATTGACATTGCCGGAACCATTGACAGAGATAGTAACAGAAGAATTATCACCATTTACCAATGCTGCGGACCCAGAGCCATAGAGGTTCTCTACAGTTCCGCCCGATACCTGGATATTTAAGGCCCCAGAAAAGGTTGGGATACTAGCGGTTCGGCCAGAGCCCGCGCCATAGAGATTCTTCACCTTTCCACCAGTAATTTTAATCGTTGTGTTGCCAGAGTAGGGGGAAGGATTATTTTCATAGCCTTGATTTCCGCCAATGAGCGTTCCTACGTAACCTCCTAACATGTTTATGGTAACGTCTGCATTTTTAATTTCGCCGCTGGCGCTGCCAGCAACAATTGAACCAACATCGGCGGATCCACCGACCGTGATGCTGGCGGATTTATGCTTAACGTCAATAGAGGCATTGCTTCGTACATATCCTATGATTCGAGCAAACTTTCCACTATAGACCTCAATGCTGCCCACTGACGAATTAAAGGTATTTTGTCCGGAACCATACAAATAGAATTGCAATGAGTTTTTTACACCTTCACCGATGGTGATGTTATGACCTTGACCATAGATATGTTGCACGTTTTCCACAGAGATGGACTTGAAGCAGAGATCATCGTATAAATTGAAAGGAACATCTTTACCAGATTCTGCCAGCCCTATAAAAGTTGCATTCTCATCACTACCTGTAATGGTGACAGGGACAGGGTTATCCCGTAACAAATCGACGGCGGTAGTTCCCTCCAATTGGTATGTCCCCATAATCACAATTTGATTGGTCTCCACCGTCCCGCCGTCAGTAGCCTTTTTCAGCTTTTTTGCCGCCGCGTCGAGGGTTTGAACAGGAGTATTTTCTGATCCATCGTTAGTATCATTGCCATTCGTCCGGTCGACATACACAGGTGTCACTTCCACCGCGGCGTTTACCGGATCGGAATACAGCGTGGGCGCATGGAGGGACAAGGCCCGGGAGAGACGTACCGCCGTCACCCCGCAGCGAAGCTGTCTCCCGCTGTCCAGGGGGTCCAGCCTCCTCTGGTAGACCGGGCTGTCCGCGCCCTCAATATTCAGCCAAGTCGCCCCATCGCCCCGCGCCGCGATCTGCCACTGATACAGGAAGCGGTACCCCTCGGGCGGGGACAGCTCCCGGCCAGTGCCGCCGTCCTGCAGGGTATAGACGGCGGTATCCTCCTGAATTTCCGTCTGTACCTTCAGCTGATAGCTGCTGGAAAATTCCCAGACGGAATAGAGGGCCAGGCGGTCCGACTGGCCAACGTCCAGCAATTCGCCGGCCGACAGGAGGGGGGAATCCTCGGACTGGGATTCCCGCCAACCGGAAAACACATGGGTAAAGAAAACGTCGTCCTCGTCGGGGCTGCTGATCTCGGGGGGACACGCGGGCAGGGTGAGCCGGCCGCTGACCACGGGAAGCTCCTGCTCCACCGTGTCGTCCAGGGTCACCAGTATGGTAGCGTCTGCCAGCTCATATCCCGCCAGTTGCACCGATTCCAAAAATGCTTTGTTGGAATCGGAACAGAGGACCACGCCCGACTGCCCTGGATAGAAGAGGGTGTCCGGGTGGGCAATTTCCTGTTCGGTAATCGTTTCAACCGTGTAGCGATCTCCGGATGGCGCTTCCGTCTCTTCTTGGGGAGGTTCCGGGACGTTCTCCGTGTTTTCGACTTCACTTCCCCCTGCGCTGATCTCGTCAGGGGAGGAGATCAGATTGGCCGTCAGTGGTACCGGCGTCTCGACGATGGTTTTGACGCCAAGGGGGGAGGCCAAGGTCTTAGCCGTCAGCCCAACCGGGACTGAAGCGGTGGTGACGGCGGGCGAATCCCCGCTGTCGCTGGATTCCGTGGAAGACGGCGCGCTGTCATCCTTAGATTCCGAATTGGTCTCAGGGGCCTGTTCGCTCTCCTGGCCTGCGTTTTCGTTGGGGGAATCCGGCTCCGGCTGTGGGTCCGGCGTCTCGGAGGCGTCCGGGGCTGGCTGTTCCGGGGAGGGCTCCTCAGGGAGGGAGGGGTCCGGTTTGGGATCAGTTTCGGGTTCACCATCCTGGGGCGGATCCGTTTCATCGGGCGCGGGGGTTTCTTCCTCCGGCTGCGCGGGAGCGGAGGGCTCCTCCTGTGTGGGCGGCGCGGGCTCCTGGGCGGCCTCGCCGTCCTCCGACGGTGCCTCTGGCTCCACCTGTGTGATTTCGCTGGATTCAAACAGGTTGCGGATGATGGTAAAATGGGGGGCGTTTTCCAGACTGTCGCCCGAAAATACGCAATCTCCAAACAGGACTATGCTTTCCGGGAGGGTCAAATCGCCGCTGAGTTCCCCCAGCCCATAAAAGAGATACGACCCCAGGGAGGTAACGCCCTCCTCAATGACCAGGGTGTGTATATCTGCCGCATAGCCCCCAAAGGGCGCGGTGTCCGCCCCATAGTCCTCCGTGTCGCCTGTGCCGGAGAGAGTCAGCACGCCATCGTCCAGTTCCGCGGTCACATTGGTTCCCACCTGAAAGGTGACGGTATCGCTTCCTGTGGCGTAGGTAACCATAGAACCTAAATTGAGGGGGCTCAGCAGCAGGCAGAGAACCAGCAACACAGCCAGGGTGCGCCGCTGCATGTCGCCGCGTATCATTTCCGTTATGAGCATGACAATTCCTCCCAATAAAAAGCAGGGGACAGGTTGTTCCCGTTGTGGTTACTCAATAGTTATATTGATTGTATCGGCAAATGCCGTCTCGGTGCGGCTCAAACTGACAGCAGGGGTTGATTTGAGCAACACCAGCGAATAGACGCCCTCGCCGGGAGAAGCAAAAAGATATTCTCCATCTGCCGACGGTGCTACCCGTGTATCCGTGGCGTCCGGGATCACGCCGCTGGGCAGCGTGAGCGGTATTTTTTTTGCGTCGTCGGTGCAAGTCATGGTGAGCACTGCGGCGGTGTTGCCGGATGCATCCTCCACTGTGTAGCGGTTGCCAAGGGCAAGAGTAAAAGTAGCTTTGAGCACTTTTTTGTAGGGGGAAGAGGTAACCGTTATTGTTACTGTACTAGCGCCCTCGTTTGGAGTGATGGTAATCGTTCCAGTATTTTGATTGTTTCCAGTTAAACTACCCGATGCGCTATCTGTTATAGCAGCGTTGTCCGTTGTGATAGCGTAACGAATTGTTTTGGCAGTCGTTCTCTTTGAATCCGCAAAATTATAAAGATGCACAGTAAAGTTTGCTGCTTTGGGATCAATATAATAACTGGCATTTTCCGACTCGTCCTTGAGCAGATCGCTGGTGAAATAGAAGTTTTGCGCCGCCGCCACGCCGTCCCGCTGCTGTTGCAGGACATAGCGCGCCGCCGTAAACCCGGTGAAGGACAACAGCAATATGGACACAAGTAGAACCAGCAAAGGGAGAAGGCGGCGTCTGTTTTCTTCGCCTGATTGAAATACTTTCATGTTCCAGCCTCCTGTCCATTATGGAGTGGCAGGATTCACCTGCTTTGCATCCACAGTTAAGGTCACCAAATCTATTTCATCCGCGTAACTTTCGGCAGCCTGATCAGGTGGCCATGCGACGGTAAGGGTATAGGTATGGGTCACGCCGGAAGCGGAGTAGGGAAGAAGGCCGCCGGTCCAGGTAAGATTTGAGGAGTTAGTCACATAACTGCCTGAATTACTGTCTTGTTTGTTTAACGTATATGTCAGAGGCAGATTGTTCGTGGTGCTAATTGTAATGGTATATTCCTGCGCCACCTCACTGGTGGTATCGCCTTTCTGATTTTTAACGGCAAATTCTATGGTTTTGCTTTCCCCTGGCTGCATACCGGCAAGTGAAGAGGTAAGGTCTAATGAGCTATCCAGCGCCACCGCCGCGGTTTGGGCCTTGGCGGAACCGGATATGGTGCTGAGATACCGGGCATATGTCACGCCAAAAACCAGCATTCCCACCATAACCAGATAGAGCAGATACATGGCGATGCGCCGCGTTGTCAAATGCTTTTTCATTTCGCGTCCCTCTTTCCATGTGATGTTCGCGGCCCAATCCTCCCAGGGAAAAGCCAGATCAAAAGTCCCGCCAGCAGAAGAACACATACGCCCGGCGGCGTCCGCAGAAACAGCAGAATGCTGCCTGCGTGGGGAAGCGCCAGTACCACGCGTCCCACAATTTGATCCTCCTGAACCGGCTGCTGATCAGGGACGTGATTGCTGTCGCCTTTGGTGATGGCGCCATCCGCCGTTTGTTCCACCAGGCGATGGGTAATCAGGCTCCCGTCCTCCCAAAAGCTGATAATATCTCCCGGCTTATAACGGTCTTGGGCGTGGAGCACCAACAGATCGCCAGCGGAAAAGGCCGGCTCCATGCTGCCGGAAAGAACGGTTACCTGGGTATAGCCAAACACCTGGGGCAGTTCCTGCCTGAGAAAAACGCGGGCGGCAAACTGCCAGAGGCTCATGAGGAAAACCACAGCGAGCAGGCAGAGCAGGGCATATCGAATCAAACTAATAAAGATTCTCATGGCGGTATCAGCGCTCCGCGGCATAAATCTGGAGATTCAGCGTATAGACGCCGCCAGCTTTCCCAACCGCCGTATCCGTTTTGTCGTTGCCCTCAAAGGGCCACGCCCAATCCAACCGATAGGTGGTGCGCCCCTTCGCGCTGATCTTGCCCTGTAGAGAAAGCTTCCCATTGATGATAGACCCGGACACCGCCTGCTGGGTAAGCGGCGTCCCATTGCTATCCAGCGGCGTCAATGTGACCTTCAGGGGCAGGTGGATCTTACCCTCGGTCAGAGTCAAAGTTATGTTCAGGTCTCTGGAGCGTGTGTTCTCCAACTGAAAGCGGTAGAAGCCGGAGGAACCCGGCGCAACTTGATCTGAAAGCCCGCTTGTGCGGTTATAAAACAAGTCGATGATGCTGTTTTGACTCCAGGAAACATAGGTTCCAGTGTTCTTCACTTCCCCCGTCACATCTAGGACCCCGCTGTCGTCGTAATCCTCATCGTGATTGCCGCTCCCGCCGCCGCCATGGTTGTTGTTGGAGTGACCTGGTGGGTCGTCCGGCGCAACGGGCGGGGTTGGCGTTGTACCTGTGTTGTCATTGGGGTCCTGGGAAGGGGGCGGGTCGACCGGAGAGCCTGGGTTTTCGCTGGGAGTTGTGGCGGGAGGCAGGTCGGTTGTAGGACCGGTACTGCCTCCGGGGTCGGGGGAAGGCTTGGGGGTAACGGAGGGGGGTGTTCCCCCGTTGGATTCGGTGGAAGGGGCGGTTTCCCTAGGCGGCTGTTGCTGCTGGGGGGGAGTTCCCCCGATGGGGGCCGTGGCGCCGTCAGTTACAATGACGCCGCTTTCCCCAGGGCTGTACGCCTCGCCCGCCGGGGTGGTAATGGTACCGCCCGGCTGAATTTCCGTGCCGTCAGACAGGTGCACTGTGCCGTCGGGCTGAATGGTATAGTCCTTGCCTTGGAGGGCTTTGTCCGGATAGATAACCGTGTCGTCCGGCAGAATGATGGCGGCGACGCCATTCTGATTTCGGTTCGGTATTACGATGGTGCCGTCCGGGAGAAGAACGTTGCCCGCCGGCGTAACAATGGAGCCGTTGCTGACGGAGGCCGATCCGGTGGGCGTGATAACCCATCCGCTGTCGCTGCCAAAGGTATCCGCTTTGAGATCAATCTGGTCGTGATCCACTTCGATCACAAGTTCCAGGATGCGAACATCAATGGCCATGGTGATGGTAAAGTCGCCATTATCCTCTTTGGAGATGGCCACGTTTTGCGCCCCTTCCTCCTGGGAGATGTTAATCTTCCGCTCTGCGGCCAGAGAGCCGTCCGGATTGTATAAAAGAATGGTATGCGGACCGAATTCGGCGTTGGGAAACAGGAAGCGGCCGTCCGCGTCCGTTGTGGTGGAGATGGGGTCGCTGTGCAGTTCCATCCGCCGTTCGGCGGCAGGGGAGCCGTCGGTATACACCGCCCTGCCAGTAATATGGGTTTTGGTTCGGGCGGCGGTTCCGGTATCGTCAGGACTGAGCAGGATGGTGTCGATCACCTGTCCCAAAGGCTGCTGGCCCGCATGCTTGCCCAATATGTATCCCACCATGCAGGAGGTGACCAGGACGAAAAACAGCAGCAGAAGGAGCAGAATCAGCCATTTTTTCCGGTCTCTGGATTTCTCTTCGGCGGAGGGAGGGGAGGGATGTTCAGTTTGCGGCATGGCCGGAATCCTCCTTTTCCAATGAAAATAAACGGAATGTCAGCCTACGGGAAAAGACGCCGCCTTGGCCGCGCCCTTTCCTGGGGGCTGAACGCCCCAGGCAGTCCGCCCCGGCACAGGGGGCGGGAGTAATTAGGCAGATGGAGTTGCTGGTGTGACCTGCTTGCCAGTCACTGTGATGTCCAGGGACCAATCCTTGTCGGCAAAAGTGTTGTCGTTGGAACTTTTAGTATCGCTTTCATCAAATGGCCATTCCCAGTTCACAGTGATGGTCTTCTTCATCGCGTTGGCGGCGCTGTCATAGTTGATAGTGCCAGAGAGATCCTGGCCGAGAGTATATTCTAATTGAGTGCCAGTATTTGTATTATCAGTGGTAAACTTCAGGTCAGAGGGCAAAGTGTTTCCTGAATCAGCCTTCGCAATCTTTACTGTATAATCGACTCCCACGTCGCTGCCAGTGCCGTCAATTTCGATCTTGAAACTGCCCTTGGTACCGGGGGCGATGACGCCTTCTTTGACAGTTGTTTTAGTATAAGTATCTCGGTTTGCGGTGGCACCCATATCAATTGAATTGAACGAGCTACCTGTGCTGCTATTCGCCTTAAAGATCCAAGCGGCAACGTTAGCTGAGGCGTCACCTGTTACTTCCGTAACATACCGGGCCATAGTGCCGCCCGTCAAACAGGTAGTGACCAGCGTCAGCGCCAGGGCCAGGACGCCAAGACGGGCTACATAAGATTTCTTCTTCATATGTACTGTCCTCGCTTTCTTTTTTGCTTCGGGAACCGTGTGGTCGCATGTTCGCCGCCCAGGCACGGTTCCCGTGTACCCAAGGCACTCTGCACCCAGGCAAAGATGCCTGGCTATGGTGACAGCTGCCGTCCGCGCTGTGCCCGCGGAGAGAAGCCGGGTGCATTTCGTCTACTTTTTCTGTTCTTCCCGCGCAGACTCCTCCGGGGTCTGGCTGGATTTCAAGGCAGCCAATTCCGCCTCAAGCGCAGCGGTGCGGGAGGCCTCCGCCCGATCCAGCCGCCGCCGTCTCCAGATATCCCAGAGAATGAAAAGCAGCAGCGGGCAGACAATAAAAATAATCATGCCGGTAGTGGTCTGCATGAACAAAATAAAGTTTCCCAAACCGCCGATTCTGCCGCCGTTCCAGACGCCCTCAATCTGATCTGCGGTGACAGCCAGTCGGTCGGCCGCGTTGTTGGCGTCGCCCTGGGTGACAAAGCGAAGGCCGCCGTCCTCGCCGGTGGTCACGCTGACGATCCGGTGGGTGACGGCCTTGTCGGCAGTGAGATAACAGACCACGTCGCCCTCTTGCAGCGTGGCGGGATCAGTTTTGTGAAGAAAGATCAGGTCTCCCACCTGTATGGTCGGTTCCATGGAACCGGAGAGTACGATGGCGGGTTTGATCCCGAACACCCCCGGCATCTCGTTGGGGTTGGTATAGGTATGTATAATTAAAATGAGGTTTACCAGAATAATGGGAATAAAGACGACGCAGAGCACCGCGCCGATGATCGTGGACGGGGAAGGTTTCTGATGGCTGTCCATGGGATTTTTCCTCCTTAGGGATCAAAGTATAGATAAGCCGTTTATTTCCTGGAAATCAACAAAATTACAATTTAGTAAAGTTTTATATTGTGAAAATACCCATTGCAGTTGACAAAATGACCAAAGGATATCATATACGGTACCCTACCACACAAGATCGGTTACAGGAAGCCCGAAAGGATATCTAACGCTTTTTTCAGGATAATCAGCGCAAGCAAACGAAGAATACTTTATTATGTACGGTACCTCCTCTGACACAAGAAATATTTGGCCTCCAGGAAGGGGAATAGACCGGGGTTACCTGCTTTTTATATAAAATTTCAATTGTCACAGAAATGGGCGCTGATGTCAGTTTTATTCCGTAACAATCACGTAAGTGCAAAAACACACTAGTATACACGCTGAATTGTACCGCAATCATGGTATTTTTGCAAGGGTTGTAGGGCTTAAAAGAGACGGAATTGATCTATTTGTATCATAAATTACATCATTATTGAAGTTCGCACCTGTAATTTCGCGGTTATCTCC
>OLSM01002559.1_pt1 | contig 11467 bp, 10 predicted proteins | sample 1672721 | NCBI WGS metagenome assembly OLSM01 (sample SAMEA3136717, study PRJEB25190) | human gut metagenome | reverse complement strand
GGCCTTGCTGGCGATCAGCCACGCGCCCACGCCGCACACCACGGCCAGTACGACGAGCACGGCCACGGCCAGCGCCCACTGGCCTGCGGTCAGCGACCATTGGCCGGAGACCAGGTACATGAGCGCGAAGATCTGGAAGGGATGCCCCGCATGGGAGCACACGAGGGCGAACGTCGTGAGGATCAGGGACACCGCGACGATGATCGCCAGCTCGATCTTGCGGCTGGGACGGACCGTGCCGCCCAGATCCTTCACTCGGTTCGATTGCAGTTTCGGATCGACGTCGGCCAAGATTCATTTCTCCTTTCAAGCATGACGGCGGAACCGATGGAAGCGGTCCCGCCGTCGATGCGCCAGGGCTTGCGTCATGGCTAGCGGGCGTTGCCCGTCGTGAAATCGGATGGGGTGGAAAGGAAATCCGGTGCCGCAGGGTCCGCCGGAGCGGGGGCCGCGCCCGGCGTCGGATAGCCCGACAGCGGTTCGAAGGGCTCGCCGTTGAAAGTGCGGGGAACGCCGTCGCCAACGTATTCGCCGCGCGAGGCGTCAACCTGGTCCGTCCATGGATCCGTTCGCCCGGCATCGGCCACGGCACCGGCCTGTTCCTTGTCCTGGCGTTTGCGGTCGCGGGCGAGCTGGATGCGCTGGGACACGATGGAATCGATCTGCATGGAATCGCCGATCACGACCGGGCGTGCGTATGCCTTACCGTCCTTCTGGCTGATGAAGGCGTCGGGATCGCCCATGCGGCCGGTCGCCACCACGGCGTCACCCTGGCGGAAATCCATGCCGTGCAGGAGCTCGGCAGCCTGGCCCCAGAATTTCACGGTGGTTCTCACCGGGCCGAGCGGATTGTCCGTATAGCTGCCGTCCTTCTGACGGACTCGCGGGCGGTCCTCATACACGGTGGCGCGCAGGTACGCCGAGCTCGTGGTGCCGTCCGCGTTGGTTTTCGCCGGCCAGTAATCGGGGTTCGCGGCGAGGAGACCGCGAACCACTTGCATTGACTGTGGCATGATGATGGTCCTTTCATTCGGGGAATACCAGCGCCTTCAATGGCGGCGGCGACTCCCATCATCCGGCCGGACCGGTGGCATCGCGGGGTACGGCGTCTACGTCAGCGCCCCAAATGCCCGCCGTTCTCCCACACGTTCGCCGCCTCCATGGCGGGATCGGTTTCCGGCAGACGGTCGAGCACGCTTGACGCGAACCGGTCCGAGGCGTCGTAGCCGATGGCCTGTTCGGCGAGTTCCCGCGCCTTCTCACCGTCGCCCATGGCGAGGCTGAGCATGGCCTTCAGGCCGATGATCCGGTAGCAGGCGTCCGTCGGCGCGTTGGCCTCCAACGGGCCGAGGATCCCCATCGCCATGTCGATGCGCGCCGGATCGGGCGTGGTGCCGTTGTCGATCAGCCGGGAAAACAGCAGGTCGGTGTTCACCATGCCGTCCGGCGTATTGATGCGTTCGCGCAATGCCGGAAGGGATAGGGGAGCGTTCTCGGCCAGTATGTCGCTGGCGATCATCATGCATGTTGATTCGGGCGCGAACTGCATCGTCACGCCCAATACGGCGAGCCGGTTCGCGTCGGACGACCATTCGCCCGTGGAGCGTGGTTCGGCCATGAGCTTCGACCAGTCGTAGGCGGCGGCGTTGCGCCAGGTGGTGCGCACATGTTCCGAGAATCCGTCGTAGGTCATGCCTGAGTCCAGATATTCGTGCGTGGCTGCGGTGATCAGCTCGTCCAACGGCGGTTCGTCCGTATCGGCGGCTGTGGCCTCGCTCTCCACGATGAACGGGATGCGGGGTTCTTCGGAGGCCAGGCCGTCCGTTTCTTCCGGCTGCTCCCCGTTGATGCGGTCCGCTTCCATGCGGTCCACTTCGCCGGCGAACCATTCGGAGCCCGCGAAATAGGTGCCGTCCATCGAGGAGAGCGCCGGCTGGAGGATGGATGCCAGTTCGTCGTACACGGCATCGGGGTTCCGCAACGCCTCGATGGTTTCAGTCGCCGCGTTGTATTCGATGATGCGGTTCGCCAGCCGCATGGCACCGTCATCGGGTCGCACGTCGTCATACGATTCGCCCCAATGCTCGATCCATCCGATCATCGTTTCCCGTGTGATCCGCTCTTCGGCATCGGTGTTCTCCAAAGGCATGTTCGGCTCCTTGACAATCCTCGGCGGCAACCCGCTGTTCCCGCCATGACCCCGATCATCAGTCCAAGGCCATGGCGGGGTGGGGCATGGCGTCTACAGGGTCCTTACAGGTTTCGTCCCGTGCGGCCGGTCAGGTCGTCCACGAGGCCGAGGAGTTCCGGTTCGGGCCAGATGGAGTTGGCGAAAAGGCAGTCGTCCGTCAGGGACCGGTCCTTGAATATGGTTCGCGCGTCCTCCCGGATCGAGGCCAGCGAGCCGTCGGCGATCATGCCGGTGAGGTCCTGTGTGCAGTACAGGTCGTATGGCGTGAACCCTTTGCCGTTCCAATCGATGTGATGGGTGATCGAATACTCGTATTCGTTCCAGTGCTCCATCCATGGAAGGGCGTGGTCGCCTTCACGGGTGACGACCGAGTATCGGAACCAGCCCTCGGGAACCTGTATGGCATCGTCGTCATACGGGTCCGTCAGGGAATCGAGGTAGCCGGCGACGATGGATTCGCCGGCATGGAATTCCGTGTACCATGCGAGGTCGGGATTGCGCAGCGCGGCGTGCAGCGAGTCGAGCAGTGCGGCGTCGTTCATCGTGGTCCTTTCACCGGTCGCGGCCAACGCGGCGACACCGGCTTTCATCTTCCTACTAAAGTTCATAAAAATGAACCTCCGTTAACCTTGTCTGTTCATCCCCTCCCTTCAAACTTTCCGGCCATGGCCCCGCCAACCCCTTTTCAGGGAATGGCGGGGCTTCCGACCGCAGGAATAACGGGAGGTAGCCACCGGTTGGCCCGGCAGCCACCAACAAGCCTCACAGACGACACGCCGAACCACGGAGCATGGCGTCTACAAAAAATCCGGAAGTATTTCCCGGCAATACGGGTACACGGGAATGCGGGGGCACAGGTTCACAGGGACATGGCTTTCCTTTGCGAAATCCATGAAAAAGGCCCGTACCGGTTTCCCGATACGAGCCATAATCAGTCATTCATCGATCAGTGATGGTAATAGCCATCATCCTTGCCGGTGCAGCTGTTGCCGCAGCCGTAAGCGCCGTTGAGGTTCGGCTTTGGGGCGGCGGCGGCCGGGCCGGAGCCGCCCGATGTGGTGCCACGGTATGTGTTGGAGCCGGAAGTGGAGCCTTCCGTGCGCCTGTACGCGCCGCCGGAGTAGGAGGAGACGCCGCTGTAGGTGGATTGGGCCTGCGCCTGAGCCTGGGCTGCCGCTGCTGCCGCTGCGGCGGCTTGCGCATCCGCGTCCGTCTTTGCCTGGACGCTCGCGTTCACGCCGTTGATGGCATCCTCCAGCGTTTTGCGCGCCCCGTCGATCTTCGCCGGATCGTTCCCGTCCTTCAGCCCGTTCGCCGCGTCGATGGCGTTCGACAATGCGTCGCGGGTGGCGTTGTCCGCGACCTTGCCGTTCGAATCCGCGAGCAGCTTCGACGCCTCGTCCAGCTTCGCCGTCAGATTCGTTTTCGCGTCATCCAGCCTCTTCGCGGCCTTGGATTCGGCGACGGCCCTCACCGCCTTCGACAGGCTCTTCTCGTGGGTCTCGTACCAGTCGGCCTGTTCATTGAGCTTCACGGTGGCGGCATCCAGTCCTTGCGCGTTTTCGGCCACGCAGCCCTCGTATTCGGGTGCCGAGGACTTGAGCTCCTTGCCCAAGGATTCGACGGTCTTCGAGTCCTTGACCTGTTCGGCCTTGACGGCGGCGGCATCGGCGGCATCGCCGTTGAGCAGCGCGTTGTATTCGTTGGCATTGTTGCGCACGGTGTCGGCGGCGGTGGCGCACGCCTCCTTGGCCTCGGCGAGCTTCGCGCCGCTGTAAGCGTTCCAGCCGATGATGCCGGCCGCGATCAGAATCACCGCGCAGACGGCCGCGACCAGGGGCGGCAGCCACTTCGGACACTTCCTTCCATCCTTGCTTGGCTCTGTGATGTTCTCGGCGGGTGTTTCGACGGGTTCGAGGATTTCCGTCTTGTCGTTCTCGTTCATCATTGTTCTCCTTGCATTGATAACGCTTTATTGATCTGCCGGGATACCCGCGTCGGATTGCAGCGTTTCCCGCGCGATGTCGAGTAGCCGCTCGTCGCGGCCGGGCTGGGCGTCCGCTGTGTGGGGGAGCCAGTCCTGATCGACGTCGAGGGTCAGGTCATCGAAGGCCTGTTGCCCGTCATCGCGGCCCAGCAGACCGCGTAGCCTGAACGTCTCGTTCATGTGCTGTCCGTCCCATTCGATGCGCCGGGCGTACAGCAGGAAATCCAGAGTAAGGAACCCCGGCCCGGCCTTGTCCACCTGCACGTACCGGGAGCGCGTCGGTGTGAATCTCACCTGCGGCACGCCTTTCAGCCGTTCGTGCAACGGGCTGTCCGGCACGATGTAGCGTTTGACCAGGTTCTGTCCGCCGGCCGCGAAGAACAGCATCTGCGGCAGATTGCCGTAGGTCGCGTCGTAATAGCGCCATCCCTGGTCGTCCCGCCATTTGCGAAGCATGTCACGGGCGGCCCCCGGCCCCAGATGGATGCCGGAGAACCGTTCCCACGCCAGCGTCACCCGGTCGAACTCGCCGCGCATGAGACCATACAGGGCCCGACCTGTCGGATCCTTCGGATGACGTCTCGCTCGGGTGTCCGTCCGATGGTTCGGATCCGCATACGGGCAGTGCAGGTAGGCGTCCTCGTCGTAGCGGCACAGGCCCGGCACGTCGCCCCGGTGGTGCCGCCCGTAGGGCCGGCGCGCACGGCTTTCCTCCTGCCGGCGGAACAGGCCGACGATCTGGATGGGATTGTCGCACAGCGGGCACACCGCGTAGTAGGACGGCCCCTTGTCGCCGTCACGACGCCACGGGGCCACGCCGCCGGTGCACCCCATGTATGACTCCTGGCTGATCACGATGCTTTCCGCTCTTCCCGGCCATGCCTTGAACACATCCATAGCCAGCTCCCCTCGCCGCGCATCGTCGTCATTGATACCTCCTGTTGATATTAACCCACCAATCCGCCGGCAGCTCGGGCACCGCGCCCTCGCGTTCGGCGAACGCGAGGCACGCGAGCACCGTGCGCAATCCCAACGGGAACTCCCGTCGTCCCTGACGCATCAGGAACGTCCAGTCCTCCACGCAGTCCTCGCAATCCGAATGGTCCATGATCCCGCGACGGGCCAGTGCGGCCCGCTCCTCGATGTCATCCGTCATCATCCACTCCTTCTTCCGTCTTGCTTCGCCTCGGCCCTTGCGTCCGCCGCGTCGAGGGGAGGGCAGTCATGTTCGATCCATGCCGTGAGCATGTCGCGGATGGTGGTGCCGCGTCGCACGGCCTCGGCCTTGAACCGTTTCTTGAGCATGGGGTCGAGCTCCACCGTGATCTTGGGCAGCTTTCCGTTTCCGGCAGGATGCCGGTGTTGTCGTATATTCTGAACGTTTCGACGGCGTGCGCGACCCGCGCCCTCGATTCGCCATAGGTGGCGGAATCGACCGTCTCACGCCATACGGGTTCACGGGTTTCCGCATTGCCGTACGGCTTGGGCTCGGTGGGGGTTATCGACATTTCGAAGTCCCATGAGGATGCGCCGTGCTCGGCGGGGCGGAAGTCGAGAGTGCTGCGGTTGCCCGTCAGCCGCAGCAGCCGGGATCGCTCGCCGAGCCGGTCGGAGAGGGATGCGGAGCGTGCCACGGCGCGGATCATGCGTTTCATGCCGGTGGCGAGGTGGTCTGTCATCGCAGGGTTCCCTTCTAGGCGTGCCATTTGAGGTTCGTATCGTTGAACCCGCTTTTTTCGAGCGGGCACATCTCCACGTTGATGGGGATTCCGGGCAGTCCTCCCAGTTTGATCAGGAAACGGCCCAGACCCTTGTGCGAGGCGTCGGAACCGAAGTTGACGGGCGTGGCCCAATCCTCCAGCATGTCCTCCTCGCGCCGGGATACGGGCAGTCCGCATTCGCCGCGCAGGTAGCGGTCCACCTCGATGCGGCTCAAAGCGCCCAGCACCTTGATCTCGCTGCGTTCCACGAAGCCGCGCGCCTTGGTGTTCTGCGCCGGGGTCTCCATGCACATGAGGTCCTTGAACGTGTGCGTGATCATGATCTGGCCTACGCCCCACTGCCTGTTCAGACGGGTGAGCAGGTCGAGTTTTTCGACCATGAGGGGGCTGGCGCGCAAAGCGCGGTGCATCTCGTCCATGATGATCACGTGGTTGCGCCGGGGCTGCAATCCCTCCTCGGCGAGCACGTCGGCGGCGTTCTTCGCGGCGAACGCGCTCGTCCATGTGGTCGCCAGCACGGCGGCGACCACGTCGTCGCCCGACTGGGCCAGGGCGCTGATGTCGAAGTCCACGGGCCTGGACAGGTCGATGCGCGCGGTGGTCTGGTCGCCGAACAGACGGCCGAACTTCGTCATGCGGTTCGAGAATCCGTGCAGGTCGGCCAGAAGGCCGCGAACCTGCGCCCTGTAGAGCTCGTCGTTTTCCGGGTCGTCCCAGACCGCCGCCATACGCACCTCGTCGGGCCCTTCGCGCAGCAGGTCTCGCAGGTCCGCGATGACGGGAGGCTGCGGGTCGTCGCCGTGCCGGTCGTGGAGCACGCGCACGGCGACGGAAAGGATATCGGATTCGCGTGCGGTCACGCCCCTGGCACCGGCATCGGTGTCGTTCTCGCGGCCGGTGCGCATGATCGTCAGCAGCACCTCCATGAGCGCGGCGCGCGTGTCGTTGTAGTAGTCCGTGAGGTCCTTGCGCGCCTTGCCCTCCAAGCGTTGCAGCGCATAATGGAGGTCGCCGGGGTCCAGGGGGTTGACCACGCCGATGCCCGCTCCCAGCCGGATGACCTGGCCGCCGAGCATGTTGACCAGTGAGGCGTAGTCGGGCTTCAGATCGCCGGGGATGATCGCGTTCATGCCCAGGGCGCTCAGTCCCAGCACCTCGCGGCGCACGAACGTGCTCTTGCCGATGGCCGGCAGGCCGAGCAGGAACATAGAGGGCTGTTTGATGATGCCGGCCTTGAACCAGCTGATCGGGTCGCAGCACACGCCGGCACCCGTCATCAGGCTTCGCCCGACCGGCACCCCCTCGGCCGGCAGGGCCATGTCGGTGCCGAACGGCCAGAACCCGCCGCACACCTGGTTCGACGTGCCGAAGAACTCGTCTATCGTGGGCATCAGGGCCGCATAGCCGCCTCCACGCGATCTTCTTCCACGCCACGGCATCGGGGGCACGGGCTCGTCCGGTTTGGCCTTCAACGGTGTGAGCAGCATGGATTCCATGCGTGCCACGGGGTCCGTGGCCGTGGCGCTTGGCATGGTTCCCTTCCGTTTCGACGGCTTCCATGGCATCGGCATCATGTGTCCTCCGTTCAGGACAGGAGCCGGCCGAGGGGGCCGGCTGGAGTGTATGATCTGACGTTCAATCCAAGGGGCAGGCTTGCGGCGAATCCCGTGTCCTGTGCCCCGTAGCAGGGGCGCAGGTCGATCTTCGCGCCGCCTGCGGCCTGTTCCACGGCGCGTGACGCGGCTTCGAGTCGTTGGCTTTCCTGTTCGCCCCTGGACACGGTGACGGTGACGAGCATCCCGAAGAACACCATGACCGCACCCTGGTTCGTTTCGACGGCCTGGCGGTTGGCCTTGCCGATCTGGCTCATGGACCTCACCGTGGCGCGTTTCTCCTGGCTGACCTGGTTGGCTGCCTTCTGCCTGTTCTGTTCGGCCATGAACATGGTCTTGTCGGGCGGCAGCATCCGGTAGAGCACGGTGACGCGCTTGCGGTCGCAGTCCGCCAATGGGCTGAGCAGTCGGGTGAGCGTGTCGGCGGTCACGTTGCTTTGCGGCGGGTCCACCATCTCCCATGTGCGGCTCAAACCGGAATCGTGCGAATAATGGCTCCAGCCGGCCTCGTGCATGAGCGGCCCGCAATCCTCCCATGCGATGTACGGGGGCTCGTCGGATTCCTCGATGGTCTCCTGCGCGGCCGGATCGTAGGCGACGCGGACCATGCGAGTGATCTCCTCCATGCCCAGGGCCCTCGCGGCACCGCCTCCCGCCTGCGCTATCTGCTCGCGGATCGAGGGCAGCAGCAGGCTTATGCGACGCGCGGCCTCCCCGGCCTCCAGGTATTTGCCGTCACGGTCGGTGTAGCGGAAAGTCAAGGTGAGCGTCACGTCGTTGGAAGCGCCGCCGGCTGCGTACTGGTCCATGATCTGCGCCATGGCGCGCGCGGCCAGCTCGGGAGCGTCCTCCACGATGCGTTTGCTCAGCGTGCGGCGGAAACGCACGCCGGAATCGGGTGCCGTGTCCACGGTCACGGCCAGTTGGGTGACGCCGGTCTCGGAGGCGAGCGATTCCATGAGCCCGGCCCACGAGGCCACGTACGAGTCCTCCACGTCGTCGTCGGCGAGGCTCGCGCCCTGCGGCTGGCATGACAGGAGCAGCGAGTATTCGCCGGTGTGCGCGTGCCTGACCAGGCAGAACTCACGGCCCAAGCCGTCCAGGGCGGAGGTCAGGACCACCCTGGAGAGGATGCCCGGCAGCATGGCCTTGCCGCCGTCGATCGGCGCGAGCAGGCCGGAACGGTACAGGTTTGCGCCGGTACGCTGCGCGGCCATCCACGTGCGTTTCTCCACGGCGCGGTCCACCATGTTGCGGTGCTCGCGGTCCCTGATCGCCAGCACGAGGATGACGCCCATGCCGACCACGAGGATCGCGATGGCCGCGACCACGCTCGCCATGCTGACCAGCAGCGTGCAGGTCAATACGCCCATGCCCGCTATCGTCAACGGTATGCCGATGTTGCGGATGCCTCCCGGCATCGGCCGCATCCAATCCCCGTATGTCGTGTTCGACGCCATGATTATCCGAATCTCCTTAATGCGTCAGAATGTCTTGCCCTTGCGCGTGGAGGAACGGTCCGCGCCGTCCGGTGCGCCCTCGCGGGCGAACCCGCCGGCATCGTTCGTTCCCTGCGGCCTGTTGCCGCCTGACGGGTCGGGTGGCGCGCCATCGGGTGCCGGTGGAACCGGGCTTCCCGTGCCATTGCCGTTCGTTCCCTGTGGTTTGCCGTCGCCCCGGCCGAGTCCGGAAAGCAGTCCGGCCAAACCTCGGCCGGCACCGGGTTTGGCACCGTCCGGTGACGCTTCGCCGCCACCGCTGTCGCCGCCTTTCCTGCCGCCCTTGCCGCCCATGGCCTTGCGCAGGCCGCCGCCGGCCAGGGCGACTCCCATGCCGAGTATGGAGGGCAGGATTCCGCCGCCGCCACCGCCGACCGAGGATTGCACTGCGGGCACGATCACGCGGATCATGGCGGGAAGGAGGATGATGACGCTCAGGGTGAGCATCAGCGTGATGGCCTGGCTGTCGTCGCCGGGCCCGGCCGTGGCCATGATCGCCGAGCCGGTCGCCATGACCAGTGCGGCGACGGGCTTGTAGGCCAGGAACGCGGCCAGCCAGCCGATGGTCTTGGCGAAAGCCTGCTTGCCGGTCTCCATCCAGCTCATGGCGGCCCACATGGGTGCCACGCCCACCAGGATCGGCAGCATCCCGGCGCGGAAGTAGGCGAATATCTTGCTGATCAGCCCGCAGATCCACATCACGATGGTGAGCACGATGGCGACGGGCGCGCCGAGATTGAAGAACGAGCTCGCGGCCAGGCTTTTCGATTCCCAGGCGTCGTTCATCATGCCGCTTGCGGACCTGAGCACGTCGGCGGTCCACGTGTCGAATGTGGCCTGGAACGTGTTGACCAGTCCGGCAAGGCACACGGCGCTCAGGATCGCCCACATGAAGGCCTTGCCCAAGGGGATCAGGTCACGTCCCTCCTGTTGGGTGACGAGCTTCCAGCCGGCCGCGATCACGCCGCACACGGCCGCGATGATAAGGAACGGGTCAACCTGCATACGGATGTAGTCCGACAGGAAGAACGTGGTGCCGCCGCCCGGCGTCCATGACGGCAGGTCCGGATTGCCGCCGGACGAGCGGGAGAAGAACGTGAGCGCGATGCTCGCGCACGAGGAGCCGAGCAGCACGCCGAGCAGTATCCAGCCGATGCGGTCGAGCAGACGGCCCTCGCCGCCCTGGCCGATGTTCCACACGATGCGCGCGCTCAGCACGATCAGGCTGATCGCGGCGGCTGCGACGAGCACGCCCTGCGCGATGCGCAGGTACCGGTTCACCGGTGCGAACCATGAATCGTAGTCCGGGGTGGCGTTCGCCTGCAACGTTGATACCGTGTCGTTCGCGGCGACCAGCGTGTTGCGGCTGGTGGACAGCCATTCGATCGTGGAATCCGATTGGACCTGGTACATGTTCCACAGGGTCTTCTCCAGCCAGGAGAGCTTGCGCTGCTTCCGGCACGAGGAGTCCTTGTACTCCCATTTGCCCTCGTCGGACGACTCCTCCTGATACGTGTTCTCCAATGCCCTGCATTGCAGTTCCGGAGACTTCCTCAGCAGATCCTTCGCCGCCTTCTTGGTGCCGACCGCGACCGCGCCGGTATGGGCGGGCGGGTCGCCGTACTGGTCGATGACCCATTGGATCTGGCTGGGGCCGATCAGGTCGCCGAGCTTGCCTTCGGGTATCTTCATCACGTAGGTGGTCTGGGTGTCGCTGACCTGCTTGTCGCCGAACGTGAGCTCCTTGCTGAACGATCCGAAGTCGGGTCCGCCGCAGGCGGCGAGGCCGGCAAGGCAGGCGAGGGCGAGCGGCAGCGCGCACAGGCGCTGCCGTATGCGTCGAATCCCTTTCATGGCTTTTTCTCAGCAGCTTGCGGTGACGGACAGGCCGAGTGCGGCGAGGATGGCGACAGCGCCCGCACCGAGGAAGATGCCGATCACCCAGTTGACGAGCTTGTCGAAGGTGTCGTCGCGGTCTGGCACGCCGTCGCCCTGCTGGCGCAGGATGTGCACGCCGATGCGCACCAGCGCGACCACGCCGATCACCAGGCTCAGCGCCTTCACCCAGCCCAGGGCGGTGGATACCGGGCCCGAGAATCCCGGAGGCAGGCACGGGGTCGGGTCGGAAAGGGTCTCGGCGAGGATCACGCATGTTTCATGCAGCATTGGGTTGTTCCTTTCGTGTTAGGTTCATGCACCATCGTCAGCCGACATGGGCCGTGGCGCGGGGCATGGCGTCTACGTCCTTCACGAGCCGTGAGTACGCGGCCGGATAACGCCGGGGAAACCCGTCGAGTTCAAGCCCTTTGATATGGGGCAGCCGCCACACGCGGACGGCGGATGACAGTTGGATGCGCGCCGCCACCAAAGGCCGGGGCATACGGGGCACGGGGTCGGTGATGGCCGCGCCCAACAGGATCGATGCGCCGAACAGTCCGGCCGACTGGTCGGCGAGC
>OLSM01002557.1_pt1 | contig 11473 bp, 9 predicted proteins | sample 1672721 | NCBI WGS metagenome assembly OLSM01 (sample SAMEA3136717, study PRJEB25190) | human gut metagenome | reverse complement strand
TCCGCTCGCGAATGCACTTCGCCCGGCTCTTTTCTGCGGCGGCTTTCAGCCCATGACCTCCGCTCTCTATCGACTGCCCCCGGGGTACTCGTTCGGTCTCAGCGTTTGCTTTATGACAGTATTTTAACACAGCCCCTTTAAAAACGCAAGCCCAAAGATCACCTCTCCGCGCCATTTTATGCGGCTTTTTTCTTTTGGTTCTTTTAAAACGCGCCGTCGTTGTGCTACAATGAAACAAAAGGAGGGAGCCCCATGAAAAAACACCGCGTTTTTATTTTTGCCGCCATAAGTTTTGTCATTGTGCTTTCAGCCGTGATCTTCCTGCAAAAGAACGCCGCACCGACACGTTTAACGACAGATGAAGTCGCCGCGCTGCGCGGGCAGTACCCTGTTTGCAGCGGATCCCCGCCGCTTATTGAGACCGTGCCGCTTTCGCTCGCCGACTGCGCCGCTATGGCCGATACATTTTTGTACGGCAAGATCGAAGGTGAAGCACAGTATTTCAACCAAAGCATTTCCGATTTTTACGAGTACACCCTCGTGATCTTGTCCGATACTTCGGAAAAATACGAGCCGGGCGACCGCGTGACGATCGCCGCGAATGTTTTATTCAAAGATTATAACCCGCAGTTTCAAGACGGTATGCGCATCGTGACGCCGATCCGCGCAGATCAAAACAATACTTCCCGCACATATTTTGGCACAGAGGGCACATATTACGTCACGCCGGACGGCTACGCAATCTCCGCCTTTGAAGAAGATGCCGCAAGCTATGCTGCCGCGCCAAGTGGTCTACGCGTAGAAACTCTTTTGGAAAAGCTGAAAGAGATGCAGAAATAAACACACAAAAACAGGGTACGCACTTTTTTACAGTGCATACCCTGTTTATTTTAGCTGTGATTCAAAAATTAGAGCTGCTCGTCGATGATCTTTGCTTTTTCGAGCGCACGCTTCTGGAGCAGTGCGTCGATCTTGGCGTGCGGGTCAAGCAGAGAGCTGATGGAAGCGTCGTGGTTCAAAGCGGAGATGAAGTAAGCGATGTACTTCGAAACGTCGACTTCATGGAACCACGGGCGGTTCTTCAGTTCCGGGTTAAGGTACGTCAGGTTGCTGCCGAAGATGCCGTCGATGAGGCCCTCTTCATACGCTTTATCGAACTTTGCGAGGCCGTTCGTGAAGATGGCATACGTGCCGTAAGCGAAGAAGCGGCGTGCCTTGCGGGCCTTGACGTTCTCTGCAATGTCGAGCACGGACTCGCCGGAGGAGATGATGTCATCGGCAACGAACACGTCCTTGCCCTCGACCGGGGTACCGAGGTACTCATGTGCAACGATCGGGTTGCGGCCGTCTACGATGCGGGAATAATCGCGGCGCTTGTAGAACATGCCCATGTCCACACCGAGCACGGAAGCATAGTACATGTTGCGGTTCAACGCACCTTCGTCCGGGCTGACGATCATGAAGTCTTTCTTATCGGTGGAAAGATCCGGGAAGTCCTTGAAGAGCTTCTTTAAAACCTGATAAGTCGGCATCAGGTTATCGAAGCCCATAACCGGCACAGCGTTCTGCACGCGCGGGTCATGTGCGTCGAAAGTCAAAACGTTGGAAACGCCCATCTGCTGAAGCTCCTGCAGCATGTATGCGCAGTCCAAAGACTCGCGGTAGCTGCGGCGGTGCTGACGGCCGCCGTAAAGCAGCGGCATCACGACGTTAACGCGGTGTGCCTTACCACTTGCCGCCTGAATGAGACGCTTCAAATCCTGATAATGGTCATCCGGGGACATGTGGTTCTGGTTGCCGAAGTAGTTGTAGGTCAGGCTGTAATTGCCTACGTCTACAACAAAGAACAGGTCATAGCCGCGCACGGTCGACTTGATAAGACCCTTGCTGTCACCGGAAGAGAAACGCGGGCAGCTGTTTTCGATGATGAACGTGTCCACATCCATACCGGCACGCTTTGCCCAACGCACCAGATGGGCCTCAACCTTTTCGGAAAGCTCACGCGCACCGGCAAGCGGTACGATGCCAAGCGGTGCTACGCGATTCTCTGCACTGAAAAACGTCTGTGATTCCATTGCCATTTGATTACTCCTTCAAACTGCATATTCCGTTATTTGCCTGTCCGTTTTACACGAACAATGTCGGCTTTTGTCTATTTCAATATAGCACAAAATAGCGAGAATTTCCACAGCAAATACGCAAAATATTAAACTTTTGTTAAATCCGATAAGAGGGCAATGCCAAACGGAGCGAGTTTGATTGAATTTACCGTTTGATCTGTACCGTACAACTTGTAGTCGCGCGGCAATTCCACGGTTTTTCCGCTTTCCGTGTAGTTTTCTACAAAAATGATATTCTCCTTTTCGCCGTGGCGGATGTGTGCCGTTACGCCGTGCGGCAGGGCGCAATCGAGCGCTTTTTCAATGTGCAGCGTCTCAATCATTTCGCCGTACAGTACAGAAAGCATATCGCTGCCGGTACGGGCCGCAATGTAATACGCCTCGCCCTTGCCGAACTTGTTTTTCGTCAGCGCCGCTTCGCCTGCGTAGAAATCCTTTTCATATGTGCCGAGCACCTCCGCCGTCAGCGGGTGGATACGTGCACAAAGCTCTTTAGCATCGTAACGACTACCGTTAAACACAATGCCGTTCTTCATGCCGTCCGGCAGACTGTCGATTTCTTCGTTCCACACGCCGAACACGTCCATCATATCGCCGGGGAGGCCGCCCATTTTGCACAGGTCAGTATCGTCCACGATGCCGCTCCAGTACGTTGTAACGAGCGTGCCGCCGTTTTCGACGAACCTGCGCATCTTCTTTTCAAAGCCTGCGCGGTACATATAGAGCATCGGCGCAATGACAAGCTTATATTTCGAGATGTCGCCGTCCATATCGACGATGTCCACCTGCACGCCCTTATCCCAGAACGGACGGTAGTGCGTCAAGAGCGTCTCTACATATTTTTCGTCTTTATCCTTGTTGCGCGGGCCCGCGGCAGCATCCAGCGCCCAGCGGTTTTCCACGTCGTATACGATGGCGACCTGCGGCTTCACTTCGGTGCCGTATACGTCGCCGCGCTCGTTCATGCTCTTAAGCTCAGCGCCGACGGACTGCACATCCTTAAACACACGGGTGTTCTCGTTCGTGACGGAGTCGAATACGCCGCCATGGCTGACATGGTCGACGACCGCACCGTGGAACTTTTCGCAGGAGCCGCGGCTTTTTCTGAACTGGAAATACTGCACGGAATTCGAGCCGTGTGCAACCGCCTGCATGGAGGAAAGCAGGTGCATGCCCGGGCGCTTCAGCATACTGATGGGCGTCCAGTTCGTCATGCTCGGCGTGCTTTCCATCAAAAGGAAGTTTTCGTGCTTGATCGAACGCATCACGTCGTGCGTCATCGCGGAAGAGACCGCAATCCCTACGTTGTCGGTCGTATGCCACTGCGGGTAGTTGTCCCAGGAAACAACGTCGAGCTCCGGGCCGAACTTGAAGTAATCGAGGCCGTCGTAGAAGCCCATCAGGTTCGCCGTCACCGGGATATCCGGGTTTACTTCCTTTACGGCGTCGCGCTCCATTTTCATGAAATCGACGGTCTGGTACGTGACAAAGCGCTTCCAATCGAGCGTCAGACCGTGCACGTTCATTTCGCCGTTCGGCTGCGGCGCGTGAATCTGATCCCAGCTCGTATACGTGTGGCTCCAGAAGTCCGTCCACCACGCGTGGTTCAGGTCGTCGAGCGTCTTATACTTCTTTTTCAGCCAATCGCGGAACGCCTGTTGGCACAGCGGGCAGTAGCACTCGCCGCCGTACTCGTTAGAAAGGTGCCACAAAATGACGCCCGGGTGGTTTGCAAAGCGCTTTGCAAGGCGCTTATCCATCTCGCGGGTCTTCTCTCTGTACACGGGGGATGTATAGCAGTGGTTATGGCGCGCGCCGGAAAGGTCGCGCACACCGTTATTCTGCACACGGCGAATCTCCTCATACTTTTCGCTCATCCAAAGCGGCTTTGCACCGGACGGTGTGGCCAACACGGTATAAATGCCGTTTTTGTAGAGATTGTCGACGATCTTCTCCAGCCAGTCGAAGTCGTATTCTCCCTCATTCGGCTCCAGATGTGCCCAGGAAAAAATACCGACCGACACGCAGTTGATATCCGCTTTCTTCATCAACTCCACGTCCTGCTTGAGAATCTCGGGATAGCGCAGCCACTGTTCGGGATTATAATCGCCGCCATGCAGCAGCTTCGGAAATTTCGGTGTAAGGGGTCTCATAATAAAATACCTCCGTCAGCGCGACTTCCCGCGCGTAATCTACACCCAGTATACAGGTTGTACGGACAAACTTCAAGAGTGAGTTTCACATTCTTCATTCTTTAGTCTTTGCCGTGTTCTTATGCGCATGTAATAAAGAAAAGCGCACAGATTTTGTTTTCTGCACGCTTTTTAGCTTCATATTTTTCTGAAAGGCTTCTTTTATTCGCCCGCTTTACTTTGGCTTGTGTCAAGTTCTCTCGTCAGCTTATGCATTCTCACAAAATACGTCGTGACAAGCAGAATAGCCGCACCGGCCCAAGCAGTGATCTCCGCATAGAAAATACCCTCCTGCCCGATAATAAGCGGCAGAAACAACGCCACGCCAATACGCATCAAAAATTCCATGATGCCCGAAGCCATCGGCATGATGGTATCGCCAAGTCCCATCAGCGCGGAGCGGTAAATGTGCAGCATATAGAGGATAGACAGACAAATACTCATGATATTAAGATAGTGTATTGCCACCTGCGACGAGATCGACACTTCCTCCGCCGTGCCGGAAATAAACAGTGCGATGCCGTATTTTCCGAAAATCAGCACAAAAACCGTAATGACGACCGAGGTCAGCAAAGCGATCCACGTTGCGGAGTGCATACCCTTTTTCACGCGGTCTAAAAGCCCCGCGCCGAGATTCTGCCCGACATACGTCGTCACGGCGTAGCCGAACGAAACGGCGGCAATCTCCAAAATACCGTACAGCTTATTCGTTGCCGTAAAGCCTGCCACGAACAGCGTGCCGTAGCGGTTGACGACCGACTGCACCACCATGCCGCCCACGGCGATGATAACATTCTGTGCGGCGACCGGCGTACCGAGCCCCAAAAGGCGCTTTGCTATTTCCGGATTGAGCCGGAAATACTCTTTTTTCAGGTGGATGACCTTCACGTGCAGCACAGCGCGCAAACAGTAAAGCGCTGCAAAAAGCTGTGCGATGACCGTTGCGACGACCGCACCCGCAATGCCCCAGTGAAACACCATAACAAACAGCAGATCAAGCCCGATATTCAGAATAGATGCAATGACCATGGCATACAGCGGCGTTTTGCTGTCGCCGAGCGCACGCAGGATGCTTGCAAGCACGTTATACGCCATGATGATGGGTATACCCGCAAACATGATGCGCAGGTATGTGAACGCGCCTCCGATGATCTCCTCCGGCGTGTTCATGGCGCGCAGCACGGGTGCCATGGCGACTTGGCTCAGAATGACGGTCAAGATTGAAATGACCGCCGAAAGCGAGATCGTCGCGCCAATGGAACGGTTAAGACCCTCGTGGTCTTCCGCGCCGAAACGCTGCGCCATGTAAATGGAAAAGCCCTGCGCAAAGCCTTGGATAAGCCCCAGCACGAGCCAGTTCAGCCAGTCCGCCGCACCGAGCGCCGCCAGCGCGTTTACGCCGAGCGCCTGCCCCACAATGGCGGTATCCACCACCGTGTAGAACTGCTGAAACACGTTGCCCAGCATCAGCGGTATCGCAAAGGTGAAAATCAGCTTCGCAGGGCTGCCTTTTGTCATATTTTGAATACGTTCTGTTTTTGCCATAAACCCCTCATGATTTCGCCGAAAGTTTTTCCGGCAATTTATGAATACGAATGTAATACGTCACGCACAGCAGTGCCGCCGCGCCGAACCACGCGGAGACCTCTGCAATGCAGATGGAAAGAAAGCCCAGATTGAACACTTTAGAGAGCACGAGCACAACGGAAATGCGCAGAATTAGCTCCAGCGCGCCGGAGAGCATCGGCACCACCGTGTCGCCGAGACTTTGCAGGGAAAAGCGGTAGACGAACAGCAAACCCAGCACCCACATCATCGCACCGCAACACAGCAAATACGGATACGAAGCTTCGATGACCGCCTGCTCCACGCCGGAGACGAACACCGCCGTCAGCTGGCGGCCGAACAGAATCATTGTGCCGCCGATGAAGAAATCGACGATGAGCACCATCAAAATGCTGCGGCGCACGCCGACTTTAATGCGGTCAACGCGTCCCGCGCCGAGGTTCTGCCCGACATACGTGCCAAGGGATAACCCGATGATGTTGCACGGCTGTTCCGCAAGACCGAAGATTTTCGAGCCCGCCGTATATGCCGCCACAATCGTAGAACCTAAACCATTCACAATGCCCTGCAAGATCATACCGCCGATCGCCGTAATGGAATTCATAATTCCGACCGGCAAACCAAGCTTCAATAAGCCAAAAACAATAGACTTATCCATGCGCTTTTCGCCGGCTTTAAACCGCAAAACCGGCATACGGCGCAACACGAAAAGACACATCAGGCCGGAAAGCAGCTGTGCCAAAACGGTCGCCCACGCAGCGCCGGCCACGCCCCATTTAAAGGCCATGACAAACAGAATGTCCAGCCCGATGTTCACTGCCGAGCTGATGAGAATGATAATGAGCGGCGACATGCTGTCGCCGAGCGCTCGAAGAATACTTGAAAGCGTATTGTAAAACACCGTCGTGAAAATACCGATGAAAATAATGCGGATGTACAAAAGTGCGTCGTCAAAAATATCGGTCGGCGTACCCATCAGTGTCATGAGCGGGCGCGAGAAAATGAGACTTAACGCCGTGATGACCGCAGCGCTCATAAAGCCGAGGTAGCCCGCGTTCATCACCGTGCGGCGCATGTCGCTTTCGTCGCCTGCGCCGAAGCGTTGCGAAATCAAAATGGAATACCCGTGCGTCAAACCGTTGATGAAACCAAAAATAAAGAAATGTACCGAACCTGTGGAACCCGCCGCCGCAAGCGCGTTGACGCCTACACCGCGGCCGAGCACCATAGCATCCGCCACAGAGTATAACTGCTGAAACACATTGGCAACAAGCAAAGGCAGTGCAAATGCCAACAAAAGCTTTACCGGGCTGCCCTTCGTCATATTGCGAACCACAAAATTGCTCCCTTCAAAAGACACTTTAGCTATCATTATATCGGATAAAATGCTGCAATTCAATGCCCATATGTCGTTTTCGAGGGGTATAAACGCCGAATTTTCCTATTCTTTTTTGGCTAATTTGGCGCAATTTCGGCTTCAGCAACAAGCCGTGTAAAAAAGCAGCGCCATGCAAAAGCCGCACAGCGCCGCGTGAATTTTGTTCAATCAAACGATGTAATCGACCGCAACCGCCTTTTCGCGAACTGTCGCAACATAGGTCTTCACCGTGTTGCAGTGGTACGGGTCTTTCTGGTATTCTTCGAGCGCCTCGGGGCTCTCGAGCGTAACGGTCAGGCAGACGTCAAAGGAACGCTCGGAGTGGAGGAAATCCGCACCGGCTTCCACGTCAAGTGCCTGCGGCACGCGGCCCTTCATCGTCATAAAAAGATCGCGCAGCTTTTCGCACTGCTCCTTGGAATTGTCCTTGAGTTTGATCATTAAAACATGCTTTACCATTTGAAAAACTTCCTTTCGGATAAAATTATTGCATAGCTAAAGAAAACCATGGTTAAAAGTTTTGCTCAAGCTTTTTCAAAAGCTTGCAGGTTCTTAGGGCAGCGCCCTACATCGCTTTCCGCAGAAAGCGAAATCTTTTTGCGTTCGCAAAGTCAGGAAGGGAGGACGAAACTTCCGGTGGACGTTTCGTCCGAGGGAAACCCTACTAAGGGGTTTCCCTATGAACTTGTAACACAAGTTCATAAAAATCGAACCCAGTCTTCCCCGAAAGGCGCCAAAGCCGCCTTTAAAAATCGACTTATTCTATCTAACCCCCGAAACCGCCCTGTCGAGCGCGCCCAAGTCCTTGTGAATCCGCACATCGCGCAGACCGGCGGCTTCAAACAGCACCTTTACCGCCTGCCCCTGCGTCTCACCGATTTCCACGGCAAGCACGCCGTTCGGGTGCAATTTTTTCGCCCAAATATCGCAGATCGCGCGGTAGAAGATGAGGCCGTCCGCGCCGCCGTCCAGCGCCGTTTTCGGCTCTTTCTGCACTTCGCGCTGCAAAAGCGGCAGCTCGCTTGTCTCAATATACGGCGGGTTCGACGCGATGAAATCGAACCCATCCGGCAGCGTCTCCGCAAACGCTTTATCTAACATGTCGCCCTTTACCGCCGTCACCGGCAGCTCCGGGTAACGCGCCAAATTCTCGTTTAAATAGTTGAATGCGCTGTCGTACAGCTCCACTTCCGTCACTTCGGCGTGTGCTTCTTTCGCGATGGAAAGCCCCACCGCACCCGTGCCGGCGCAAAGGTCAAGCCCCTTCGGCAAATTCTCGGTTTTCGGCAAACGCTTGCACACTGCTTCCACCAAAACAGCGGTGTCCTCGCGCGGAATCAGCACGCCCTCTCCGCAGGAAAGCGTCAGGCTCATAAAGTCCCACTCGCCAAGCAGATATTGCAGCGGCTCGCCCGTTTTACGCTTTTCGAGCGCGGAAAGCACCGCTTGCTCCGCTTCAGACTCCGCCGGCTTATCGCCGTGCAACAATAACTCTGTGCGGTTCGCGCCGCAGAAATGCTCCAAAAGGCACGCGGCTTCAAACGTCGGGTCTTCCGTGACGGATTCAAGCGCCGTTTTCGCTGCGCGGTACAGCTCGTTCAGCGTCATCGGATAATATCCTCGCCGTTTTCCGGGATAACCGCTTTCATCGCCGCAATAGCGGCTTCCATCATCTTGTCGGTCGGCTCTTTTACGGTCAAACGCTGAAACCACAGGCCCGGCGCCGCAATGATGCGCGTCAGCACGTTATCGTACTTGCCGCAAAGCTTGATGAGCTCATAACCGATGCTGACAACGATCGGCAGACACAAGAGCTTACAGAATGTGCGCAGAAACGGATTGGAAAACGGAATGAAAAAGCCGATGATGATGCCGAGCAAAAGCATTAAGATCATAAAGCTGGAGCCGCAGCGCGGGTGGAAGCGCTTTTGCTTCCGCACATTTTCCACGGTGAGCGGCAGGTCGTTTTCATAGCAGAAAATTGTCTTGTGCTCCGCGCCGTGGTAGCGGAATGTGCGGTCAATCTCCGGCATTTTAGAGATGACAACAATGTACAGTACAAAAATGACGATACGTAAAAGGCCCTCAAACACCGAACGCCAACCACTGATACCGTCGCCCGTGAGCATCATCAGCCCGTTAAAGAGCACCGCCGGCAAAAAGAAGAACAGCAGCACCGCAAGCGCCACGCCAAGCACACCGCCCACGGCGACGACCGCATTCATCACCTTGTCTCCGAATTTCTTTTCGAGCCACTTTTCAAATTTCGAGGGCTCTTCCTCTTCCTCTCCGCCCACTTTATCCGCCGAAAGCGTCAGCGCCTTCATACCGAGGCGCAGGGTATCCACCATAGAGAACACGCCGCGTATAAACGGCTTTTTCAAAATGGGGTATTTTTCGCGCAGCGACGGCGTGGAAACCTCCTCTGTTGTAATATTTCCGGCTTCGTCACAAAAAGCCGCTACGTTTTTCTTCGGGCCAACCATCAAAATGCCCTCAAGCAAGGCCTGCCCGCCGATAGATGTTACGCGTTTTGCCATTCTTTCTCCTTTTGCTTATAAACAATATTTAATCCTGTTTTCTCTCCACGACCTGCACCTGCGCGGTGGCGGTGGGAATCTGCGTTGTATTGGAAAGCTCGGGATTCATCTCAAGCTTTTTCATGGTCGGTATCGTGATGATGACCGTGGTGCCCATGCCTTCTTCACTGTCAATATCAAGCGAGCCGGAGTGCAGCTCCATGATCTCATTTGCGACGGCGAGGCCAATGCCGTTGCCGCGCACGTTTTGGTTTGCTTTGTAGAACTTCTTTTTGACGTTTGGCAGATGCTCCGCCGGGATGCCGCAGCCACTGTCCTTAATGATGACGCGGATAAACCCGTCGTCCTCATACGCGGAAACGCGCACCGTACCACCGGGATTCGTGTATTTCAAAGCGTTGTCGATGACGTTGATGAACACCTGCCGCAGGCGATTCACATCGCCCAAAATCGGCGAAAGCATCGTGTCCTCCTCATCGTAAATGAGGTTTTTATGCTCCGTTCGCGCGCGGTCGGTGAACATGTACACGGCCTCATCCAGCTCCGCCAAAAGATCGATCTTCTTGAGGATCAGCCGCATTCTGCCGCTTTGCATGCGGGAAAAATCCAAAAGCTCCTCCACCATGCCGGAAAGACGTTCTGCCTCGCGCACGATGACGTTCATGCCCTTATCATACGTTTCGCGGCCGATGCCGCCTGTTTGCAGCGTTTCCGCCCAACCCTTAATGGCCGTCAGCGGCGTGCGCAGCTCGTGCGAAACAGAGGAAATGAAATCGTTTTTCATTTTTTCCGCTGTGCCAAGCTCTGCCGCCATGTCGTTGATGGAGTCGCACAGTGCGCCGAGCTCGTCGTCCTTCTCTTTCTTGACGCGCACGTCAAAATCGCCCTTTGCAATTTTTTCCGCCGTAGCATTGAGTTCCCGAATGGGCGTGATAATAGACCGCACAAAATAGATGCCCGAAAGCGTGACGAGCACCAAAATAAGCACGCCGATACCAATCAAAACCAGCACGACATACGTAATCTGCCGGTCTGCGCGCTCCATAGAGACGATGTACCGCACCGCGCCGAGCACCGCGCCGTTCGCGCCGCGCGCCACGCGCGAGACGGCCATGACCTTCTCGCCGCTTGCGAGCTTGCCGATCCAATAGCCGTACCCGTTTTCACTGTGCAAGGCGCTTTCAAAATCGGGCTTGCTCTGGTTTTGGTCCGGCGCAAAGCCGGAGGATGTAGACAAAATGCTGCCCGAACGCGAGACTGCCATGACCTCCATGAGGTCTTTATCCGGGAAATTTTCGGTGTAGCTTCTGGCTGCAGCGTTAAACTCGCTTACGGTTTTCATGCTGCCGGAAAGCACGGTGGGCAGCTCGTCGCTGCGGCCGATGAGCGTCATTTGTATGCCGTTATAGGCATAGCTCTGCACAACGAAAGAAAGCGCCGCAATACAGGCTGTAAATAATAAAATCATCACACCGAGGCTGTTAAACAGCCAGCGTCTTGCGATACCTTTTTTGAACACGCGCTTTCCTCCTTTCTGTGCTTCTTTTTGTAGTTACCAGTATTTTTAAATGGCTTGCCCTGCAAGTCATCAGAAAACCCATACAACTGGGTTTTCTGCGGTTCAACAGTCCACCGGACTGTTGCTATCCTGACGGATTGCTCTTTTCGAGCCTCGTT
>OLSM01002551.1_pt1 | contig 11493 bp, 3 predicted proteins | sample 1672721 | NCBI WGS metagenome assembly OLSM01 (sample SAMEA3136717, study PRJEB25190) | human gut metagenome | reverse complement strand
CCCGCCAGTCTGAACGGAGTGGGAAAAATATTCGTCCCTCTGTGCAAAAATCCAGAGATGCACCGGAACTGATACGGGCAGAGAAGCAAAGTGAGGATCTTGGACAGAGTAGAAAACAGCAAAATAGAAAAAGAATCCGTGCTGAAGTCGGAAAAGAATCCAGACTTGCAGAAAAATCCGAAGCCGGACAGTCAGGGAGACTGAAAGAAAAACGTGCGGATCTATCAGAAAACAGAGGAGACAGCCGGAGAAATCAGACCGGTGGTAGCAAAAAGCCAAAACAAAAACAGCGTTTGAAGTTTGCTTATGAGGAAACTGGTGCTTCTGTGAAAAATGATAAAGATATGGAGAAATTGAACCAGATGGATACGGATGGAGTCAATTTCCGACATCAGAAACAGAAGGAAAAAGCCAAAAAGTTTTCTTATGAGGAAGCAAAAAAGAAGAAGGAAGCAAAGCAGCATTCCAAGAAGGCACAGGTCTATCAGGCAAATGATGGAGAAGCTCCTGGAAAGAAGAAATCCCGCTTGAAGTTTGGCGAAGGGGAATCTGTGAAAACAGAAAAAACTTCTGTTGTCAAGAAAGCAGGAAGTGCAGCTTCCGCAGCATTGCACCGTGAGATCAGCAAAAATGAAGACGATAATGCGGCGGTAGAAGGTGCCCATAAGTTAGAAGAAAGCGGCGAAGGTGTTTACCGGCTGGAACAGAGAAGTGCCAGACGCAGGAAACAGAGGGCATTCAGAAAAAGAAGCAGACTTGAAAGACAGGAAGAGAAACAGACACAGGCGGCAGCCCGTCAGGAACAGAAGAAACTGAAAAAACAGATTCAGAAGCAACAGATCAAACGGGATTATGCCAAAGCGAAGCGAAGTGAACAGACAGTAGGAACAGCTACAAAAGGTACGATTGATTATATCAAGAAGATTGGCGGCAAAGTCACCAACTTTTTTAAAGAAAACCGGAAGGTGTATATCAGTGTAGCAGTTCTGATCGGATTGATGTTTCTGATCATAACGAATGTCACGTCATGCTCTGCAGTGTTTTTACAAAATGTGATCACTTACACCGGAACCAGTTATCTGTCATCGGATCAGGCAATCCGGGAAGCGGAACTGTATTACACACAGCTGGAAGCTAATCTGCAGGAGTGGATCAACAATATGGAATCTGAAGAACCAGGACATGAGGAATACCGATATAACATCGGACCTATTGAGCATGATCCGTTTATCCTGATTAGTTATCTGTCTGCAAAGTATGAAGAATTTACTTTTGAACAGGTCAAGCCGGAGCTGGACGCCTTGTTTGCAGAGCAATATCATTTAACTACTGAAGCAGTCAATGAGACTGTAACGGAGACAGCAACAGTAAGAGTTGGAGAATCTTTGGGACAGGTTGTGACCAGTGGATATTGTAACTGTCCAATCTGTTGTGGTATTTGGAGCGGAGGACCGACTGCCAGTGGAGCATATCCAACTGCCAATCATACCTTAGCGGTAGATGCTTCCAATCCGTTTGTTCCAATGGGAACAAAGGTAGTTATGAATGGTGTCGAATATACCGTAGAAGATACCGGAGCTTTCGCAAGATACGGTGTACAATTTGATGTCTATTATGACAGTCATGCGGCAGCATCTGCACATGGACATCAGACCTGGGAATGTTATCTTGCAGATGATAACGGAAGCAATGAAGTCGAAGTGACCAGAATCAGAGATGTGGACACGCTGAATGTAACATTGACCAGTGGAAACCTGATGTCAATCTGTCAGGACAGGTTGGGATTTTTCCAGAAAGAACTGTTCAGTGCCTACAACGATACCAAAGGCAACCTGCAGATGTTTGCAACACCGGTTGATTTTAACTGGTATTCCAGTGTGACCAGCTATTATGGATATGGGATTCATCCAATATCAGGAGCAAATCAGTTACACAATGGTATGGATATCGGAGCACCGGAAGGGACAAAAGTAATGGCAGGGCTGACCGGAACGGTTACAACTTCTGCTTATAACGACAGCTATGGCAATTATGTTGTAATCAAGGACAGTAAAGGCTATGAACTGCGGTATGCACATTTAAGCAGCCGGAGTGTATCTGCAGGTGCATCCGTCACGAAAGGTGATGAGATCGGTCTTGTAGGAAATACCGGAAATTCTACAGGAAGCCATCTTCACATTGAACTTTTGAAAAATGGAGAGCGGTTAAACCCGATCTTTTATCTGGAAACAGGAGAAGGGACAGGCTTTGGTGGTAATGAATATACCAGTGAAGCAGCGCAACGTTTACTGGAAGAGGCTGCAAAATATCTTGGAACACCGTATGTGTGGGGCGGATATTCCCCAAGTGGATTCGATTGTTCCGGATTTGTCAGCTACTGTCTGGTTCATTCCGGGGTAAGAAATACGGGAAGGCTGACTGCACAGGGACTGTACAACATTTGTACGCCAGTATCCCAGTCAGAAGCACAGCCAGGAGATCTGATCTTCTTTACCGGAACCTACGATGCAGGAGAACCAGTAACGCATATTGGAATCTATGTGGGCAATGGTCAGATGATCCATTGTGGGCATCCGGTTCAGTACACGTCCATCAACTCTCCATACTGGCAGAGCCATTTCTATGGATTCGGGCGATGGTAAGGAAAAGGGCGGTATAACAGCCGCCCGGAAAGGAGAAGAGATGAAAAGTCTTGAAAAAGCAACGGCAGATTATGAGAAAGCCAAGGAAAAAATGGAAGCATCTAAAGCCAGATATGAAGCAGATTTAAAGCGGTTCAAGGCTGCGGAGATTGCAAAAACAGAAGCAGAAAATCTGGAAATTGTAAGAATTATCCGTGCAATGGATATGAGTATTCCGGAATTGGAAGCTTTTAAAAAGAAAATGAAAAATGAGTTGCCCGGCAGGGTAGAAATACAGAAGGAGGAAATAAAAGCCGATGATGAATCTGGAAAAAATGAAACAGAAGAAGAGAACAAATACTAAAAGCAGGGTAAAAAAGAGTCTGCTTGCAGCAACGACATTTCTTTGCCTGACAACACCTTTGCTCCAGACACAGACTGCTTATGCAGCTGAGAATACCACGCCTGCAATCACGATTGAGAAACCGGATGGATGGAAACAGGGAGAAACAACCATTGCTGTTACGGTAGATGCCAGCCATATGCCGGAAGGTTTCTCAATAGCAAAGATTGAAGCAAAAGCAGGAAAAGATGGAAGCTGGCAGGATGTAACTGGAAGCGGAAGTATCACGATCACAGGAAATCAGACAGTGTATGTGCGTGTGACAGATGGTGATGGAAAGGTGTATGAGCAGAATCGTTCTATTAAGTGTTATGACACGGAAAAGCCGACACTCTCTGCTTCCCTGACAGATGGTGTGCTGACGATTCAGGGGAATGATACAGTATCCGGGATTACTGCAGTAACAGTTAATGGCACCACTTATACAGATCTGAAGGATGGAATGCTGAGAGTGCAACTGACACAGAAAGATTTTACTACAAAACAGATTGAGATTACGGTAACAGACGGTGCCGGAAATACTTCTGAAAAGTATGTGTTGCAGAATCCTTATTATGAATGGGCAAAGAAGCAGGCAGAGAAACAGAAAACCTCCAGTGACAGCAATGGTGCAATGGCAACTACGACCAGTGCAGATGCAACGGGAACTGAAAAAACAACGACTTCTCCGCTTCCGCAGGATGCACAAGCTTCTGAGCCAACAGATGCAAAAGGAACTGTGGATGATCGGACAGTGACAGGTATTGAGGAACAGCTTAATAAAGAAGGCGAGACAGCAGATTCTGTTACTAAAACAGCTACGGAAGGCACAAAAGAGTTTTATACCATTTCAACTAAGAGTGGTAAGATTTTTTATCTGATCATCGACAATTCAAAATCTCAGGATAATGTGTATTTCCTTACAGAAGTCAGCGAGAAAGATCTGATGAACTTCACACTTTCTGATTCCGTGACACTTTCGGAAGTAGATACTGTTTATGCAGAACCAGAGAAACAGGCTGAAGAAGAAAAGCCGGAAACAACTGAGACAGCTGAGAAAGATAAGGTAGAGGATGAAATCCAGATGCCAGAAGATAAAAGTCCATTTGGAACGTATCTTCTGATTGCACTGGTTGCAGTAGGAGCTGCGGCAGGAGGATATTACTTCAAAGTCTATAAACCAAAGCATGAATATGATGACGAGGATGAGATGGAAGAGGATGAAGATGAATCCGAAGATTCAGAATCTGAAAAGCGGGAAGTAGACGATGCAGATGAGCAGGAAGAAAGTATAGAACCAGAAATCCTGAGAGACGAGGATTTTGATGATGCTGTGCTGGAAGATGAAGAAGAGGAGCAGGAGTAAATGAAATTAGTGATTGCAGAAAAGCCATCGGTTGCGATGGCACTGGCTTCCGTGATTGGAGCCAGAACAAGAAAAGATGGCTACGTGGAAGGAAACGGTTATCTCGTTTCCTGGTGCGTAGGACATCTGGTTGGATTATGTGATGCATCAGAATACGATGAAAAATATAAAAAATGGAGATATGAAGATCTGCCGATTGTGCCGGAATGTTGGAAACACAGGGTATTGGAAGGCACGAAAAAGCAGTTTGGAATCTTGAAAAAACTGATGCGAGATTCCAAAGTAGATGAAGTAATCTGTGCTACAGATGCCGGGCGGGAAGGAGAACTAATCTTCCGTCTGGTGTATGAGCAGGCAGGATGCAAAAAGCCGATGAAGCGGCTCTGGATCTCTTCCATGGAGGAACAGGCAATTAAAGATGGATTTGCGTCATTAAAAGACGGTTCGTGTTATGACAGTCTCTATCAGTCAGCACTTTGCAGGGCAAAGGCAGACTGGCTGGTGGGAATCAATGCGAGCCGTCTTTTTTCCGTTCTGTATAACCAGAATCTGAAAGTTGGAAGAGTACAGACACCAACACTTGCCATGATCGTGGATCGAAATCAGAAGATCAAGGAATTTACCAAAGAAAAATATTATATGGCTCATATCAAGTTTGACGAGATGGATGCGGTCACAGAGCATTTTCAGAAAAAAGAAGATGCAGATAGAGTGGCTGCGGACTGTATGGAGCGTATGTGCGAAGTGGAAAAGGATGATGTGAAAGAAAAAACGGTCCGTCCTCCGAAGCTCTATGATTTGACCACTCTGCAGAGGGAAGCAAACAGAATGTTTGGTTATACCGCACAGCAGACATTGGATGCCGTGCAGGAGATGTATGAGCAGAAGCTGGTCACTTATCCGAGAACAGACAGCCAGTATCTGACAGATGAGATGGGAGAAAGCACTGAAACACTGATTCAGATGTTACTTGGGAAAATGCCTTATGCTGAAGGTCTGGAATATCACCCAGACGTGAGTAAGGTATTAAATTCAAAGAAAGTATCCGATCACCATGCGATTATCCCAACCATGGAAGTAGCCAAAGCAGATATTGGTGAACTGAAAGAACGAAACCGCAAGATTTTGTATCTGATCAGTGCCAGGGTTCTGACAGCAACTGCAGATCCTTATATTTATGAAAGCCATAAATGCCAGATCACCTGCAATTATCATACGTTTTATCTCACAGCAAAGAAAACAAAGCAGGAAGGATTCAAGGCGATCGAAAATAAATTGAAACAGTTCTTTGGCGTAAAGATTGAGAAAGAAGAGCCGGAGCTGGATATCTGGGCAGGCAAGCATTATGGTCCCTGTGATTCTTTGGTATCGGAGCATTTCACACAGCCACCGAAACAGTACACAGAAGATACCCTGCTTTCTGCGATGGAACGTGCAGGGAATGAAGAACTGACCGAAGATACAGAAAAGAAAGGACTTGGTACTCCGGCAACAAGGGCAGCAATCATTGAAAAACTGATTCAGTCTGGTTTTGTGAAAAGGGAAAAGAAAAATCTGGTGCCGACAGATGATGGTAATGTATTGATTACAGTTCTGCCAGATGAGATTAAATCTCCGAAGATGACCGCAGAGTGGGAAATGGCATTGAATCACATTGCCCAGAATACAGAGACAGCAGATGAATTCCTAAATGGGATTACAGAACTGATGCAGGAACTGGTTGCCAGGTATCAGGGAATTTCAGAAGAAAAGAAAAATCAGTTTCAGGGAAAGGCAAAAGGAGAAGTCATTGGCAAATGTCCCCGATGTGGAGCAGATGTCCAGGAAGGGAAAGTAAACTTTTACTGTTCTGACCGGAACTGTACTTTTACCTTATGGAAGAATGATAAATTCCTTGCGAGTCAGGGAAAAAAGATGGATAAGACGGCAGCAAAGAAGTTCCTGTCTAAAGGAAAAATCCATTATAAGGATCTGGTATCAAGAAAAACAGGGAGACAGTACGAAGCAACTGTGGAGATGGTTGATCCCGGAGAGGGAAATGTACAGTTCAATCTGATTTTTCCACAACGATAAGTAGTGTATTGCAGGCAGTCTAAGGACTGTCTGTTTTAATACAAATATATGAAAGAGAGGACCTTAGCATGAAGAAAAAAGGTAATTTTAGAAAAGTAGTATCTGGCTTGCTGGCAGGCATGACAATGCTTAGTACAGTGCTATCTCCGATGACGGCATATGCAGCGGAGATCCAGCCAGAGGAGAAACCTCCACTTTATGAGGAAGTGAAAGACCTTCTGGATGAAGATGAGGTGGTGACTGCCAAAGATTATGAAATCGAAACAGGCAGTGTATTTAATGTGAAATCAGATTATACCGGACTGGAAATCAAGGATGATAACAAGGTTAAAGTCACATTTGAGGAAGCAAAGAATGATAAGAATGAGGATTTTACGACAGATCATGCGGACACTTACAAAGCGGTCTATTATGTGGAACCGGTAAATCAGGAGCATCCGAAGTACCAGATCAGCCGAAAGCTGATTGTGCGTGAGAAAGAAACAGAAGTGCAGACAGAAACTGCAGGGAGTGAAGCAGTAACCGAATCAGAAACAGCTGGCAGTGAACAGCAGACAGAGGAAACGGAGAATTCAGAAGCAGACTCGGAATTGCTTCCAACAGAGGAAGTGACGGAAAGCGAGATAGAAGAATTTGATTCTCAGGCAAGCGAACTATTACCGGATATGGAAGAAGATACTGAAAATACAACGGATTCGGAAACAGGTCTTACAGTATCGGATGCAATGGAGCAGGCGGAAGAGGAAGGAATTGATTTATACGCCATGGAAGCTGGTGAAACAGTCACTTTTATGGCAAAGACAAGTGCAAGAAGTGTACAGAAAGTATCTGTTACAAGAGGAACTCTGTATCGTTATGCGGATTATGGTTATGGTTCTTATCTTACCTATCAGTATACGGTTCAGTTTGGAAATGTATCTGCGACTGCTTACTGTGTACAGCCATCAAAACCGGGACCAGGAACAGGTAATTACACGATTAGTAAAGTCGGAGATGGAAAAACATTAGCTAAGGTATGTTATTACGGAACCAAGGCAGCAGGAGATGAAGGATTCTTTACAGAAGAGAATGGTTATGGAAATCTTAGTGCTGGAGCAAAATTCATTCTTGTTCATCTGGCGGCTTCTTATGCTAATGGAAGTGGCGACGCTTTTTCCGGAGCGAATAGTACAGCCAAGAATTTAGCAATGAAATTGTATAATTATTGTGTTTCACAGCCAGAAATACCGGATGTAGCAATGTCATTTTCTGATGGAGATGTAAAAGCTTATGTGGATGGCAATTCACAGAGAACCAAAGATATTACATTCAAAGCAGATAAGCTACAGACAATTACGATGAAGCTTCCGTCTGGTGTGAAACTTCATAATCTAAGCACAGGCACAACAAGTAAAGCTGGTGCAAGTGTAGAAATTTGCGGAGGAACAAAGTTTTATCTTTTTGCACCACTGACACAGGTGAGTGACGTGGCACAGAGCTGGTCTTCTACAATGAAGGGAAGTATTACAAAAGATTACTCTGCTTATAAAATCACCACCGGATCTGACACGCAGGATCTTGCGTTGGTATTTGGTGAAGGTGTGACAGATGAAAAATATATTGATTTCAAAGTGTCTTGGATTGAACAGGCTACGATCGAAATCGTAAAGAAAGACGATACAGCGGATGTCAATCTTGCAGGTGCAGTATTCGGTGTATACAGCGATGAGGCATGTACAAAGCTGATCACTCAGATGCCGGCAACAGATAAGAATGGAAAATCCTCTGTTACGATCATCAAGACACAGGATACCGTTTATCTGAAAGAGATCACAGCGCCACAGGGATATGTAGTAAATGCAACGGCAACAAATGTGAAACTGGTAGCAAGTAAGACCTCGGCTGTGACCGTGGAAAACAAGGAGCAGCTGGCAGAGCTTACCATTTACAAAGAAGGTCAGGTTCTTATCGGTGCAGAAGTCAGTGAGAGTGGAACCGTATTCCAGTATGAGAACCGCAGACAGAAAAATGCAGTATATAACGTGTATGCCGGAGCGGATATCGTAACTGCTTATGGCACAAAAGTGTACAGCAAAGGTGACTTGGTAAAAGAAAATCTGACAACAGGTGAGAATGGTTCTGTCACACTGAAAAACCTGCATCTTGGAACCTATGTGGTAAAAGAAGCAAAAGCACCGGACAATTTCTATAACGGCAGCGAAGAAAAGCCAGTGACTCTGACCTATGCCGGACAGAATAAAGAAGTTGTATTTGCAGATGTGACTTTTAACAACGAGAGACAGAAAGCAGATGTTTCCGTAGTAAAACAGGATAAAGACATCAAGAAACCACTGAATGGCGGTATTTTTGCTCTGTATGCATCCGATGATATTAGAAATGCAGACGGAACCGTTGTTGTGAAAAAAGGAACACTGATTGAGAAAGCAACTACTGGAGCAGATGGGAATGCAAAATTCACAGCGGATCTTCCGATTGGATATTCCTATTTTGTAAAAGAAGATCAGGCACCGGAAGGCTATGTAAGAAATACAGAAGATGTGTATACGTTCAAGTTTTCTTACACCAATGATAAAGAAGCAACCGTATCATTTGCCCATACCTTCAGCAATGACCGTGTGACAGCAAAGATCAATTTATTCAAAGTTGATAAAGAAACAGGAAAAGCAGTACCGCAGGGAGATGCCACACTGAAAGGTGCAGTTTATGGTCTGTATGCCCGTGAAGATATTGTGCATCCGGACGGAGCAACCGGAACTATTTATAAAGCAGGAGAACAGATAGCATCTCTTACAACAGATGACAAAGGACAGGCTTCTGTAAATGGCTTGTATCTTGGCAAATATTATATCAAAGAGATTACACCTCCGACCGGATACCTGGCAGATACTGAAGAGCATGATCTTACGTGCAGTTATGAAGGAGATATGACAGCAGAAGTGAAAAGAGAGTGCACTTCCAGTGAGCAGGTCATCAAGCAGCCATTCCAGATTATTAAAGCAGCCAACAATGGAAAGACAGATGCAGATCTGTTATCCGGAGCTGGATTTACAGTTTATCTGAAATCTTCCCTTACAAAGAAAGCAGATGGAAGTTATGATTTTGATTCTGCAAAACCAGTAGTGAGTGGAGAAAAAGGAGCAACTGAGATTTTCACAGATGAAAAAGGGTATGCCTGCAGTATTCCATTACCATTTGGAAGCTATATCGTGCGTGAGACAACAACACCGCACAACTACAAGCCAGTCGATGATTTTGAAGTGAATATCACAGAGCATCATCCAAATGAGCCACAGATCTGGCGAGTGCTTCTGGATGAAGAGTTTAAGGCAAAACTGAAAATCGTGAAAAAAGACGATGAAACAAAGAAATCCGTCCTGATTGCAGGAACAGAATTTAAAGTGTACGACCTGGACAACAAGAAGTATGTGGAACAGGTAACAACTTACCCAGTGACAACAACCCATAAGTCCTATTTTACGGACAGCCAGGGATATCTGATCATGCCGAAGAATCTGAAGATCGGACATTACCGCATTGAGGAAGTCAACGCACCGGAAGGGTACACAATCAACAAGAACTATGTAGAGATTGCGGTGGATGCAAACACAGCATACCAGATGGATTCTGAGAGCGGAGATGCCATTATTACGGTAGATTACGAGAACCATCCGGTAAAAGGAAAGCTGACGATCTATAAAAAAGGTGAAATGCTGACCGGATTCAAAAAGGATTTTGTTTATGAAGAAAGATACCTGAAGGGTGCGGAATTTAATGTCTATGCAGCTGAAAATATCTATACACCGGATTATCAGAAAGATGAAAACGGAAACAGACAGCTGATCTATGCAAAAGATGCACTGGTAACAACGGTAACGACTGGAGAAGACGGAAAAGCAGTTGCAGAGAATCTGCCGCTTGGTTCTTACTATGTGGTAGAAAAGACTGCACCGGAAGGATTCGTACTGAACCATGACAGATCAGAAGTCGCATTTGTCTATGCCAATCAGGATACACCTGTGATCGAACAGGAAGTGACTGTTGGCGATGACCGACAGAAAGTTGCAATCCAGGTAGAAAAACAGGATGCAGAAAATGGTGCAACCGTAGCAGGAGCTGTCTTTGGTATCTATAACAAAGCGGATATCAAGGCAGATGGAAAAGCAATCGTGAAAGCAGACACACTCTTACAGGAAATGACTTCTGATAATGATGGTCTTGCGGCATGTACGCTGGATCTGCCACTTGGACAGTATTATGTGAAGGAGTTAAAGGCACCGGCGGGATTTGTATCCTCTGATGAAGTTCTGAATCTGGATGCTTCTTACCAGGGACAGGATGTGAAGACAGTAAAACTGAAAACTGTGAAAAAGAACCAGCCGACAACAGTAGAAATCACGAAATCTGATGTAACAACAGGTGTGGAGCTGGATGGGGCAAAACTCACCGTTCTTGATAAAGAAGGAAATGTTGTGGATCAGTGGACGTCTGTAAAAGATCAGCCACATGTGATCAAACGCCTGACAGTTGGAGAGGAATACACTCTTCGTGAGGAAATGGCACCTTATGGATATCTGAAAGCAACGGATGTGAAGTTCACTCTGGAAGATACCGCCGAGATTCAGAAAGTAGAGATGAAAGATGAAGTACCGACAGGACTTCTGATCATCAACAAAAATGGAGAGTTTTTGGATAAGGTAACACTTTTGGATCATGTAAAAGGTACCGTGGAGCATCTTTTTGAGTATGTAACCGGAAGCCTTACAGATGTGACGTTCGATGTATTTGCTGCGGAAGATATCAAAGCGGCAGATGGTGTCAGTGAAGATTATTTCAAAGCAGATGAAAAAGTGGGAACCATTACTACAGATTCCAATGGTATTGCACAGATGGGAGATCTCCCGGCTGGAAAATACTATGTGAAGGAAGTAAAAACAGCCCATGGTTATGTGCTGGACAAAGAGCCGAGATATGTTGATCTTTCTTACCGTGATCAGGACACACCAGTCATCACTTATGATGAGAAATGGCAGAATGCCCGTCAGAAAGTAAAG
>OLSM01002548.1_pt1 | contig 11497 bp, 9 predicted proteins | sample 1672721 | NCBI WGS metagenome assembly OLSM01 (sample SAMEA3136717, study PRJEB25190) | human gut metagenome | reverse complement strand
GGCATCATTTCTCATCAATTGCAGGAGCGGGCCCGATTAACGGCCCGATACAGGCGGCCGTTTTCGGATGGGTGCCGGTATTGTTATGGGTATTGATCGGAGGCATTTTCTTCGGTGCAGTCCATGATTTCGGTGCATTATTTGCATCGATCCGCCACAGAGGGCAGTCCATCGGGGAAGTAATTGCTGACTCTATGGGGACAAAGGCTAAGAAGATATTCATTATCTTCTCTTACCTGACACTACTCCTTGTTGTTGCCGCATTTGCATCTATTGTTGCAAATACATTTATGGCAACTTATACGGAGTCCGGAGCGGTGGATTACGCCGCTTCCGCAGCAAATTCATCTACGGCAATGATTTCGATTCTGTTTATCGTGATCTCTGTGATTTTTGGATTCCTGGTTTACCGCAAAAATGCATCACTGGGCGTTTCTACCGTCATTGGGGTGATTGCCATTATTATCTGTATGGTAATCGGACTGAACTGGCATCCGCTGTACCTGAATAATAAGACATGGATGATTATTGTGGGAGTCTATATTTTAATAGCATCGGTAACACCGGTTTGGATCCTGTTGCAGCCGCGTGACTACCTGAGCTCTTTTCTGCTTTACTTCATGATGGCAGTTGCGGTTGTAGGCGTGATCGGGGCGGGAATAACGGGAAATGCAAGTCTGGATATTCCTGCGTTTACCGGATTTAAAGATACACTGATGCCCACAGGAACTTCTTTGGGATATATGTTTCCCGCATTGTTTATCACCATCGCCTGCGGCGCGATTTCCGGTTTTCATTCACTGGTTGGTTCCGGTACCACTGCCAAACAGCTGAACAGTGAGAAAGATGCCCGCCCGATCGCATACGGCGGTATGCTGATCGAGTGTGCGCTGGCAATCATTTCTCTATGTGCTGTCGGATATGTATGGAAGTTTTACTCCGCAGGGGAACTTGTAGTGCCTACGAATGTATTTGCAACCGGCATTTCCAAGATGACGTCCACGATCCCGTTTTTAAAGGGAGCTGAAAATGTTATATTCTCTATGCTGGTGCTGGCAGTTTCTGCATTCTGCCTGACCTCCCTGGATACGGCTACACGCCTTGCGCGCTATATGTTCCAGGAATTCTGGCTGGAACCTGGCGAAGAGGTCAAATCGGTGACAGGTTATAAGAAGGTTCTGACAAATCCATACGTGGCAACTATTATTACCGTTGTTCTTGGCATTGCGCTTGGTATGACCGGATATGCAAATGTATGGCCTCTGTTCGGAGCTGCAAACCAGCTGCTGGCTGCCCTGGGCCTGCTCGCGGTTGCGACCTGGCTTGGCAAGGTGGGCAAGAACAATAAGATGTTCCTGATTCCGATGGCCTTTATGCTGATTGTAACCATTACTTCTCTGTGCCTCACGATCAAGTCCAACTTCGCCGGAATTCTTGCCGGTGTGGACGGCGTTGTCTGGTGCTATATCCGGCTCGTGATCAGCGTACTTCTGATTGTGCTGGCAGCAGTGCTAGCCGTGGACGGAATCAAGACTCTGACAGGCCAGTCGAAGAAAAAAGCAAAGGCATAACAGAAGGATTTCCGCAAACAATTCAGGGTTTCCTGAACGGTTACTTTTTGACTTTTTGCTAAATGAATAACTACATAAAGTGAGATGACTTTACCCTCAAAGCATGCTAAAATAAATTACTTAGAGTCGAAAAGTAATTTAACAGGGATATCTGCAATTGTTTCGGCAATTTGTAAATACTATCCCATAGATGTTTTGGGGGTTTTTGCATGGATGAAAAGGTAAGCATGAGAAAAGATGCAGAACAGATCGTGATAAAAAATATAAACGCAGCGAATTCCGGTTCTGACAGGGATGATGGAGAAAGAATGGGCGGAGACGGGGCAGTCTGCAGTCCAGCGGGCATGCCGGGCAGGGAACAGGAGGCTATGCGGGATGTGCTGGATCTGGCCATGAATATGGGACGGGTACTGCTGAAGAACGGGGCGGAGATTTTCCGGGTGGAGGAGACCATTGAACATGTCTGCAGGAGATTTCACATTAAGGATGTGGAATCTTTTGTCATGAGCAACGGTATTTTTATGACTGCCAGGGATGAGACGCAGGAAGTGTATGCCAAGGTGAAGCATATTCCGATTTCCGGCTTCCATTTAGGGATTGTTACCGAGGTGAATGATCTGTCAAGAGAGATCTCGGCTGGAAAGGTGGGGCTGGAGGAGGCAAAGGAGCGGCTGCGTCGGATCGAGGCGATGCCGCCCAAGAGGGGACGGTTCCGGGTATTTGCCGCAGGCATTGGAAGCGGCTGTTTTTGCTATCTGCTGCAGGCCAACCTATGGGAGAGCATGCTGGCAGTCGTGATTGGGTGCCTTCTGTATATATTTGTGATTTTTGCGGAGAACCACAGGCTGTCAAAGATTATTATTCATATTGTGGGCGGAGGGCTTATTACGATTATGGCGCTGTTTGCCCTTCAGATGCCGTGGCCCTTCCCGGTGAGGATAGACAAGCTGATCATAGGCTCCATACTGCCGTTGGTTCCGGGGCTGGCATTTGTCAATTCTATCCGGGATATTGCAAACAGCGATTTTATCTCAGGGATCGTAAGGATTGTGGATGCCCTTCTCGTCTTTGTCTATATCGCTATCGGAGTCGGGTTCGTGCTGGGATGCTTCAATAAGCTGACGGGAGGTATGATACTATGACAGGGTTTGTGCTGGTAAATATGTTCTGCTCTTTTCTCGGGACAATCGCATTCTCTGTTTTATTTAATGTGCCGCGGAGATTTTACTTCTGCTGCGGGCTGACGGGGATGGCGGGATGGCTCTGCTATCTGGCAAGTGAGAATATCGCTTCTATAGCAACTTCTACATTTCTGGGTACTGCGCTGGTGGTGCTGATGTCCCGGATGCTTGCTGTGTGGATGAAATGTCCGATTACAGTATTCCTTGTACCGGGTATATTTCCGTTGATTCCCGGGGCGGGAGTCTACTATACGGTATATAACCTCGTGCAGGGCAGCCTGCGGGAGGCTGCAGTCAGAGGTATTGAAGCGCTGAAGATTGCTTTTGCGATTGTGCTTGGCATTGTGTTTATTGTCACCATACCGAAGCAGTGGTTCAGCCTCAGCTACTGGCGAAGGAGGCTGCGCGGCGCCTCAGAAAATTCTGATTTGTAGGCTCTGGAAAACGTGGAATAATCCCGGAATCCGCTGGCAAAACAGGCTTCTGTAATGGGCGTGCCGTCCAGGATCAGCTCCCGGGCAAAGAGCAGGCGCCGGTAGGTAATATAGCTGCCGATGGTATATCCGGTCTCTGCCTTGAAAAGCCGCATCATATAGTATTTACTGATGTAGAAGATGCCCGCAAGAGTATCGATGTCCAGATGATCCGTAAGATGTCCGTTAATATAATGCATGATATCAACAATCTTAGAATTATACAATTCTGTGTCCAGAAACTTCACGCGGTTTTTGATGGCGGCGCGGTTCAGGTGTATCATGAATTCCAGAAACAGCAATTGGCGGTAGAGAGAGCTGGCATACTCCTGATCCTCAAAGGAACGCTCCAGGCGGTTCGTAATCCGAAAAAGAGAACTTTTCTCTAGTGAATGGATTCGAAGTACACTGGAGCGTTCCTTTTTTGCTTTCTCGAAGCAGTAATTCAGATCATATTCCGGCGTCTGATAATCCTCCATAAAACCGGGAGAAATATAGACGATGATTCTCTCATAGGGCAGAGAATTGTCCACCTGCACGCGGTGGATATCGTTGCGGTTCACCAGTACAATGTCGTAAGGTTCAAGTTCATAAGATTTGCCTTCTATGATGTATTGTACTTTACCCTTTATAAATATAGTAATTTTATGAAAGTCATGGTAGTGAAATTCAAACTCTTTGGAGATACTGTCCTTTAGATGGAATATACGGAAATCGCTGTTCAGATATCCTCTTTTATTGTACTGCTGCATAAGCGTCTCCTTTCCGTTATGATTGCAAGGGATAAAGACACATGGATCCGTGTGCCTCCAGGCATTCCCTGCAAGGGCCAGACTGCCCCGCGTAAATACCTGTCAAATATAGTATAGAGCATTATCTGCAATGTGAAAAGCATTTAATAAGTATTATATGAAAAAAATGCCTGATATAATGATAGAAACAGGAGGTGCGTTATTATGAAAATTACATTGGAACGTTATCATGGTCTTGGAAATGATTATCTGGTTTATGATCCGAATAAGAATGAATTAGAATTAAATAAAGCAAATGTGGAGATGCTCTGCAACCGCAATATGGGGCTGGGCTCTGACGGGATACTGGAAGGTCCGTTTATCGGGGAAAAGCACATGTCTCTTCGCATATGGAATCCGGATGGAAGCGTTGCCGAAAAGAGCGGAAATGGAGTGCGTATTTTTGCCAAATACCTGAAGGATGCCGGCTATGTACAGAAGAAAAATTACAAACTTGTGACAGACGGAGGACTAGTGGAAATTACGTATCTGAACGAGGATGGCAGCAGGCTGCGTATTTCCATGGGGCGGCTGTCCTTCTGGAGCGATGAGATTCCGGTGACAGGAGAGCGCCGCGAGGTCATCAATGAAGACATGGTATTCGGCAGGACATTGTATCCGGTAACCTGTGTATCCGTAGGCAATCCTCACTGCGTTATCCCAATGCGTGAGATCTCACAGCCGCTTGTATGCAAGATCGGTAATTATTCCGAGGTTGCAAGGTATTTTCCAGACAGAATAAACACAGAGATTATGAAAGTGATCGACAACAATAATATTGCCATAGAAACATATGAAAGAGGGGCCGGTTACACGATGGCAACAGGCACAGGAGCGTGTGCAGCGGCAGGAGTGGCCCACAAACTGGGCCTGACCGGAAATAAAGTAATCGTACACATGCCGGGAGGGAAACTGCAGGTAGAGATCGATGATAACTGGGAAGTTTACATGACCGGGGAAGTATTCTATGTGGCAAAAATTTCTCTTTCTAATGAGTTTGTGGAGAAACTGCGGGCGGTTTGACGGGGCCGCAAAAGGAAGGGATGGCCGTAAGCCGCCCAAGTGCACATATGCCGCCTCGAAATGCGGACGCGAACCTAAGAAATTCTAGGAATCTGACAGCCGAGAAAGTGGGGTACGGATGACACATCACGAGAAATCTGATGATTTCTCGCGCTGGGTCATCCGATTTTGTGATTCGGAGATCACAAAATCCCTCCACTTTCCCGGCTGTCGGCTTCCAAGAATTTCTAAGGCCCGCTTTAGCATTTCGAGGCGGCATAGGTGCACCTGGACGGCTTGCGGCCATCCCTTCCTTTCGCTAAGTGCATCCAATCGGTAGGTAAGGTCGTCAACCGGGGAGGCCTCTTAACGGAGGCAGCGTATTGATATGTTTGGTGGCACAGCATAGCTCCGGTATATGAATAATCACCCACAATTTTCACTTGCGGGGACTAGGGTGTTTGTGCTAACATAGGTATAACAAAAAAAGGCAGGTGATGATATGCTGATTGAGATAGATTTTAACAGTGAAGAGGCAATTTATATTCAGCTGCGTAATCAGATTATTATGGGAATTGCTACTTCTACGATTCATGAAGGGGACTCGCTTCCATCTGTGCGTCAGCTTGCGGACACAGTGGGCGTGAATATGCATACGGTAAATAAAGCATACAGCGTTCTGAAGCAGGAAGGGTTTATTCAGCTCGACAGGAGGCGGGGAGCTGTCATTGCCCTCGACGTGGATAAGATGAAGGCACTGGACGAGATGAGGGAGCAGCTTACAATTTTACTGGCAAAGGGCTGTTGTAAGAATATTTCAAGGGAAGAAGTGCATCATCTGGTGGATGAAATATTTGATGTGTATGATGGGGCCTTTTAAGAGACTCTTAGACGGAGTCTCACTTTATGCTGGTATGAAAGCGAAATAATTTTAAATTGGATTGATTAGTGACAGGAGGAAAATATGCAGATAAATTATACAAATCAGGCCGAATGCGCCATAAAATATGCGGCATCGATGGCAAAAAAGCTGAAGCATCCGTATATTGGTACGGAGCATTTGCTGCTGGGGCTGCGCAAGGAGTTTACAGGGGTGGCCGGACAGATTCTGGCGTCAAACAGCGTGGATGAAGAGCGCATCCTCCATCTGATGGATGAGCTGATTACACCGGCAGGGGATGTGCTGAGTGTAGAGCATCCGAAGGAGAGCCCGCGGCTGCAGTATCTGCTGGAGAATAGCGGCAGGGAGGCACGGTGCCTTCACACGAAAAGCATAGGTACAGAGCATCTGCTTCTGGCAATGATCCACGATGTGGACTGTGTTGCAACCAGGATATTGACTACGCTTAATATCAGTCTGCAGAAGATTTTACAGGACGTATTGAATGCGGCAGGTGTTGATCCCAAAGAATATCAGGAGGAACTGCAGGATGAAACTCACGGAAAAAGCGCCGTGGTGGAGCAGTTTTGTACAGATCTGACTGCCGAGGCGGCAGAGGGCCGTCTGGACCCTGTCGTAGGACGGGAAAAGGAGATCTACCGTCTGATGCAGGTACTGAGCAGAAGGACAAAGAACAATCCTTGTCTGGTAGGTGAACCCGGTGTTGGAAAAACTGCCATTATAGAGGGGCTTGCTTCCAGGATTGCTATGGGTGTGGTGCCGGAAAATATGAAAGACAAAAAGATTTACACCCTGGATCTGCCGGGGCTGATTGCGGGTTCCAAGTACCGCGGGGAGTTTGAGGAGCGTATGAAAGGGCTGATTGGCGATGTGAAGGCCAGCGGCAATATTATTCTCTTTCTGGATGAACTGCATACGATGATTGGAGCAGGCGGAGCGGAAGGCGCGATTGACGCTTCCAGTATTCTGAAACCATCCCTTGCCCGCGGTGAGATGCAGCTGATCGGTGCAACGACGATAGCGGAGTATCGAAAATATATCGAAAAAGATGCGGCTCTGGAGCGCCGGTTTCAGCCGATTACAGTAGAGGAGCCGACCAAAGAGCAATGTCTTGAGATCCTGCATGGACTGAGCGGTAAATATGAGGCCCACCACAAGGTGTCTGTACGGGAAGAGGCCCTTGAAGCAGCGGTACAGCTTTCGGAAAGATATATTACAGACAGAAATCTTCCGGATAAAGCAATTGATGTCCTGGACGAAGCATGTTCCAGGGTCAGTATGCGAGGTTATAAAGTGCCGGAGAATCTTAAAAGTCTGGAAGATTCCCTGAAAGAACTGCTCAAGCAGAAAGAGGAGTGCATTAAATCCGGCGACTTTACGAAGGCATCTCTTGTTCACACTGAACAGAAAGCGGTTGAGGATAAGCTGGAAAACTTGAAAAAGCGTTTTCAGAAAAAGACGGCATCCCACCATCCGGAAGTGAAAGAAGACGATATTGCTGACGTGGTATCTGCGTGGACAAAAGTGCCGGTGCAGAAGCTTGCTGAGAGCGATACGGACAGACTGAAAAAGCTGGAACAGGTTCTTCATAAAAGGGTCGTGGGCCAGGAGGAAGCAGTCAGTGCGGTGGCCAGAGCCGTCAAGAGGGGGCGTGTTGGATTAAAAGACCCAAAACGTCCGATTGGTTCTTTTCTGTTCCTTGGCCCCACGGGTGTAGGAAAGACGGAACTATCAAAAGCGCTTGCGGAGGCGATGTTCGGAAACGAAGATTCTATGATCCGGGTCGATATGTCAGAGTATATGGAGAAGCACTCTGTATCTAAGATGATAGGGTCTCCTCCGGGGTATGTGGGCCACGAAGAAGGCGGACAGCTCAGTGATCAGGTGCGTACGCATCCTTATTCGGTTATTTTATTTGATGAAGTGGAGAAAGCACATCCGGATGTATTTAATATACTTCTCCAGGTGCTAGATGACGGCCATATCACAGATTCCCAGGGGCGGAAAGTAGATTTCTGCAATACGGTAATCATTATGACATCCAATGCGGGTGCAAAAGCAATCGTAGAGCCTAAGAAACTGGGATTTGCTGCCAAAGAAGATCCGGCAGGGGATTATAAGCGGATGAAGCAGAACGTGATGGATGAGGTGAAAACGATCTTCCGTCCGGAATTTCTGAATCGGATTGATGAAATTATAGTATTCCATGCGCTGAACAATACCCATATGAAGCAGATTGTAACTCTGATGTGCAGAGAATTTACAAAACGCGTGAAAGAACAGATGAGTATAAAACTGACGATCAGGGAATCTGCGAAGAAATTCATTGTCGAGAAAGGGACCGATGCAAAATATGGTGCCCGTCCCCTCAGGAGAGCCATGCAGACAGAACTGGAGGATAAGCTGGCTGAGGCGATCTTAAGCGGTGAAGTAAAAGAAGGGGACCGTGTGGAGGCAGGAGTATCTAAAAAAGAAATTAAATTTTACCCAAAGTCCATAAATGAGTAGAAAATAAAAACGAAGTATTATATAATACAAACAGGATAACCATCAATCTGAAATACCTAGGAGGATAATAAAAATGGCAACAGTAAAAGAACTACTACGCGCAGAAGATGACGGAACACTCAGTTTTGGAGACTATACATTAGCAACCAAGACAAAAATGGACAATTTCGAATTTGAAGGCGATATCTATAAAGTGAAGACATTTAAAGAGATCACGAAGCTGGAGAAGAACGGAATGTTCGTATACGAATCCGTACCGGGCAGCACAGTAGAGAACTTCAAGGCTACTGATGCAGAAGTGACTTTCACAGTATCCGCACCTGAAGACGTACAGTTCACATTAGAGCTGGAACCAGACAGTGAGTATGAAGTATTTATCAATGGTACAACAGCTGGCAAGATGATGACAAACTTAAGCGGCAAGTTAAGCGTCAGCACAGAAGTAAGCGAAGGAGACAGCGTGACTGTCAGTGTATCAAAGTGCTAGTACTGGAATTATCTGCATAAAGCAATAAAAAAGGAGACAGGGAAACATAAGCCTGTCTCTTTTTCATAGGTACCTCATAGGGGTCTGATCCTTTTTCCAAAAGAGCAGCCCCCTATGAGGTACCTGGGAGGAAGGAGCATTATGGCGAAGGCAAAAAAAAGTGTATTTTTCTGCCAGAACTGCGGGCATGAGGAGTCAAAATGGCTGGGGCAGTGCCCTGCCTGCAAGGAATGGAATACTTTTGTTGAGGAGAAGGTAAGTACCGCGAAGACAGCAGTGGTTAAGACTGTAAGGGAGGCGGAGGTTGTATCGCTCTCGGAGGTCAGTGCGGACGATCACACAAGGATTCTGACGGGGATACAGGAATTGGACCGGGTACTAGGGGGCGGTATTGTTCCGGGTTCCCTGGTACTGGTGGGCGGCGATCCCGGAATCGGAAAATCAACACTTCTGCTTCAGGTATGTCAGCGGCTGTCACAAGAAAAGAACATTCTATATATATCAGGTGAAGAATCTCTGGCACAAATCAAGCTTCGGGCGAACCGTATGGGGGAATTTAAGGAAAATCTCAAGCTATTGTGCGAAACAAACCTGGAGACAATTAAGAATATTATCGAGGGCCGGCACCCCCAACTGGTGATCATCGATTCTATTCAAACGATGTACAGTGAAGAGGTATCTTCTGCACCGGGCAGTGTATCCCAGGTGAGGGAATCAACGAATGTTTTTATGCAGCTTGCAAAAGGCCTGGGAATTTCTATATTTATCGTGGGACATGTGACAAAAGAAGGAACAGTTGCAGGGCCAAGAGTTCTGGAGCATATGGTGGATACTGTGTTATATTTTGAGGGGGACAGGCATGCGTCCTACCGGATCTTGAGGGGTGTAAAGAATCGTTTTGGCTCTACCAATGAGATTGGTGTGTTTGAGATGAGACAGACAGGGCTCACAGAAGTGGAAAATCCTTCTGAATATATGCTAAGCGGTAAACCGGAAAATGCGTCCGGTTCTGTAGTAGCATGTTCGATGGAGGGCACAAGGCCGATTCTGATTGAAATACAGGCGCTTGTCTGCCAGAGTAATTTTGGGCTTCCAAGAAGAACGGCAGCAGGCACAGATTATAACAGAGTTAATCTGCTGATGGCTGTACTGGAAAAAAGAATCGGGCTGCCGCTTTCCAATTATGATGCCTATGTAAATATAGCAGGAGGGATCAAGATGAATGAGCCTGCAATCGACTTGGGAATTATTATGGCGTTGGTTTCCAGCTATAAGAACCGGCCAATTGATGAGAAAATGATCGTATTTGGGGAAGTAGGGCTGAGCGGTGAGGTCCGGGCAGTCAATATGCCGGAGCAGAGAGTGTCGGAAGCAAAAAAACTGGGGTTTGAGACCTGTGTACTGCCAGCTGTATCAAGAGATATGGTGAAAGATATAAAAGGAATTAAAATAGTAGGTGTTAAAACGATTAATGATGCAATGAATCTTTTATAAAACGTTGTATATTAAGTGTAGAAGGAAGAAGAGTAATGATATCAGTCCAAGAAAAGGAGAAATGGTAATGGAGTTTACAAAAAATAATACATTCTGGATACATGAACCCACCCTGTATCACTTTGAAGAGGGGAAGCTAGCTATCATAACAGAACCGGAAACGGACTTTTGGCAGCGTACCTATTATGGATTCCGCAATGACAATGCACCTGCGCTGCTGATAAAAACTGACGAGCCCTACTTTTCATTTACAATTAAAACCGAATTTGACAGTACCCACAGATTTGATCAGTGTGGCATTATGGTATATCAGGATAGCGATAACTGGCTGAAAGCATCTATAGAATACGAGAATGAGTATTTTCAGCGCCTGGGAAGCGTAGTCACCAATTGTGGATATTCAGACTGGGCGACTACGGATATTCCGGCGGATCAGAAGAGCATGTTTTACAGACTGAGCAGGCGTAAGAGTGATTATCTTGTGGAAAACTCCTACGACGGAATTCATTTTAAGCAGATGAGAATTGCACATCTTTTCCAAGGGGAAGGGCATGTTAATGTTGGGGTATACGCATGCAGCCCTGAAAAATCTTCATTCCAAGCGGTGTTTTCAGAAGCAATATTTTCTGAATGTCATTGGGAACCGCATCAGTAAAAAAAATTGCATAACAGCGCTGTCAAAACTAACAATAAATTGTCTGAAATGTATGAATAAAATAAAAAACAAGAAAATTATTGACAATTACGAACTGGAATGATAATATTAAGTTCCATCGCGGATGACAAACCTGCTGCAAGCGAGACTGGCAGAGCGGAAGCTTCTGAGCCAGACAGGAGTTATGCAGAGGTTCAATCAACTGGCAGATCAAGTTGAAAAATGTCGAAAAATGCTTGACAAATAGCAGCGTGATGTGGTAAGCTATTAAAGCTGTCGTATGAGTGACTGGAAATAACTGGGAGCCCGATGCGGAAAAGAAAAATAAAAAAGTTCTTGACAGACTGCAACGAACATGGTATTCTATAAAAGTTGCTGCTGACGACAAAGAACGACAGCAAAAACAACTAAGAACCTTGATAATTAAACAATAG
>OLSM01002547.1_pt1 | contig 11503 bp, 10 predicted proteins | sample 1672721 | NCBI WGS metagenome assembly OLSM01 (sample SAMEA3136717, study PRJEB25190) | human gut metagenome | reverse complement strand
TTTTCCGTCCGCGTGGTAGAGGAACCCAAAAGCCGGGAATTTTTAGAACTGCGGGATGGGTTTAATTCCATGGTGTCTGAAATTGTCCACCTGCGGATTGAGCAGTATGACCGCCAGTTGGAGGAGAAAGAAAAAGAACTGACTTTTCTGCGGGCGCAGGTCCGGCCTCATTTTTATCTCAATGCCATGGCAACCATTATGAGTATGAGCTGCCAAGGGAAAAACAAGGAAATTGTGCAGTATATCACGGCCCTTTCCGGATTCATGCGCTTTGTGTTGGGCCATCCTAACAAGACAGCCCGCCTGGGGGATGAGTTAATTGCTATCCAGGATTATTTTGCAATGCAAAAGCTCCGTTCGGCAAGCAGCATATTCCTGTTCATCCGTTGCGATGAAAACCTGCGGGATAGGAGAATCCCTTATATGATGCTGCTTACGCTGGTGGAAAACACCGTCAAGCACGCGATGAATCCCTATTCTGTGCTCAATGTGATGGTGCAGTGTGAGGAGGTATCCTCTCCAGATTTTCAGGGGCTTTGCCTTGCGGTGGAGGACAACGGGCCCGGTTTTTCGGCGGAGCTGTTGGAGCAGTATAGCCAGGGCAAGATCCCTGCACCGGAAAAAGGTCACATTGGCTTCCACAATATTTTGGAACAGTTGAAACTTGCCTTTGGCAGAGATGATTTGCTGCGTTTGTCCAACGTCCCTCCACATGGCGCCCGTGTGGAGCTGTGGATCCCGGCGGAGGAGCGGCCATTCGCAGATCCTCTCTTTTCAAATTTATAATCGCATTATTGCGCAAAGAAAGAAGGAGTCCTATTTGAAACAAGAACAGTTTGTCGCAAAAGAATGTATTGTGTCCACACTTCAGGGAAAACTGCGCGGCTATACCGTGGGGGGAGTGAGCGCCTTTTTAGGGGTGCCCTATGCCAAGGCAAATCGGTTTCATCCTCCTCAAAGTCCCGATGGCTGGGAAGGCGTGCGGGACGCGTTATCCTACGGATATGCCTGCCCGACGCCAGCAAAGGGTAGGCCCTCGGACGAAACGCTGATGCCCCTGCGCTTTTGGCCAACTGATGAGCATTGCCAGTACCTCAACGTGTGGACGCCCAATGTGGAGGGCAAGCGGCCGGTGATGTTTTGGATACATGGGGGCGCGTACGCCGCCGGCTCCTCCATGGAACATATGTATTACGACCCCCGTAATCTCTGCGCCCAGGGGGATGTGGTGGTAGTGTCCGTAAACCACCGGCTGAACATCCTGGGCTACTTGGATCTTTCCCCCTTTGGTTCGGAGTACGAAAACTCCGCCAATGCGGGCAATGCGGATTTAGTGGCGGCTCTTCGTTGGGTAAGGGACAACATCGCTGCTTTTGGCGGAGATCCAGAGTGCGTCACCCTGTTTGGTCAGTCTGGAGGCGGGATGAAGATAAGCGATATCATGCAGACACCTGCGGCGGATCACCTGTATCACCGAGCTGTCATCCAAAGCGGCATTTTACCCATGTTGCTTCCTCCCAGGAAAGGGGACGGGACTTCCATTGTAACGGCAATGATGAGGGAACTGGGCCTGGAAAATGTTGGGCAGCTGGAAGAGATCCCCTATGAAATCCTGCTCGAAGGCTATCAGCGGACGGCCCCGGCCCTGGCAAAGGAGGGGTGGTATACCGGCGGAGTCCCCATGGCGAACAGTTGGTTCCAGGGGGATCCTTTAGAGCATGGCTTCACCGAGTATTCCAAAACGGTCCCAACGATGGTGGGAACAACCTTTGGGGAATTTACATACACATTGGCGGATCCGGAAAAGTACAAAAAGACAGAGCAGGAGCTGCTTTACGGCCTGCGGGAAAAGTTTGGAAATGCTACCGAGCAGGTGGTAGAACGGTTTCGCGCTGTTTGGCCTGGGAGAAATATTAACGACTTGATGGCGGAAGACGCCATGTGTCGCCTTCCGGCCATTCAGTATATTCAAGAGAAGGCTCGGGTTAGCAGCGCGCCGGTATACTCCTATCTGTTTGCGTATGAGAGCCCTTTTGGAGGCGGTGTTCCGGCTTGGCATTGCATGGAAATCCCCTTTGTGTTCCGCAATACTCATTATGTGGCTCGTTGCATGGAGGGGCAGGTCACCGAAAAGCTGGAGGATCAAGTTTCCAAGGCTTGGGTCAGCTTTGCGAAAAATGGATCTCCACAGCATGAAGGCCTGCCTCTTTGGAAACCCTGTACGCCCCAAACAGAAACAACCATGGTGTTTGACCGGGTGTGCCAGGCCAGGAAAAATTTCGATCACGCTCTTTTGGCGTATATTCAGCAAGTGGCGCCTCAGTCTTTTCCGGCGATGGGGTAAAGGAGGGCAACGGCCCTTTCCAGATGGAAGGTGACAAATCACGTGAAAATGCTAATCGCGGACGATGATGTTTCTATTGTGGACATGGTGGAAAACCGGCTGGTGGGCATGAAGAGCCGCGGCGTGTACGAGACCCCCGGCGGCGCCATTTTGTACCACGCCCACAAGGTGCTGGAGAGCATCACCCTGGATAAGATGACCATGCATGAAAAGACCAAGCTGGGCATCACCTTTGGCGAACTGGTGTACAACGGCCAGTGGTATACCCCCCTCCGGGAGGCCCTGTCCGCCTTCGTGGACGTGACGCAGAAGACCGTCACCGGCACCGTGAAGCTGAAGCTGTATAAGGGCAATATTCTCAACGCCGGGGTCACGTCCCCCTACTCCCTGTATTCGGAGGACATCGCCACCTTTGGCGAGAGCGATTACGACCAGATGGACAGCCAGGGCTTCATCAATCTGTTTGGCCTGCCCATTAAGGTACAGGCCATGCAGAAGCAGGGCCTCCTGAAATAATACGGCCCCCGCACATGAGACAAACCGAGCAGGAGCGAATCCCCCCGTCGCTCCTGCTCGCAACAATTTATGAGGTGATACCAATATGAAACTATGGGCAGGTCGGTTCCAAAAAGAGACCGATACGCAGGTCAATGACTTTAACTCCTCCATCTCCTTTGATTCCCGGCTTTACCGGCAAGATATCGCCGGTTCCATCGCCCACGCCACCATGTTGGGTGAGACCGGCATCATTGACAAGGCGGAGGCCGACCAGATTGTGGCCAGCCTAAAAGAGATTCTCGCCGAGGTAGAGGCCGGCAAAGTGGAATTTACGGAGGACAACGAGGACATTCATATGAATATGGAGGTCCTGCTGACACAGCGAATTGGCGACGCCGGCAAGCGGCTTCATACCGCCCGCAGCCGAAACGATCAGGTGGCCGTAGATTTCCGTCTGTATGTAAAAGAGCAGATCCCTGTCATCACCCAAATGCTTCTCCGCTTGGAGACCGTTTTGGCGAATCAGGCGGAGGCGAATCTGGATGCGGTCATGCCCGGGTATACCCATCTTCAGCGGGCGCAGCCCATCACCTTCGGCCACGTGATGATGGCCTACGCCAACATGTTTCGACGGGATGTAACCCGCTTTGAGGACTGTTTGGAGCGGATGAACGAGTCCCCCTTGGGGGCCGGCGCGCTGGCCACCTCCACCCATCCCGTGGACCGATTCCGTACGGCGGCGCTGCTGGGCTTTGCCAAACCCATGGATAACTCCCTGGACGCGGTGTCCGACCGAGACTTTGCGCTGGAATTTCTCTCCGCCTGCTCCATTTTGATGATGCACCTGTCCCGATTCTCGGAGGAACTCATCCTCTGGTGTTCCTGGGAGTTTAAATTTGTAGAATTGGACGACGCGTACGCCACCGGCTCCTCCATCATGCCCCAGAAGAAAAATCCTGACATTGCGGAACTGGTTCGCGGCAAGACAGGCCGGGTCTACGGCTCGCTTATCACCCTTTTGACGGTGATGAAAGGAATTCCTCTGGCCTATAACAAGGATATGCAGGAGGATAAAGAGCCGGTGTTCGACGCCATCGACACGGTGCAGATGTGCCTGCCTGTGTTTACCGCCATGATTGAGACCATGAGCGTGAACCGTCAGAATATGCGCAATGCCGCCGCCGGGGGATTTATCAGCGCCACTGACTGCGCGGACTATCTGGCCAAAAAGGGAATCCCGTTCCGCGAGGCCTACGGGATCGTGGGCAGACTGGTGGACCAGTGCATCCGGCTGGGCAAAACCCTGGAAGATCTGCCCTTGGAGAAATACCGGGAGGTGTCCCCCGTATTCCAGGAGGACCTGTACGACAGTCTGACCCTGGATGCCTGCGTCAGCGGCCGCAAGGTCTACGGCGGCCCGGCGCAGGTGGCAGTGGAGAAACAGATTGCCAATATTCGTGAATTTGTCGGGGAGAGAGTGTGAGAGATGTTCTTGTGCCTCTCTTTCACGGATCATCCACAGGATAGAAAGAATGTGAGACCCAATGAAACCAGTCGTATTTATTGATGGCAGAGAAGGGACCACCGGCCTACAGATCTATGACCGCCTGGCGGCCCGGCAGGACCTGTCCCTGCTGCTCATTGACGAGGATAAACGCAAGGACCCCGCGGCCCGGCGGGAGTGCCTAAACGCCGCTGATCTTGTCTTTTTGTGCCTCCCGGATGGAGCGGCCAAGGAGGCGGTGGACATGATCGAAACCCCCAACACCCGGGTCATCGACGCCTCCACCGCCCATCGAACCCAGCCCGACTGGGTCTATGGTCTTCCTGAAGTGGGGGGGCGGCGAGAGCTGGTACGCGCCGCCAAACGAGTGGCCAATCCCGGATGTCACGCCACCGGCTTTTTGACCGCGGCGGCTCCTCTGGTGGAACTGGGTATACTGCCCAAGGAGTATCCCGTTACCTGCTTCTCTCTCACCGGCTACTCCGGGGGCGGCAAGAAAATGATCGCCGAGTATGAGGGGGAGGAGAAAGGGGCGTCCTTGCAGAGTCCCCGGGTCTACGCCCTGTCCCTCCAGCACAAGCATGTGCCGGAGATGACCTTGGTGTCCGGTCTGGCCCATCCCCCCGCCTTTTCCCCTGTGGTGGACGATTACTACAAAGGAATGGCTACTACCATTCAGCTGCATAACCGAAGCCTGACAGGCGGACCTGCTCCGGAGGAGATTCGGGAGGCGCTGGCAGAGTATTACCAGGGGGAAAAGCTGATTTCCGTGCTTCCTTTCGGATACGAAGGCCCCATGATTGCCGGAAATGCCTTGGCCGGAAAGGATACCCTGCAGCTGATTGTCAATGGCTCCCACGGCATGACTTTGGTCACCGCCCTGTTTGATAACCTGGGGAAGGGCGCTTCGGGCGCCGCCGTGCAAAATATGAATCTAATGCTGAACTTCGAGGAAGTTTCGGGCTTAAGCTTATGAGTACCAATTTCATACCCAAAAGGAGAGGTTATAAATGAAGTATATCTCTGGCGGCGTGACCGCCCCCAAGGGATTTCAGGCCGCGGGCGTCCACTGCGGCGTCAAGGCAAACAGCGGCGATAAAAAGGACGTGGCCCTCATTGTTTCAGACACTCCCTGCGCCGCGGCGGGAGTATTTACGAGAAACCAAGTGAAGGCCGCCCCTATCTATATTACCATGGAGCACTTGGCTGACGGCATGCTCCAGGGCGTGGTGGCAAACAGCGGCAACGCCAATGCCTGCGCCCCCTTCGGCAAGGAAAACGCCAAACGCATGACCCTGGCCGCCGCCCGGGTCACGGGCCTGCATCCGGAGGATTTCGCCGTTGCTTCCACCGGCGTGATTGGCGTGACTTTAAATATTGAGGCAGTGGAAGCGGGGATTGCCCAAGCGGGCAAACAGCTGTCTTCTGACGGCTCCGACGATGCGGGCCAGGCGATCCTTACCACCGACACCATGAAAAAGGAAGTGGCCGTGGAGGTGGAACTTGGCGGCAAGCCTGTGAAATTGGGTTCCATCACCAAAGGTTCAGGTATGATTCACCCCAACATGGGCACCATGCTCAGCTTCGTCACCACCGACTGTGTGGTGGATACAGCCCTTTTACAGAAGATGCTGGTGGAAATTGCCGCCAAAACCTTTAATCGCATCACCGTGGATGGAGATACTTCCACCAACGACACCTGCCTGGTCCTGGCGAATGGATTGGCGGGCAATCCCGCCCTGGTAGAGGGAAGCGCCGACTATCAGGCCTTTTATGAGGCCCTGAAGGCCGTCTGTGAGTACGGCGCCAAAAAGATCGCCGCCGACGGCGAGGGCGCGGGCCGTCTGGTTACCTGTACGGTAACCGGCGTGAAAACGGAGGAGAAGGCGGAGAAGATGGCCAAGGCCGTGGCGGGTTCCTCCCTGGTAAAAGCCGCCATGTTCGGCGCGGACGCCAACTGGGGCCGGGTTCTCTGTGCCATCGGCTACTCGGGGGCCGAATTCGACCCCGAGGACGTGGAGGTGAAATTCTTCTCCACCGCCGGGGAACTGCTGGTATGCCAGAAGGGGGCGGGGATCTCCTTTGACGAGGAGATCGCAAAGCAGATTCTCACCCAGCCCGAGGTGACCATTATGGTTACTCTCACGGAAGGGGATGCCTCCGCCACCTGCTGGGGCTGTGACCTGACCTATGACTACGTGAAAATCAATGGGGATTACCGCAGCTGAGGGGAGTCTGCCTAAGAAAGGAAGGGGCCGCCTGGATGCAGCGCGGCCATGAGGGAACATGACAAGTCAGATGTATAGCTATATGGAGCGGGCCGCGGCGTTGGCGGAGGCCCTACCCTATATTCAAAAATATAACGGCAAGACTGTAGTGGTGAAATATGGTGGAAACGCCATGATTTCAGAGGAGCTGCGTACTACCGTGATTTCCGACATTATTCTCCTCCATCTGGTGGGAATTCGGGTGATGATGGTCCACGGCGGCGGGCCGGATATCGGCAGTATGCTGGGCCGTCTGGGTAAGGAATCTAAATTTGTGGACGGTCTGCGGTACACGGACCAGGAAACCATGGATGTGGTCCAACAGGTGCTCTGCGGCAAGGTTAACAAGGACTTGGTGGCCATCATCAATCGGATGGGCGGCAAGGCGGTGGGTCTGTGCGGCCTGGATGGCTGCCTGCTCCAGGCGAAATGTCTGGACGAAAAGTATGGGCTAGTGGGGGATATCACCCACGTCTGCCCTGATATTGTCAACGACTGCCTGGCGGCGGGCTATATTCCGGTGATCTCCACCGTGGCCCAGGGCGTGGATGCGGACACCGCCTATAACATCAACGCGGATACCGCGGCGGCGGAACTGGCGGCGGCAGTGAAGGCGGAAAAGCTGATCCTGCTCACCGACGTGCGGGGCGTCCTTCAGAATCCCAAGGATGAGGAGACGCTCATCGCGCAGATTCGATCCGAGGAGGTGCCCCAGCTCATGAACAGCGGGGTAATCAGCGGCGGGATGATTCCCAAAATTGACTGCTGCGTGTCCGCCCTGAAGCGGGGCGTGCATCGCACCCATATTCTGGACGGCCGGATCCCCCACTCCATTCTCATGGAGATGCTCTCCCACCGGGGAATCGGCACCATGATCTGGAACGGCGCCAACGACTAACAAAAGTCCGGCTGTCCGGCACCCCGGTGAGTATCACGGAGCGAAGTGAAAGGAAAGAAGCCACGATGACCTTTGAAGAATTAGAGCGGCTGGATCAACGCTATCTCATGCCTACGTATCGCCGATTTCCTGTGGATCTTGACCACGGGGAGGGCGCCACGCTCTACAGTATGGACGGACGGGCCTATATCGATTTTACCAGCGGCATCGGGGTTTCCTGTCTGGGATATGGAAATGAGAGCTGGGCGGACGCCGTTCTGGACCAAGCTATGAAGGTATCCCATATCTCCAATCTCTTTTATAGCCAGCCCTGCGTGCTCCTGGCCGAGCAGCTCTGCCTGCGTTCGGGGATGGAAAAGGCCTTTTTTGCCAATTCCGGCGCTGAGGCCAATGAGGCCATGATAAAACTGGCCCGTAAGTATAGTTTTGACCGGTTCGGGATTGGCAGAAGCACAATTTTAACTTTACGCAACTCCTTTCATGGCCGAACCATCACCACCCTGTCGGCCACAGCGCAAGAGGGGCTGCACAATTACTTTTTCCCCTTTAATTCCGGTTTTCGGTATGCGAAGCCCACCATGGAGGGCGTTCATGCCGAGTCCGGCCACGACGTCTGCGCGGTGATGCTGGAACTGGTCCAGGGAGAGGGGGGCGTGCTGCCCATGAAGCGGGAGTTTGTCCACAACCTGGCCGTCCTCTGCGCCGAGCGGGAGTGGCTCCTTCTGGTGGATGAGGTGCAGACGGGGATTGGACGAACCGGAAGCCTCTTCGCTTACCAGCAGTATGGCATCCTGCCTGATGTGGTATCCTTTGCCAAGGGAATTGCCGGCGGCCTGCCGATGGGCGGGATACTGGCAAACAACCGCTGTAAAGATGTGTTAGGTCCCGGTACCCATGGTTCCACCTTTGGCGGAAATCCCATCAGCTCTTCTGCCGCGCTGGCGGTTTTGGATATTCTGGATGAACATCTTTTGAGTCAAGTGAGAGAAAAAGGGGAGTACCTGCGTACGGGCATTGAAATGCTGGATCTGCCTGAGCTGGGAGAGATTCGAGGCATGGGCCTTATGATCGGCATTGATGTGGTGGGGGAGCGGAGCAACCGGGAATTGGCCTCTCTGCTGGCGGAAAACGGACTTCTGGTCCTCACAGCCGGCGACAGCCTGCGCCTCATGCCTCCGCTCACAATCACAAAGGAAGAGCTGGACAAGGGACTGACCATCTTGAAGCAGACATTGGAATAAAGTCAAGCGGAGAAGGAGTAGAGAGAGATGAAAAAAGACCTATTAAAACTGCTGGATTTAAGCGGCCAGGAGATTGTGGAAATATTAGACACGGCGGATCAGCTCAAAGCCTACCAGAAGGCGGGCATCCCTCACGATTTCCTCCGGGGTAAAACCCTGGCCATGATCTTTGCCAAGAATTCCACCCGTACCCGGGTCTCCTTTGAAACCGGCATCTATCAGTTGGGAGGCCATGGCATCTATCTCTCGGGCAAGGATTCACAAATTGGACGAGGAGAGCCCGTAGAGGATACCGCCCGGGTTCTGGCCCGTTACTGCGACGGCATTATGATCCGTACCTTCGACCAGGAGGAAGTGGAGACCATGGCTCAGTACGCGGATATCCCAGTGATTAACGCCCTCACCGATTTCGGTCACCCCTGCCAGGTGCTGGCTGACCTCATGACCATACGGGAGCACAAGGGTAAGCTGGAAGGACTGAAAATTTGCTACATCGGTGACGGCAACAACATGGCAAACTCCATTATTGTGGGCGGGTTAAAGTGCGGGATGGATGTCTCGGTGGCCACCCCCCCGGCTTACCGGCCTGACCAGAAGGTGCTGGACTATGCCGCCTCTGTCAGTGGAACTAAGTTTGAGCTTACCGATGACCCCATGATCGCCGCTGTGGGCGCAGACGTCATCTTTACCGACGTCTGGGCCTCCATGGGCCAGGAGGAGGAGGCTGAACTGCGTCGCCGTGCGTTTGCCGGGTTTCAGGTCAACGAGGCCCTCATGGCCGCTGCCAATCCCGGCTGTATGGTGCAGCACTGCCTGCCCGCACACCGGGGAGAGGAGATCACCGCTGAAGTGTTTGAATCCCACGCAAACGAGATTTTTGACGAGGCGGAAAATCGTCTCCATGCCCAGAAGGCTGTCATGTACTTACTGATGAAGCAGAAGTAATTTCTAAATTAGAAAACTTGCCAGAATAAAAAAGGACCGAATGGTAAAAACCATTCGGTCCTTTTTGTGTAAATTGTTAGCCATTCCGGAATCGTGCCAGAAACTCTGCGGTTTCCGCTTTCTGGGGATTACCGAATACCTGCTCCGGCTCCCCTTCTTCGCAGATAATCCCGTCCCGCATGAATACCACATGGTTGGAGACGTCCCGTGCGAAGGCCATCTCATGGGTGACCACCAGCATGGTAAGACCCTCGTCCGCCAGCGCCCGCATGACGGAGAGAACTTCGCCCACCATCTCAGGGTCGAGGGCGGAAGTGGGCTCATCGAAGAGGAGCACTTCCGGCTCCATGGCCAGGGCCCGGGCGATCGCCACCCGCTGCTTTTGTCCGCCGGAAATCTGCCGGGGTTTGGCGTTGATGTAGGGGGCCATCCCCACCTTGTCCAAGTACATCCGCGCCACTTCGGTGGCGTCATGACGGTTTTTTTTCAAAACCTTGATCTGCCCCACCACGCAGTTTTCCAGCACGGACATATTGTTAAACAGGTTAAATGATTGGAAAACCATTCCCACTTTGGCGCGGTAGGAGGCGGCGCCGCCCTTGCGTCCGGTGATATTTTCTCCATGGAAGAGAATATCGCCGCTGGAGGGAATCTCCAACAGATTGATGCACCGCAGCAATGTGGATTTACCAGAGCCGGAGGCGCCGATGATGGAGGTGACGTCCCCCTTTTTCACGGTGAAATCAATATCCCGCAGAACCACGTGAGACCCAAATGATTTGGACAGGTGATTTATTTGTAAAATCGAATCACTCATGTTACCGGTCTCCTCTCTGATCCAAATTGCGGTTGCCGAGATCGCTCAGGCCGGCTTTGCGCCGGGACTCGGCCTGTTCGCCCTGACGGCGGGCCTCCTCTTGCTCGGCCGTGCGGCGAAGCTCCTCCCGAAGGGCGCTTTTCTGGGCCTCAGGATTGTGCTCGTCAAAGGGCGTGCCCCGACCGGGATGGTTGTAGGTGCCGGCGGTCATGGTGAGCTGATCCACCTGAACCAGTTCGTAGCTGTCCGTGCCGTCCATCCGCTTTTCCAGCCAGCGGAGCAGGAAGGAAGAAATGAGGGTCATGCAGAGATAGCCGATCATTTCAATGGCAGCCGAGGGGAAATACAGGTTGTTAATGCCCACAATATACCGGTGGAAGGCGAAGAATTCTGTAAAACCGATGATAAACATCACCGAAGTATCTTTGATGTTAATGATAAAGTTATTGCCGATCTGAGGCAAAATGTTGCGGAAGGCCTGGGGGAGAATGACGCTGGTCATAGTCTGAAAATGGGTCATGCCGATGGCCATAGCGCCTTCTGTCTGACCGGGATCAATGGAGATGATGCCTCCGCGCACCGATTCGGCCATATACGCGCCGGTGTTGATTGAAACAATGAGAATTGCCGCGGTCCAGAGGCTATCGAAGCGGTAAGCATTTCCTGAGAAATAGGGCAGGCCATAGTAAATAAACACGGCTTGCAGCACCATGGGCGTGCCGCGGAAAATCTCCACATAGATGCGGACAACGACCCGTATTAATTTCAGGAAAAAACGTTTCATGAGAGAGTCGCGCTTATTGTAGGGAATGGTATTTAAAATTCCGCAGACAAACCCGATGAGGCAGCCGATCACCGTAGCGATGAGCGCCAGGATAAGGGTGTCTCTAATACCGCCCAGATAAGAGGAGGCGTAGTTAGCCCAAAGGCGGGCCATATCCTGGCCCAGTTTGATCAGCATATCCATTATCGGAGCATGCTCCTTTCTC
>OLSM01002545.1_pt1 | contig 11514 bp, 9 predicted proteins | sample 1672721 | NCBI WGS metagenome assembly OLSM01 (sample SAMEA3136717, study PRJEB25190) | human gut metagenome | reverse complement strand
TAGTCGGTGCGGGCGTGGGCGCCTCTCGACTCGGTGCGGGCGAGCGCGGCGATGGCGGCCACATAGCCTACGGTGAGCATGTTGCGGTTCTCCAAAGCCTCAACGCTGCTTGCAGCACCATCGGCGTTTACATCAGCCTGGGCGTTTGCGGCGGCGAGGCCTTGGCCGAGTTCGGCGATGGCGGTTTTCAGTCCGGCCTCGTCGCGCAGCACGCCGACGCCATGCCACATGGTGTTCTGGATGCGGGTACGGTCCCAGACCTTGTCGGCGGCGGTATCGTCAGCAGCAGCCGTAGTGGCAGGAGCGGCCAGCGCGATCGGCGCATGGTCGAACACGGCACCGGTGGCGGAGTTCAGGAACGGTTCGGGTGCCCAGACCGCGTCGTCACCGTCCGCGACGGCGGCAAGACCGGCGCGGCGTCCGTAGACAAGTCCTTCGAGCAGCGAGTTGGAGGCAAGGCGGTTGGAGCCCATGACACCGGTACGAGCGCATTCGCCGGCCGCGTACAGGCCGGGGATGGAGGTCCGGGCGTCCAGATCGGTGCGAATGCCTCCCATGTAGTAGTGCGCGGCGGGCGCCACCGGGATCGGCTCCTTGCTCCAGTCGAAGCCAAGCGAACGCGTATAGGCATCGATGGTCGGGAATCGGTGGGCCAGGAAGCTGGCCAGGTCGGGGTTCTCGCGGGTCATCGGCGAGACGTCGAGCATCACGGGCTTGCCACCTTGCGCCTGCATCACGCGGAAGTTCTCGCGGGCCACGACGTCGCGCGGTGCGAGTTCGGCGCGCGGATCGATGTCCTTCATATACCGGTGGCCGTGTTCGTCCAGCAGCACCGCGCCTTCGCCGCGCACGGCTTCGGAGACGAGGAAGTGCTCGCCCACGGCCATGGCGGTGGGATGGAACTGGTAGAACTCCAGATCGGCGACCTGGGCGCCCGCACGCCATGCGGCGGCGAGACCGTCCGCAGTGGAGACCGGCGGATTGGTGGTGTACGGGTACATACGGCCTGCTCCACCGGCGGCCAAGATCACCCGGTCGGCGGCCAGATCCTTGTCCTGCCCGTCGATCAGCAGGCGGACGCCGGCGATGTGGCCGTCCCGCACGATGAGATCTTTGAGGAAGGCGTTCTCGATGATGTGGATGCGCGGGTTCTTGCACACCATGGCGGAGACGTCCAGTTCAAGCACTTTGCCGGTGGCATCTCCCCCGGCATGCACCACGCGGGCGCGCGAATGAGCCGCTTCCAGGCCGCGCAGCATGTGTCCATGCGCGTCGCGGTCGAAGTGGACGCCGGCCGCGGCGAACTCGCGGACGCGCTCCGCACCCTCACGGGTGAGGATGTCCACGGCCTTCGGGTCGCACAGGCCGTGGCCCGCGGCCATGGTGTCGGCGGCGTGCAGCTTCGGGTCGTCGTCGGAGAAGATGGCCGCGGCGATGCCGCCCTGCGCATGATAGGTGTTCGATTCCACCAGTTCGGCCTTGGTTACCAAGGTCACGTCGTGTCCGGTGCCGGCCACGGCCAGTGCCGCGGACAGTCCGGCGACGCCGGCGCCCACGACGACGATTTCAGTGTTGCTCATTGTGTTGCTTTCCTCTGTTTTTGCGTCATCTGCCCCCCTCAGTCCGCTACGCGGACAGCTCCCCTCATGTACGAGGGGCGCCAGGGACGGATCACGGGTGAACGCGCAGCATGCGCTCCAGTGCCACCTTGGCTTCGCGGGCGGTGTCTTCGTCCACGGTGATGCGATTGACCACGTTGCCGGCTTCGAGGTTCTCCAAAGCCCAAGCCAGGTAGGCCGGGTGGATGCGGTACATCGTGGAGCAGGGGCAGACCACGGGGTCCAGGCAGAACACGGTCTTGTCCGGGTACTGCGCGGCCAGACGGTTCACCAGGTTGATTTCGGTGCCCACGGCGATGGCGGATCCGGTGGGTGCGTTGGCGATCTCCTTGACGATGTACGCGGTGGAGCCAGTGCCGTCGGCGGCGTCGACCACCTGCATCGAGCACTCGGGGTGCACGATCACCTTGACGCCCGGGTATGCCTTGCGGGCGCGTTCGACCTGTTCGACGGTGAAACGCTGGTGCACGGAGCAGAAGCCCTTCCACAGAATCATCTTGGCGCGGGCGTAGTCGGCCGGATCGGCGGCGCCGCCCTGTGCCTTGAACGGATCCCACAGCGGCATCTCGTTCAGCGGAATGCCCATCGCGCGGGCGGTATTGCGGCCCAGATGCTGGTCCGGGAAGAACAGCACGCGCTTGCCGCGGGCGAACGCCCATTCCAGCACGGCGTGCGCATTGGACGAGGTGCATACGATGCCGCCGTTGCGTCCGCAGAACGCCTTCAGCGCGGCGGATGAGTTCATGTAGGTGACCGGGATGATCTGCTGCAAGCCATCGGCGTCGGGCTGGGTGCCGCAGATCTCGCCGAGCTGGTCCCAGCATTCCTGGACCTGGTTGATGTTGGCCATATCGGCCATCGAGCAGCCGGCGGACAGGTTGGGCAGGGTCACGCTCTGTTCGGGCGTGGAGAGGATGTCGGCGGTTTCGGCCATGAAGTGCACGCCGCAGAACACGATGTGGTCGGCGTCCGGGCGTTCGGTGGCGTTCTTGGCCAGCTGGAAGGAGTCGCCCACGAAATCGGCGTGCTTGATGATCTCGTCACGCTGGTAGAAGTGGCCCAGAATCAACAGTTTGGAGCCAAGACGCTGCTTGGCGTCGGTGATGCGCTGCTGCAGCTCCTCGTCGGAGGCCTTGCGGTATTCGTCCGGCAGCACCTGCTGGCGCGGCGCGTTGGCGGGCAGACGGTCGAGCATCGAGGCACCGGGACCGTAGCTGGGTGTGGTGGTGTCGAAGTGCCATGGGTCCTGGGTCAGTCCTGCATCGCAGGTGCTTTGCGCGCCCAGCTTGGCGATGATCTCGTCAACGGACGGCGCAGTGGATAGTGCGGTCATAGCGGTTCCTTTCCTATATACGTCTGTGATGCCGGCCCGAAGCGGGTCGGCGGGAAAAATCAGATGCGCGCGGATGGGATCAGCGCGTCGAGAGCGTCTTCACGCTCGCCTTGTCTGGACAGTTCCACGATGTCGTCGCCATCGGATTCGTGGGGCGTACCGTTCTCGACAAGTCGTTTGGGGATGTAGCGGTAGACGGTGGCCGGTCGTTGGCGGCCTTCGCGCACCTTCTCCCCGGTGTCTTCAAGATCTCCCGAGGCAAGCATTTTGCGGCGGAAGTTCGCCAAGTCGAGGGTTTCGCCGCCAATCGCCTCATAGACGCCGTGCAGTTGGCGCAGGGTGAACGTGGGGCCGAGCAGTCGGGTGGCCACGTCGGAGTATTCGATTTTGGAGCGCAGGCGGAGCAGCGCGTAGTCGATGATCTGGCGATGGTCGAACGCCAGCTCGGGCAGTTCGTCTTCGGGGAACCATCGTACGTTGTCACCATCCTCGAAGCCCGCGGCCTCGGTCTGGCCGACGAGCGCCCAGTACACGACGGACACCATGGGCAATCCGCCATGGGACCGGGTCGGGCCTCCAAAGGTGTACAGCTGTTCGAGGTATCGCGGGTGCAGGTCTGTGGTCGATTCGAGGGCCGCGTAGGCGGACTGTTCCAACGACCGGTCGGAGCGCAGGTCGCCGCCGGGCAATGCCCAGCAGCCCAGGAACGGCTGACGGACGCGCTTGACCAGGGGCAGCCAGAGACGGGAATGGGCCGAGTTCGCGGCGTTGCCGGAATCGGCGGCACTGTTGCCGGTATCGCCTTTCGGGCCGAGTGCCAGAATCACCACTGACACGCCGACCTGTGGCGGTGCGCTGCGGCGCTCGGACACATTGCCGAATCCCATGCCATGCCTCTTTCCATACCGGTTGTTCTCCCTGCATTGAGAGCATAGCACTACTTATAGTCACAATGACCATAAATCACATATTGGATGGTCTAGCGCACGAATATTGGTCAGGTAGCGGGCCCCAATCGCTACGAAATCACGTCCGTGTCTTCCGATTTCGACTGTGTCATTTCGGCGACGGGCGGGAGGAACGGCGCTAGGGAGGGTAGTTCGTCGAGACTCTTCAGGCCCATTTGGTCGAGGAAGAACTCGGAGGTGACCAAAAGGGCCGCGCGGGATTCGGGGTCCACGCCGTCTTCCTTGATAAGGCCGCGTACCGTGAGCGAGCGAATCACGCCATCGGAGTTGACACCGCGGATCGCGGCCACTTGGGCTCGGGTGACGGGCTGGCGATAGGCCACGATGGCAAGCGCCTCCAGTGCGGCCTGACTTAGTCTCGCAGTCTGGCCGTCGGTGACGAATGATGAGACGACCGGCTCGAACGCGGCGCGACTGGCGAACTGCCAGCCACGAGCGGTGCGGCGCAGTTCGAAGCCGCGCGGGCGGATGCCACGGGATTCATCGCCCTCATAGTCATCGTGCAGGGCTTGCAATGCCTCTTCGACTGTGTTGCGGTCCAATGCCAAAATGCGGGCCAGCTCGGTGGCGGTCTGCGGCTGGTCGGCGACCATCAGAATCGCTTCCAGACATGCGGGCAGCCCGCCGGGAAAATCGTCTACCGTGAAATCCACGTATTCGGGGCGCGTCTCCTCCACTCCCCTCACCTCGGCCTTTGCGGATTCAGCCGTCGATTCGGCATCCGCCATGTGCTCGGTTGCATTCGTTGCGTCAATCCGTTCAGTCACCAGTCGCCGTCCTTACGCAAAATCGCCTTCGGAAATGTTCACGTCGTTCATCGTTTCGTCTACGCCGGATACCCACCTCAGGTGCAGTTCGGCAAACGGACCATCTTGCTGATACTGCAGCACACCTTGTTTGAAGAACACGAGCACGGCCATGAACCGAGCCACCACCTCAATACGAGAAGTGCAGTCCCGGGTCAATTCGCTGAACGACATCGACTGGTCGCCCTTGGATTCCAGTGCCGCGATCAGCCGGTCGCGCACCACCAGCGATTGGGCCCGCAGATCGACCAGCGGCACGTGCAGCTGGTGGATCGATACTTCGGAGGCGGGCGCGTTGGCGATGACCTGGGCGGCCAGTTGGGCGAGTTCGAGCGGGGTCAGCGTCCATACCAGCTCAGGCAACATGGCGGCAATGCCCTCGTCCATGGCCGCCGGATGCGGGAATCGGCCGGCATTGGCGGCGATACGCGCCCGGAAATCACCGGCGGCCTGCTTGTAGGCGCGGTATTGGAGGAGTCGGGCGAACAGCAAATCGCGTTCGCGCAGCGCCTCGAGACTTTGCTCGTCGTACTGGTTGTCTTCGCCGCCGGGCAGAATCGCCACGCTTTTGGCCTCGACCAAAATAGAGGCGATGTCGAGAAAGGCGCTGGCCTCATCCATGTTTTTCGTGAAGTCGAGCCCGCGCACGTATGTCAGGAATTCCTCGGTGATCGAGGAAAGGGAAACTTCGGTCAGCTCGAGTTTGTTGTTGGCGATCATGCCGAGCAAGGCATCGAACGGACCGGAATAGACCTCGAGGTTGACCCGGAAGCCGGAAGTGGCGGATTCCTCCGTGCTGATTTCGGCTTCCGCGGAGCTCCCCTCAGTCTCGCTACGCGAGCCAGCTTCCCTCAGAGAGGGGAGCCGAGAAAGGGAAGTCTCATTCATCGTTTATCGAAACAATCGTTACGCCACGATGCCGCGAGCAATGAGCTCACGTGCCACCTCACGGTATTCCTTTGATGTCTTGTGCTCAGGGGCATAGACCACCACGGGCGCGGCGGCAACCGTGGAATCGGGCAGTTTGATGGAGCGGGAGATGAACGTGTGGAACACCTTTTCGCTGAACGCCTCGTAAATGCGCTGGCAGACCTCTTCGCAGTGCAGTGTCTTGGTGTACATGGTGATGAGCACGCCGTCCACTTCCAATGCGGGATTGATGCGGGACTGCACTTTTTCGATGGACTGCATAAGTAGGGCCACACCGCGCAAGGCGAAGAATTCGGCGGCCACGGGAATGATCACGCCATCAGCTGCGGCAAGCGCGTTCACGGTGAGCAGGCCGAGCGATGGCTGGCAGTCGACGATGATGAGATCGTATTCCGACTTGAGCTTGCGCAGCACGCTGTTCAGGATCTGCTCTCGGCCCACTTCGGTGACCAGCTGGACCTCGGCGGCGGACAAATCGATGTTCGCCGGAATCACATCGATGTTCTCGAATGCGGTGTGCTGCACCACATCATGTGGATCCACGGAAATATCGAACAGCGCGGTGTAAATCGTGTTCTCCACGGTATTCGCGTTGACGCCCAGTCCCACAGTGGCGGCGCCCTGCGGATCGAAATCGACGATAAGCACGCGGCGGCCATACTGGGCCAACGCACCGGCGATATTGATGGAGCTGGTGGTCTTACCTACGCCGCCCTTCTGGTTGCACATGGCAATGACACGCGCCGGACCGTGCTGTTGCAGCGGTTCGGGTGCGGGGAAGGTTTCGTATTCACGTCCAAGCAAATCGGTAGGCATACTGTCTACCTTATCAACATCCGGGTTCGCTGGGGGTGCAACGACATACGTTCCCGCCATAGGCAGCGTTCCTTGACGGAATGCGCTGTCTTTATCGCGGGTGTCTCGCCAGTCGTCCATCGTTGCCCTCGCCCCCTTTACCGGGAATACCTGCTCGCCCATCCTAATGTATTCGCCGGGCTCGCCTCGGAACACCGTTCTGCCGCTGGTATTCCAGTGTTCCGAGGTTTATGGATCTCGTCTCGTACTATGTCGATGCGCTTACTCGGTGCGCAGTGCGGTGGCCGGGTCTTGCCTGGCTGCCTTGCGCGAGGGAATCAGGCCGCCGATCAGCGTGAGCACCACGCTTAGGATCACCAGCACCACGCCGCCGGTCACCGGCAGGGCGGCATTGACGTCCGCACTGCCGATGAAGTGGTGTAGCACGGCGTTGATCGGAATATCGAGCAGCACGGTCAAGCCCACGCCCAACAGGCCGGAGCATAGGCCGATGATGCCGGTCTCCGCATTGAACACCTGGGACACGTTGTGCTTCGAGGCACCCATTGCGCGTAGGATGCCGATTTCCTTGGTGCGCTCCAGCACCGAAATGTAGGTGATGATGCCGATCATGATCGAGGAGACGACCAGCGAGACGGACACGAACGCGATAAGCACGTAGGAGATCACGTTGACGATGGTGGTCACCGAGCTCATCATGAGCCCCACATAATCCGTGTAGGTGATCTTGTCTTTCTTCGAGACGGTGTTGTTGTAGTCGGTAATCGCGTCGGCGATGTGGTCCTTGTCTTCGAAGCTGTCGGCGTAGACGTTGATCGAGCTGGGCGCGTCACGACTCACCACACCGAATGCGGCGAGGTTGTCGTCGTAGGTGCCGGTCGACACGTACTGGTCGTAGATCGCGACAAGCACGTCGTTCGAAGCCGTGGCGATATACGAGTCGAAACTGTCGGCGAGCTGCTGTTCGCTCATCGCGGCCATCGCGGCTGCCTGATCGCCGGCACCCGTCGCGCCAGCGCCAGCGCCAGCGGCATCCGATGCGCCCGTACCGGACCGCTGCCCGGCACTCATCATCGACTTGGCCATGTTCGCCTTCTGCGTCACGCCCAGCGAAACCACGTAGGTGCGCGCGTCGGCCGCCTTGGTGGCGTCGTCCGAGGGCGAGAACGTCATGCCGTTGAGCACGTTCGTGTTCGGGTTGGCCTTCTGATCGGTGACGATGGCGCTGGAGGCCGCACGGTCGATCAGATCATTGGTCAGAGCGCGCGTGTATCCCACGCCAGCGGCCAACGGTGTGGCCGAAGCATCCTTCTTCGCCTTGACGACGCCCACCACCTTGAGTTTGGTGGCCGTTTCGAGGCGCTGTTCGATTACATCCTTGTCGTTGCCGATGAATCGGTAGTGGCCGTCATCGCCCTTGACGTACTGGTCGGATGCCGGAATCATGTACAGCGTCTGGTCGAGCGCCTTAGCATAGTCGATCTTGTCTTGTGGAGTGCTGACCTTGTCGCCGGCGTTGAGCTTGGACATCATCTCGTGGTAGTCGGAGGCGGGCAGCAGGCCGAGCTCGTACAGCGTGGTCAGCGGCACGCTGTTGTTGTCGTCGAGCACCAGCACCACCTCGTCCTTGGACTTCGGCCATGAACCGTTGACCACTTGGTAGTTGTCGGTGATGACCTTGCCTACGAGCTTGCTGTCGTCCGCTCCAGGCATGATCTCATTGAACGAGTCGGGCGCGGCGTTCTCATCGGTTTTGCCGGTCAGCATCGACATCTGCTGCGAGGTGATCGACGAGGTGCCGGACATGCCGGACGAGCTTGTGGACGCCATCTGCGAGGCCATTGAAGTGGAGTCGCTGGCACCGATCGTCACGCCGTCCGCATTGACCAGCGTGCCATCGGGGTCGTGGTCGAACACGGAGAATTTCACGTCATACGTGTACTGGATACCGGCGGAACCCACATACTGGTGAATCTCGCTCTTGGAATTATCCAGGTATTTCTTGAAGCGGGTCAGGTTGTTTTCGGTAATCGAACTGGTCAGGCTGGATGCCTGCTTGACGCTGCGGTCGTCCGGGTAGATGCCGTCGGTTCTGTGCGTCTTGCCGCCGTATCCGTCATCGCCGCCCATCTGGCCGCCCATCATGCTGCTCAGGTCGAAGGTCTGGGAGTCGATGGTGATCGGGTAGGCGGTCATCGTGTCACGCTGGATGTCGCTGATGTATGCGTTCACGCCAGTCGACACCGATAGAATCAGCGCAATGCCGATGATGCCGATTGAGCCGGCGAACGAGGTCAGCAGGGTACGCGCCTTCTTGGTTTTCAGATTGTTGAAGCTCAACGCCAGCGACGTGACGAACGACATCGACGCGCGGCCCATCGTCTTGTGCACGGCCGGCTGTTCGGCCGTCTCATCCACGACAAACGGGTCGGAGTCGGAGCGGATCACGCCGTCGCGCAGGTTGACGATGCGCGTGGCATATTGTTCCGCAAGTTCGGGGTTGTGGGTGACCATGACCACGAGGCGGTCCTTGGCCACGTCCTTGAGCAGGTTCATGATCTGCACGGACGTGTCCGAATCGAGCGCGCCGGTCGGCTCGTCGGCCAGGACGATGTCCGGGTCGTTGACCAGTGCGCGGGCGATCGCCACGCGCTGCATCTGGCCGCCGGACAGCTGGTTCGGCTTTTTATTGATGTGTTCGCCGAGTCCGACCTTCTCCAGCGCCTTGCGCGCACGTTCGCGACGGTCGGCCTTGCCGATGCCGGAAATCGTCAGCGCGAGTTCGACGTTCGACAGAATCGTCTGATGAGGAATCAGATTGTAGCTCTGGAACACGAAGCCGATGGTGTGGTTGCGGTACGAATCCCAATCGCGATCCTTGTATTGGCGCGTCGAGATGCCGTTGATCACCAAATCGCCGTCGTCATACCGGTCGAGGCCGCCGATGATGTTGAGCAAGGTGGTCTTGCCGGAACCCGAGGGACCCAGAATCGCGACGAATTCGCTGTCGCGTAGGTTCAGGCTGACTTTGTCAAGCGCCTGTTGAACGAAATCACCGGTTTTATAACGCTTCGAGATCGATTTGATCTGCAGCATGAATACCTCTTCCTGGCTGACGGTTCGCTGTTATGTACTGTATTGTCACGCCTTGAATTTCCGGCCGACTTTGGTGCTCCCCCCCGCCGCGATTCCGCTATGGGCGGACGCGTCGCAAAATGGTGTGTCTCACCGCGCTCTGGGGTGTGAGGTCAGATACGTTTCGATCAGGGTTTCGGGGCTTACGTGCGTGTAGATCTGCGTGGTGGTCACGCTGGCGTGCCCAAGCAGTTCCTGCACGGTGCGCACGTCCGCGCCGCCTTGGATCAGGTGCGTGGCGAAGGAATGGCGCAAGGTGTGCGGATGGAGTGGTTTGGTGATGCCGGCCCGCTCCCCGGTTGCTTTGACGATTTCCCATACCGATTGCCGCGAGATGCGCTTGCCGCGTTTGTTGAGAAACAGTGCGCGTCTCTCGGGAATCTTGGCGCTGGAGCGCCGTTCCAGCTCGCCACGCCCCGCATTGAGGTATGAGGTGATGGCCCGGCATGCGTAGCTGCCCAATGGCACAAGCCGCTGCTTGGAGCCCTTGCCCATGAGTCGCGCGATGTGCTCGTCCAGGTCGATGTCGTCCAGATTCACACCGGTGGCTTCCGAGACGCGGCAGCCGGTGGCGTACATGAATTCGAGCAGGGCCTTGTCCCGCAATACCACCGGATCGGTTGAGCCGCCGGCTGCCGCCGCGTCGAGCAGACGGGTTACCTCGTCCACGGTGAGTACGTCAGGCAGGGTGCTGGCACCTTTGGGTGCCTTGACTGCGGCAGAAACGTCGGCAGTCACCGCGTGCTGGCCGAGCGCGAAGCGATGGAATTCATGGATCGAGGCCAGTCTTCGGGCTTTGGAGCGGGCGGACTCCCCCGCCTGGTCAAGGGCGGCGATGTAGTCTTCGACGTCTTGTTTGGTTATGGCGTCCGGTTCGTGGATGCCACGGGTTTCGAGCCAATCAATGTATTTGGCGATATCGGATTCGTAGGCGGTGACGGTGGCCGTGGCGAGTCCTCGCTCCACGCCGATGTGGACGAGGAACTGCTCGGTGAGTTTGGTGAATCCGTTGGTCATAGTGCCCATGGTACAAAGAAACCCCGCTCGGAAGCGGGGTTTCTAGTGTGAAGTCACGACTTCAAGCAATCAGGCCTCAACCGGAGCGTTGACGTCCTCAGGCAGGGCGGCCTTGGCGGCGTCCACGATGGTCTTGAAGGTGTCCGGGTCGGAGACGGCGATCTCAGCCAGAGCGCGACGATCCAGCTCGATGCCGGCGAGACGCAGGCCCTGGATGAAGCGGTTGTAGGTGATGCCCTCAGCGCGGACGGCAGCATTGATGCGCTGGATCCACAGCTTGCGGAAGTCGCCCTTGCGAGCCTTGCGGTCACGGAAGTTGTAGTTAAAGGAGTGCAGCAGCTGTTCCTTGGCCTTGCGGTACAGGCGGGAGCGCTGGCCACGGTAGCCGGAAGCCCTCTCGAGAACAACGCGACGCTTCTTGTGGGCGTTCACTGCGCGCTTGACACGTGCCATAATCTATTCCTCAGCTTTCTAAAGTCTTGTTATTTCCGGGTAAGCCCTATGCTCACTTCTGCAGAAGCTGGTGCAGCTTCTTGGCCTGGCCGCCGCGCAGCACATCGTCGGCGGACAGTTCACGGCGCTTGCGAGCGGACTTGTGCTCGAGGTTGTGGCGCATGGCGGAACCGACATGCTTCACCTTGCCGGTGCCGGTGATCTTGGCGCGCTTGGAAGCGGCGGAATTAGTTTTCATCTTCGGCATTGCTGCCCTCCTTGCTGGTTTGCTTCTTGTCGGAAGTCTTCTGAGAAATCGCGGACTGCGCGTCGGCCGCGGCCTGAGCCTGAGACTCCTGCTTGGCCGCGAGACGAGCCGCCTGGCGAGCCTGACGCTCGGCGCGGGACTCGGCGCCACGACGACGCTGCTCGGACTGGGTGTGCACCTTCTTGCCCTT
>OLSM01002543.1_pt1 | contig 11517 bp, 10 predicted proteins | sample 1672721 | NCBI WGS metagenome assembly OLSM01 (sample SAMEA3136717, study PRJEB25190) | human gut metagenome | reverse complement strand
CAATGCATAAAGTTTCCTCCGATTCTGATTTGTCCTTTGGCTTTTTCATTATACCATCCCCTCATGCCCTTGTCAGTTTCTTTCTCTCTTCTGCGAAAAGAGCGGATGACCACTTATCCGCTCTTTTACAATATTATATATGCGTCATATCCTTATATCACATCATGATTCTATACGAAAAACCGCCCCTATCTATCATACGGTTCCCCATAGCTTAATAAGTGCGGTTTCCCTTTATCTAAAAACCCCCGTCATGATAAGTCCTTGTAATTACATAAGACGGCTCGTAATATGCGCTTCCGTTATAGTTATCAATCACTTCACATCTCTCATCGTTATACACTCATATCATGCCATCGATATCATCTTCTACCATGTGAAGCGTTGACAAAGCCAATTGCATCTATGCTTTTCCCATCGGTGTCTGGTAAGGTATCTCATCTACCAATGTTTTATCCACTTTTGATATCAAAACCATCTCTTTCCTGTTTCGTTCTTTTTCACATGCTATGCGTGCGCTTCATCATTTGCAATCGTTATCCCGCGCGCTTTTTCTTCAGCTCATACAGAAAGCTCATCGCCTCCATCGGCGTCATCGTATTGATATCGATCATGTCGATCATATCGGCAATCTCCTGCGTGGAATAATTGGCGGCAATGAGGTTTTCCCTGCTGTCAATGTCTGTGCCGAAATAGCAGGGGTACAGGAACTTCGGCGCAGAGGACCGGAAGTGAACCTCCTTTGCCCCTGCCTCGCGCAGAAGCTGCACAATTTGTTTGGAGGTGGTGCCGCGCACAATGGAATCATCCACCAGCACCACGCGCCGGCCCTTCACGGTGTCCGCAATGGGGTTCAGCTTGATGCGCACGGTGTTTTCCCGCAGCTTCTGGGAGGGCTGAATGAACGTGCGCCCAATGTATTTATTTTTCAAAAAGCCGATGCCGTAGGGAATACCGCTCTGCCGGGCATAGCCGATGGCGGCCTCGATGCCGCTGTCCGGCACGCCAATGACCACATCCGCCTGTACCGGGTGATCCAGGGCCAGGAACGCCCCCGCGCGTACCCTGGCTTCATGCACGGACGCGCCGTCGATCACCGAGTCCGGACGGGCAAAATAGATGTGCTCAAACACGCACAGGCTGGAAGGCACCTGTTCCTCCGGCGGGTAGCTCTTGACGCCTTCCTTGGAAACCACCACCACCTCGCCGGGAAGGATGTCCCGCACAAAGGTGGCGCCAATGGCGTCCAGGGCGCAGCTTTCGCTGGCAAAAACGGTGTCCTCCCCGATTTTGCCCATGCACAGTGGACGGAAGCCGCGAGGATCGCGGGCGGCAATGAGCTTGGTGGGGCTCATGATGACCAGGGAATACGCTCCCTTGATTACCTTCATGGCGGCGCGCACGGCCTCCTCAATGGAGCCGGTTTTGATCCGCTGCTGGGTAATGGTATAGGCAATCACTTCGGTATCGGAGGTGGCGTGGAAAATTGCGCCGTTCAGCTCCAGTTGCTCCCGCAGTTCGGCAGCGTTGGTCAGGTTGCCGTTGTGGCACAGGGCCATGGCGCCTTTCAGATGGTTAATCAGCAGAGGCTGGGCGTTGTTGCGGTTCTTGGTGCCGGTGGTACCATAGCGGCAATGCCCCACCGCCATGGAGCCTTCTTCCATTTTTTCCAGTACATCCCGGGTGAAAACCTCCGTGACCAGGCCCACATCCTTGTAGCAGGAAATCACCCCGTCATTGTTTACGGCGATACCGCAGCTTTCCTGTCCCCGGTGCTGGAGCGCGTAAAGGGCGTGGTAGGCTTCCGCTACCACACCCTCCCCCGCTTGACGGAAAATGCCGAACACGCCGCACTCCTCGTGGAGCTTGTCCATCACGTCCATCTTATTCCCCCATCAAACGCTTCAAAATCTCATGATATGCATCTTCAACGCCGCCCAGATCCCGGCGGAAACGGTCCTTGTCCAGCTTTTCATGGGTCACGCTGTCCCAGAAGCGGCAGGTGTCCGGGGAAATTTCATCTGCCAGCACCAGGGTACCGTCAGCCGTCTTGCCAAACTCCAGCTTGAAGTCAACCAGCTCCACATTCAGCTCCTTCAGGTAATTGGTCAGCAGTTCGTTAATCCGCAGGCTGTATTCGGCAATCTTCTTCAGGTCCGCCTCGCTGACCCAACCCATGGCCGCAATGTGATAGTCATTGACCATGGGGTCGCCCAGCTCGTCATTCTTGTAGCAATATTCCAGAACCGTCTTCTTGAGCTTGGTGCCCTCGGGCAGGCCCAGGCGCTTGCTCAGGCTGCCGGCGGCGATATTGCGCACAATCACTTCCAGGGGCACGATGGTGACCTTCTTCACCAGGGTCTCCCGGTCGGAAATCTCCTCGATAAAGTGCGTGGGGATGCCGTTCTTTTCCAGCATTTTCATCAGAAAATTGGTCACGCGGTTGTTGATAACGCCCTTGCCCTGAATGGTGCCCTTCTTCAGGCCGTTAAAGGCGGTGGCATCGTCCTTATAATCTACCAGCACCACGTTGGGGTCATCGGTGGCAAATACTTTCTTGGCCTTTCCTTCGTACAGCTGCTCCAGCTTCTTCATAGCTTTTGTTCCTCCTCAATTTTCTATCTTAGTCAATAACCAGCTTGCGGTCCTTTCCCACCACAGCGTCATGCTGCTTCTGCCGCATGGCGCGCAGCTTCGCGGCCAGCTCGGCATCGCTCACGGCCAGGATCTGCGCCGCCAACAGCGCCGCGTTGGCAGCGCCGTCGATGGCCACCGTGGCCACGGGCATGCCCGAAGGCATCTGCACCGTGGACAGCAGGGCATCCAGGCCATCCAGGGTGGAGGACTTCACCGGAATGCCAATCACCGGCAGCACAGTTTGCGCCGCCAGCGCGCCGGCCAGGTGCGCCGCCTTGCCTGCCGCAGCGATCAGCACGCCAAAGCCGTTCTCCGCCGCAGCGGACGCAAAGGCAGCTGCCTCTGCAGGCGTCCGGTGCGCCGAATAAACATGCGCCTCAAAGGGAATGTTCAGCTGTCGAAGGGTTTCAAAGGCTCCCTTCAGCACAGGCAAATCGCTGTCGCTGCCCATAATTACCGCGACTTTTTTCATTGGTTTCCTTCCTTTCGGGTGAAAAAAGGACAGGGTATCACAAGGTATACCCCATCCTTTGTATACAACCCCATGGTCTTTTTCCGGGGCGCACGCATCCATCGGCAGTCCAGTTCCTGCCAACAAACCCGCATACGCACACCCCTTTCCGAACAATACAATTCATTCTATACGATTCATACCGGTTCTGTCAAGATTATTCACGAACATTCTTTGATATTTTTTTGCTTTTGTTTGATATTTGTGCATGCTGGCTGACCATCCGCCAATCCCCACAATTTTTTCATACAGACGAAAAACCGCCACGCTACAATAGCGTGACGGTCAAAAAATTACCTGGTGCTCTTGTCGTAGGGGATGCCCTCCGCCTTGGGGGCACGGGAACTCTTGGAGGTAAAGGCCAGCACGATCAGGGTAATCAGATAAGGCAACAGGCGGTAGAAGTTCGTGTTCAGTCCCAGCTCCTTAAGGAAGAACACCTTCTCTTGCGCACCATTGAGGTAATACAAACTGCCGTAACTGGCAGCCACACACTTGAACAGGCCGAACAGTAATGCCGCGCCTGCCACGGACAGCGGCTTCCAGTTGCCGAAAATCATTACCGCCAGGGCAAGGAAGCCAAACCCGGCCACGTCGCCATTGGAAGTGCAGTTGGTGGTGGTCATGGCATACACAAAGCCGCCCATGCCCGCCAGTGCCCCGGAAATGGTCACGCCCGCATAGCGCATCTTGAACACATGAATGCCCAAGCTGTCCGCCGCCTGGGGATTTTCACCGCAGGAGCGCAGCCGCAGGCCGAAGCGCGTCTTGTACAAAATCACGCTCATGACGATAAAAATCAGGATGCACACATACGTGGCCGGATACACTTTGTTGACAAACGTATCAAAGAGGAAGCCCACCTCGTCGTTGCGCCCGTATCCGAACATGCTCTTTTTCAGCATGAACCAGCTGGCGCTGTCGCCGGTGGCCATTTGCAAGGTGTTCTGCTGCGCGATCAAGCGGATAAAGAACAGCACCAGCGCCGGCGCCAGCAGGTTCAGCGCCGTGCCGCCCACGGTCTGATCCGCCCGGAGGTTGATGGCCGCAAAGGCCAGCAACAGTGAAAACAGCGCCCCCAGCACCGCGGACACCAGCATGGTCAGCAGCACGAACCCTTGCAATGTCAGCCAGTTTCCCGCCTCATAGGCAGCCTCAAACCAGCCCCATTGCTGCACCAGGCGTACAAACAGCACGCCGATAAACGCGCCAAAGATCATGTGTCCTTCCAGGGCCAGGTTGATGACGCCGCTGCGCTCGGCATAAATGCCCGCCAGTGCCACGATCATCAGCGGCACCGCGTAAATCAGCGTCTGCCGGATCAGAAAAACCATGCTGCCGGAGGTCAGGTTTGCCCACAACGTATCCATTACGCCTTCGCCTCCTTCTTCTTGTCAGCATCGCCGTTTGAGGCGTTGGCATGCTTATGTTCCCGTCTGCGGCCAATGAGCATCTTTATCAGCATGGAGAAGGCGCTCAGGTACACGATCACCGCAATGATTACGTCGGTAATGTATTCGTTGTATGCCGTCAGGTTCTTCAGCTGCGAGCCGGAAACATCCAGCATGGACATGAACAGGCCCGTAAAGATCACCCCAATGGGATGGTTCGCCGCCAGGAGCGCCACGGGAATGCCATTGAAACCTTCCACCGGCAAGGTTTGGTAGGTGGACCAGAAAAACTCCGTATTGCCGCTGAGGTAATACAGCGCTCCAGCAGCGCCAGCCAGAGATCCGGCAATGGCCATGGATAGTACAATGTTGCGCTTGTCCTTGATGCCCGCATAACGCGCCGCATAGCGGTTTGCGCCGCAAGCCTTCAGCTGGTAGCCCAGGGTGGTCTTGCTGAAGATCACATACACTATCACCGCCAACGCCATGGCGATCAGGATACCGCCATTCACCTGCGAGCCCGGGAACAGTTGGTCCAGGCCCATGTCCGCAGTCGCAACGCCGTTCACCGTGGTCTTATAGATGTATCCGGACTTTGTATTCTCTACCACATTCTTCAAGTTCGAGACATCAAAGACCCAGGTCACCAGGTTGGCCGCAATCCAGTTGGTCATGATGCAGGCCAGCACCTCGTTGATATTCAACAGTGACTTCAGCAGGCCCGGTATGGCGCCCCACAGCGCTCCCGCCAGCATGCCGCCCAGAAACGCCAGAATCCACACCACCCAGGTGGGAATCCCCGTGGGCGCGATCCCCGGCAGGGTCATCTCGCTGGAAGGCAGGCTCAGGGCAATAAACAGCGTGGCCGTGGTACCCGCCAGGTACTGTCCCGGCGCGCCAATGTTGAACAATCCCGTCTTAAATGCCACCGCCACGGAAAGGCCCGTCAAAATCAGCGGCATGGCACGGAAGAGCATGTTGCCCATGGAAGAAGGGTTAAACCCAAAGGTCAGGTTGCCCACCGTATCACGGCCCGTGGAAAAAACACCCGCAAACACCAGCCGGATGCCTTCCCACGCGCTTTTCAGTCCCAGGGAGGGCGTGGACAAGCCCACAATGAAAATCAGCAAGCTGCCTGCTCCCAGACCGATAAGGATCGAAATCAGGGATGCGATGACGGATCGTGTGCCGTCCTTGTGCCAGAATTCTTTCATGCCTTCACCGCCTCCTGCCGTTTCGCACCGGCCATGTACAGGCCCAGTTCTTCCACCGTCGTGTTCTTGGGGTCCAGTTCGCCCACAATCTGACCCTCGTACAGCACCAGGATGCGGTCGGAAAGGTTCATCACCTCGTCCAGCTCCAGGCTAACCAGCAGCACGGCCTTGCCCTCATCCCGCTGCTGCACCAGTTGCTTGTGGATATACTCAATGGCGCCCACATCCAGGCCGCGGGTGGGCTGCACCGCCACCACCAGGGGCATATTCCGGTCCAGTTCCCGGGCCACAATGGCCTTTTGCTGATTACCGCCGCTCATGCTGCGCACAATGGTCACAGGCCCCTGCCCGCTGCGCACGTCATATTGCGCAATCAGCCGCTGGGCATATTGCCGCTCCTGATCAAAGCGGATAAACCCATGGTTTTGGAACTGCGGTTCCTGAAAGCGCTGGAGCACCATGTTCTGCTCCAGGGTGAAGTCCAGCACCAGGCCATGCTTGTGCCGGTCCTCGGGGATATGGCTCATCCCGGAATGGCTGCGCTCGTGGATTGTGGCATGGGTAATGTCATGCCCGCAAAGAGTAACCTTGCCGGTGGAGATTTTTTCCAGCCCCGTAATGGCATACACCAGATCCGTTTGTCCATTTCCATCAATGCCGGCAATGCAAACGATTTCTCCTTCGCGCACGCTGAAGGATACGTTATGCACCGCGTCATGGTTGTACAGTTTGGAGGGCACGCACAGCTTTTCCACCCGGAGGATCTCTTTCCCGGGCTGAGCCGGTTTCTTTTCCACCACCAGCTGCACGGGGCGTCCCACCATCATGCGGCTAAGCTCCTCCTGGGTGGTATCGCAGGTATTCACCGTGCCGATGCATTGCCCCTTACGCAGCACAGTTACCCGGTCCGATACGGCCATGATTTCATTGAGCTTGTGGCTGATGAACAAAATGCTCTTGCCCTCGCGCTTCAGCCCCGCCATGATCTCCATGAGCTCCTCGATTTCCTGCGGGGTGAGCACCGCCGTGGGCTCATCAAAAATCAGCACTTCATTATCCCGATACAGCATTTTCAGGATCTCCACCCGCTGCTGCATGCCCACCGTGATGTCTTCCACCTTGGCGTCCAGGTCAACCTTCAAGCCATAGCGGTTGGAAAGCTCCTCTACCTTTTTACGTGCTTCCTTCTTTCGCAAAAAGCCCAGCTTGGTATCTTCCGCACCCAGGATGATGTTATCCAGCACGGTGAACACGTCGATGAGCTTGAAGTGCTGGTGCACCATGCCGATGTGCAGCGCAGTAGCATCGTTGGGATCGTTAATGCGAACCTCTTTTCCGTCCTTTTTGATGATCCCCTCTTCCGGTTGATACAGGCCAAACAGTACGCTCATCAGGGTTGATTTGCCAGCCCCGTTTTCGCCCAGCAGCGAGTGAATCTCTCCCCGCCGCAATTGCAAGGTAATGTTGTCATTGGCCTTGATGCCAGGAAACTCCTTGGTGATGTGAAGCATCTCAATGACGAACTCGGACGAATCGCCCATGCTTCCACCCCCCTTTCTGTTCAAATCGACGCACAGGAAATGCATATATTCATTATACCGGTTCCTACCATAAATTGCAAGCAAGGTCGAAACAGGAAAAAGAAAATGGGACTGGCGCGCTTTGCGTCAGTCCCACCGGAGATGCAGCCATTACTCGTAGATAATGTTCAGGTTCTCCAGCCCCGCGTTCACGATGGCATCCGCCTCCAGGACAGTAGCGTCCACGGTAACAGTGCCGTTCTTCATGTTTTCCAGCAGGGTGTTGTACTCATCCATGGTATAGGTCTCAAACAGCCAGTTGGCCGTGGGCAGGCCCACCATGCCATCCGCAGCGCCCATGTTGGTCAGCACGCCGCCCACATTGGCCCACTCATCCGCATAGAACTTGCCCAGCATCCATTCCACGGACTTGGCCAGTTCCTTCATGGCAGAAGTCACAACGGTCTCGGACTGCGTGCTCTGGTCCACGTCCACGCCCACCACATACGCATCGTTGGCAGAAGCGGCGCTGACAATGGAGCTGAACATGCTGCCACCGCAGGCGAAGATGATTTCGGTGTCGTTCTCATACCAGCCCTTGGCCATGGCCTCCAGCTCGGGAGAAGCGGAGAAGGAAGCACCATACTGCCAGGAATACTTCAGCTCAACGGTCTTGCCCATTTCCTTGGCCGCATCGTTGGCGCCCTGGGCAAAGCCGTAACCATAACGGCAGCAGGCAGGGTTGGTGCCGCCGCCGCCGCCCATGAAGCCCAGCTTCTCAAAGCCGTCCTTCACCACGGCATAGCCGGCCAGGTAGCCGCTCTGCTCTTCCTGGTAGGTGATGGGAGCCACGTTGGTCAGCACGTTGCCCGCCTCATCGGTAAGCACCCAGCCATCCACAAACACAAAGCGCGCATCGGGGAATTCCGTGGCAGCCTTGGTCAGCGCGGTACCCTGCATGAAGCCGGCGCACACCACGACCTTCGCACCGCCTTCCACGGCAGCCTTCATGGCATCATAGCGGTCGTCATCCGTCGCCTGATCGCCATTGGCAGGCTGGTAGTACTTGTAGCTGAGGTTATTGGCAGCGGCATAGCCCTTCACGCCGTTCCAGGTGCCCTGGTTGAAGCTCTTGTCCTTCAGCTGGCCCACGTCCGTTACAAACGCCAACTCGTACTTGCCGTCTTCCGAGGTCATGTTGTCCTCGATGGTATCGGGGTCAACCGTCTCGGCAACTGCGCCGAAAGCAGTCAACACCATCATCACGGACAGCATCAGTGCCAGAAACTTTTTCACTTAGAACGCCCTCCTCACAAAATCGTTTCTTGGAATGGGTTCAACATCCTGAGTATAACACGTATTCCTATAAAGTTCAAGGGAACGAAACATTTTCGCCCCGTGAAACCTATCAATTCCCATTTCTGACTGTGTTATGTATCTCCTCCAAGTTTGGAGAACCCCTCTCCCAGGGCCTCATGGGCGCCGGTAACAAACATGAACGCCTGCTCGTCCTCCTCCCGGACAATATCCTTGAGCCGGGCAACCTCCTGGCTGGAAAGCACGCACAGGATCATGGGCCGGTTCTGACCCGAATACGCCCCCTTGGCCTCCAGATGCGTTACACCGCGGTCCAGTTCCGTCATCACACGCTGCGTCACGCTTTCCAAGGCGGAGGTAATGATAAAGCACGCCTTGGTTTGACTCAACCCGGCCATCACCATGTCAATCAGTTTCGAGGACACAAAAATGGCAATCATGGCGTACAGGCCCTCGTTCAGGCCCACGCACAAGCCTGCCAGGATCACCACAGCGCAGTCGATCAAAAACAGGAACATCCCCACCGAGAGGAAGGGGAGACGCTTGTGTACCATGCGCGCCACCATGTCCGTGCCGCCTGTGGTAGCGCCAGCGCGGAGAATCAGCCCCAGACCAATTCCCAGCAGCACCCCGCCATACAGCGTGCCCAGCAGTGGGTCCATGGTCACAGGCGGAACCCGAATCATATCAATGGCCATGGAAAAAAGCACCGTGGCCACCAGGCTGCGCAGCACAAACACCCGCCCCATGGCCTTGAAGCCGATGATGAACAGCGGCACATTCATGAGCATGCTGGTCAAGCCCACCGGCACCTGCACCAGGTAATTCAGCACCGTAGCCACGCCGGTCAATCCACCAGGCGCGATGTTGTTGGGCACCAGAAACATGGGATAGGCCGCGCCGCCGATGATGCAGCCCAGCAGAATCTGTCCGTACGCCATAAACAGTTCTTTCCGGCGTGATTTGTTCCTGAGTTTATTTTTCCACGTCATCCATTTCCTCCTATACAGTAGCGAAAAAGAAGGCTCCCGCCCTGCCCGGCAGGCACTGGCGGAAGCCCCCGGCATCTCTTGTATTATGCGGGGTCATGCCCCTGGGCATCCCCTGCCCTGGGCCGCATGGTCCTGCTTACTCCTCCCGGGTACCCAGGGAAAGGGCCAGCGCCGCATCCACCTGAGCCATTACCTGTGCGGGTACCTTCCCCAAATATTTGCTCAGGCGTACTTTCTCCAGGGTCCTTACCTGCTCCAGTAGCACCACCGAATCCTGCTTCAACCCGCAGGCTTCCGCGGGCAATACCACATGAATGGGCAAGTGTGCCTTGCGCTGGCGGGAAGTAATCGCCGCCACAATCACCGTGGGACTGTGCAGATTGCCCCGATCGTTTTGTATAATCAGCACCGGGCGGATGCCGCCCTGCTCGGAACCCACCACGGGGTCCAAGTCCGCGCGATATATTTCTCCGCGTTTCATTGCTGCGTTCACACTCCGCTTCTGAGGTCATCTATCAAAACTGCCAAAGGCAGAAAGGGGTCCGCTTTCAGCATATGACCTTTGCCACGGGGCGGTGCCGCCCTTACACGGGCGGCAGGGGTGCCAGCGGGCATGCCTTGATTTGCTCCCGCATTTCCCGCCAGGTTGGATAGAACCGGTCCATATCCGCGTAAAAGTCCGCGGAATGATCCGGATGCAGCAAGTGATTCAATTCATGTACCAGCACATACGCGGTAAATTCCCTGGGCAGCAGCGCCAGGCGCAGGTTCAGCGCGATGCGGTGGCTTTGCACTGAGCAGCTGCCCCACCGGCTGGTCATGTCTTTCAGGGTAACGCGGCTGACCCGCACCCCCATGCGCCGGGTCCACACCGGCAATAGCCCGTTGAGCTCCGCCTCCAGCGCCGCGGCATAGGCCCGTAAAACATGGGCCTGCCCCACGGGAAGCTCTCCACCTCCCAGCGGGACATACCGTCCCCAGAGCAGGTGCCTCTCTCCCGCCACATAGCTTGGCTGCCAGGGACGGTTTTTCCGCTGCTGATCCATCCAGCCCCGCTGCTGTTCCAGAAACGCCCGAACATCCGCTTCCCCGATTCCCGGAGGGATCGTCAGGGAAAACGCATCCTCTGCGGGATGGTAGCGCAGGATCAGCTTCCGTGTATCCTTCCGCCGCTGGAAACGCACGCGCGGGAAAGCGCCGGTCTCCGTCCCTGTGCTCATGCCTTCTCCTGTCCGCGCCCGCGCAGCGACAGCGTTTCATCCAGAATATCCTGTGCCAAAGCCGCCTTGCTCTGCAGGGGACATTCCCGCGCACCGTCATGGGTGAGCAGGGTGGCAATGTTCGTATCCACGTTAAATCCAGCCCCGGGCTGTGAAACATCATTGGCCACGATCATGTCCAGGTTCTTGCGCTCCAGCTTGCGGGCGGCATTTTCCATGAGATGCTCCGTCTCCGCCGCAAAGCCCACCAGCACCTGGCCGGGACGCTTGGCCTTCCCCACCGCCGCGGCGATGTCGGGATTTTCCACCAGCTCCACCATCAAGGGCAGGCCGTCCTGCTTTTTCAGCTTCTGGTCATGGGTGATGGCAAAGCGGTAGTCCGCCGGAGCAGCCGCCTGAATCACCACATCTGCCTCCGGGGCTGACCGGGTTACCGCTTCAAAGAGCTCCCGGGTGCTCTCCACCCGGATCACACGCACGCCTTCGGGCGGTTCCACCTGGGTGATGCCGCACACCACCGTCACCTCCGCGCCGCGATCCCGGGCGGCAGCGGCAATGGCAAAGCCCATCTTGCCCGAGGAATCATTACTCAGGAAACGCACGGGGTCCAGCCGCTCCCGGGTGGCTCCAGCGGTGACCAGCACGCGCAAACCCGCATAATCCTGCCGTGGGCACAGGATGTCCTCCATGGCCGCGACGATCTCCGCCGGCTCTG
>OLSM01002539.1_pt1 | contig 11531 bp, 8 predicted proteins | sample 1672721 | NCBI WGS metagenome assembly OLSM01 (sample SAMEA3136717, study PRJEB25190) | human gut metagenome | reverse complement strand
TACGGGAAAAGTCTTTGATTCCAATGATTCCGCTCATTGGCTATATGATTGCGGAAATGCTGTCTGAAATGGAAAACAAACCATCTCGCAGGCTGCTTTGGATTTTACCGTTTTTATTCCTTCCTTATTTCTTTATTGAATTGGAAAAGCTGAAGCTTCTGTATTTGATAGACGCATTCTTTTGTTCAGGAATTTTTATATTATATACGGTCACAAGAAAAAAATATATATTTGGTATATATCTGCTGTTTCCTTTGCTTTTAACAATGCCGACAAATAAAGTTGAGAATTTCGTAAAACAGTCTCAACTCTCAAAATTTGAAAATACAGATAAAAAAGCACAGGTGAAAGCTGCGCTGGATCAGGACTCTTCTCTTTATCGCTTTGATGATCTGCATTATGCTTTACGTACATGTAATCAGGTTCTGGATAGCCGAATGTATAAAACATCTCTGTATTCTTCAAATCGAAATCAGGATTACTCCTATTTTACGGACAAGGTGATGGGGATGCCGGGACCAAGCACGAATAATGCAACCGTCACTGCGGAAAAAAATTCTTTCTTTCAGTCACTGATGTCTGTTAAATATCTATATGGTAAGGGTACTGTTCCATTGCATTACAGCATCCTGTCCGGTGATAAAAACGGTTATGTAGCCGTTAATGAGAATGTATTGCCGATGGGGTATGCAACATCGGATTTGTTATCCAAACAGCAATTTCAAGACCTGAAATATCCTTATTCCATGGAAGCTGTATATAACAATGCAGTTGTTGAAAGAGCTGATGTGAAAGAGTGGAAGAGCAGCCTGCAGGAAGTGCAGCTTTCATATAAGCTTTTGCACATGGATGATTCTGTTACTGTGAAGAAGCTTAAAAATGGCTATCAACTGACAGTAAGTAAAAAAAGCACGATAAACTTACGATTGGATCAAAGCATCGACGGGCAATTGCTTATTTTGGATCTGCCGATTACTGAAATTAAAAAGCCGTCAAGAACAGTCGTAGGTATCGAAATTAACGGCATTGTGAATAAGCGCGGATCAAACAGTGATATGTATGGCAACAATAGAAATAATTTTCGTTATGTTCTGGATAGAGACAAGCCATGGAGAGATATCACTTTAAAATTGGAGAAAGGGGCTTATACAATTCAAAATCCCAAGGCATACCTTATGGATGGCAGTGTCTTAACCGAGCGACATAAGAGCATAGATGCATTAAAAGGTGAGCGCATGTCAGGTAATAATGTATTAAAGGGAGAAATAGACGTTAGAGATGACGGTTATTTTGTAACCTCTATTCCGTTTGATAAGGGATTTACAGTACGTTTGGATAACAAAGAAATTGCATATGAAAAAGTAAATACAGCATTTGTTGGATTTCCAATAAAGAAAGGCCATCATACTGTAGAAATTACGTATCAAATGCCAGGAAAAAGCGCTGGAATTATGGTCAGTATACTCTCTTTGCTGATTGCTACAGCACTATATCTGAAACAAAAAGATCCATACAGCGGTGGAACAGATTCGAAGTCTTTCCAATAAAATGTTTGAATATTTTTTGGTGTTTGAAAAAGAAGAATCTCTGAATCTGGAATTACAGCCGCTTTCCGATTTATTGAATTATATTAGAGAAAATATTGAGTTTATGCAGCAGGATGATATGAATATCACCTATACACTGGAGGATGAACACTATCAGATTGCATGTAATATTGAAATGCTGCAAAGAGCAATGGACAATTTATTCTCTAATATGCATAAATATGCAGATCACAGTGCTACAGCCATTGTGCGTGGAATTTGCGAAGGAAATCAATACCAGTTATACATGAGTAATCAGATTTGCATAGATGATGAAAAAGTAGAAAGTAACAGAATTGGATTGAAAAGTGTAGAAAAAATAATAATGATGCATAATGGAACAGTGAATATTGATGTAAAAGGGAATACATTTACCGTTGTATTAGAGCTGCCATTGGTTATTGCAGAATGAATCGCAGAATCATGGGAACAATGAAACTAATGCAATGATTTGCAGATTTTAAGAAACCTTAAGATAAAGCTGATAGCAAACAAAAATTATGAATGTTAAAATATAGAAGGAAGCTGGCTTTCCTTTGCTATAAATGTTTAGTTTTATAATCAGATATGATTTCTTTATTACTGATTGCTGATAAAAGACTGGAAAACATAAGGAAAATGGCGTATTCTTATATATAGCGTATATAAGCTAAGCAGATATAAAAGAGGTATTTTATGGATGAGAAGAAGAAAAATATAATAGAACTGCTAAACTATGTCGTTGTTGGTGGTTTGACAACACTTGTGAATTTTGTTGTGTATTTCTTCTGTACACATATACAACTGCATTATTTAATAGCAAATGTTATAGCATGGATATTTGCAGTGCTGTTCGCCTATATAGCGAATAGAAAATATGTGTTCAAGAGTGAAGGAAATGATCAGAAAGCTGAATTTTTACAATTTGTGTCTCTGCGTGCTGTAACACTTGTTGTGGAAAGTCTTCTGCTGTTTGTCTGTATCCAATTAGCAGCTATGAATGAAAATATTGCGAAGATTTTTGTCAGCATTGTTACGGTTATAGGCAATTACGTATTTTGTAAATTTATGATTTTCAAACCAAAAACGCAGGAATAGTGAAACGAGGGATGTATTATGAAATTGTCGCTGGTAGTGCCTTGTTATAACGAGGCTGATAACGTAGAGTTATTTTATGAAAAGGTCGAAGCTACTTTTCGGAATGAAGCCTTTGATTATGAATATATATTCATCAATGATGGTAGTCGGGATCAAACTTATGTTAAGCTAAAAGAGCTTGTAAAGACATATCCGGACGCTCATATTAACATCATAAACTTTTCACGCAACTTTGGAAAGGAAAGTGCAATGTATGCAGGGATGAAAGAGTCAGTTGGTGATTATACCGTTATTATAGATGCTGATCTTCAACAGGATCCGGCCTATGTTCTTCGCATGATGCAGATTCTTGATGAGGATGACAATCTGGACAGTGTTGCAGCCTTCCAGGAGAAGCGTAGGGAAGGAAAAATTTTGCGAGGCTTCAAATCAGCATTTTATCATATGATAAATCGTGTTTCACAAGTAGAATTTGTTGATGGAGCTAGTGATTTTCGTTTACTTAGCCGTCCTATGGTTGATGCCATTTTGTCATTGCCTGAAAATAATCGGTTTTCAAAGGGAATTTTTTCCTGGGTCGGATTTCATACATATTATATGGCTTATGATGTTCAGGATCGTGTAAACGGACAGTCCAGCTGGTCCTTCTGGAAGCTGTTTAAATATGCAATCGAAGGCTTTGTATCATTTACGACGATGCCGCTGCGTATAGCGACGGTATTCGGTATCACATTTTCAGGACTGGCATTTCTATATTTAATAGTGGTATTGATACAGAAATTGATTATGGGAATCACAATTCCAGGCTATGCGACAACTATTTGTCTGATTTTGCTGATTGGTGGTATTCAACTGTTTTGTCTTGGAATCATGGGTGAGTATCTTGCCAGAACGTATATGGAGACAAAGCGAAGACCAATCTATGTACAGAGAAACAAAATTGATTATAAGGAACGAACAAAGTAGTATAGGCAATATGCATGTGCTGCTTTTTTTGTGCTGTTTGTACTGTTATTCGCTAATCGAGCAAATATAAAGAAATCTTAAGAAATCAGCGGTGCAATGAGTCTATATGATATTCTACAAGTATGAACAGGTGGTTTAAAAAGGGAAAGAAAATGAAAAATAAAAAAATAATTACAGCGGCTTTGAGTGTTATTGTCTTGGAGACAGTTCTTATGTCCTCCTCTGTATTTGTCAGTATAGATCAATAGGGGATTGATTTGAATTCAGTATGAATAAAGGCATATTTAATCCGAAGTAAGGGAAAAACAATAAATTAAGATCATACTTGGATAGCATACTTTAAAAACAGTAAAGAAGGTGATTGACTTATACAAAATCTGGAATAGAATTTATTTCTTAGTAACTTTTAGGAAATTAGCTGAATAGTCTAAAATTTATAACAGCTTAAATAGGAGGGCGTACCATGGAAAAGAAACACAAGCTAGCAGCTGTCGTGCTTGGCATAGCAGCAGTATGCACAATTGGAATAATTGCTACACAGTATAGCAGCAAGAAAGGGCTGGTTTCTAAGCAGGGGAGTGTATTATCCAGGCCGACAGACAGGAGTTGTAATTGCGGGAGACAAAGAATATGTTGTCGGTGAGGATGGCTTTGAACCTGGATATTATGACGTTTCTACAAAGGAGCCGGTTAAGACGAACGCATTTAATCTTGGAGTTAATCAAACAATCTTGAATATTAGATATTACAATCATAACAAGATATCTTTATCACAGGGTAGCTCTGTGATAATGACGCGCTCTAAATTCGAACCATTGAATTTCATGATGATATCGCCGTATTGAACAATACCACAGGAGCATTTCGGTGTGGAGAAGAAATTGAAGCGGGAACATTCGAAGTAAGTGTCGAAGGTAAGCATAAAAATGCAGAGATATTTTTCCAGGTGGAGATGAATACTGAAAATAAATGGGAGGCTGTGGATAACGTACAGGTTAAAAATAAAAAGAGTGCAATTCTCAAAATTCAGGGAAACGAGTATTTGGATATCATAAATTTTTATCCTGAATATGGTGATTTCAAGATATATATCAAAAAAGTTGAATAAGCAATTCTGAAGTCATAGAGGTATAATTATTACATTCCTTAAGAGTATTGCTTAAAGAACTACGGAGTTGGGTCTTCCTAAAGGATATCGAGTAGCCTTTTTCGCAAGAGAATAAGGCATTGTATTCATTCCTACAAATTATAAATCAATCGAAAGACGGCGTTTAAATATAGAATAAATGGAAAGAATATCAGAGAAATGCTCGGATATTCTTTTCTTTTAAAATTTTCATAAATCGTGGAAGCGGTATCCTTTCTTTCTGTTTGTCACAAAAGAGAAGATAGACCATAAAATAGCAGGAGAAGGGAGGCTTTGCGCACTTTACGTACAGTTTTTGTATTTGTAATTACGTGTAAAATAATGTAAAATAAAAGGCGAGCTGGAAGGAGTAGTTAAAGTTATGGCTAACGAATTTAAAAACAAAAATGAGTTCAAGGAAGAGTTTCAAAGAAGAATTATAGAGCGCTACGGCCGTTCTTTTGAACAGGCCCACATCACTGAAAAATATATGATTCTGGGGGAAATGGTTCGTGACTATGCAAGCATTCACTGGAACGCCAGTAAGAATGTCGTATCCGAAAAACAGGAAAAGCAGATGTATTATTTTTCCATGGAATTTCTTATGGGAAGACTGCTGACAAATAACCTGATGAATCTGGGAATCTATGAAATCGCCAAGGAAGGTCTTGCCGAGCTTGGACAGGATATCAATGAACTGGAGGATCTGGAAAGCGATGCAGGTCTTGGAAACGGTGGCCTGGGTCGTCTGGCTGCCTGCTTCCTCGATTCACTTGCCAGTCTGAATCTGGCGGGACATGGAAACTGTATCCGCTATGAATACGGTCTCTTCAAACAGAAAATCGTAAACAACGAGCAGGTGGAGGTACCTGACCAGTGGCTGTCTTTAGGCAATGTCTGGGAAGTGCGGAAACCGAAGCATGCAGTCAATGTCAACTTTGGCGGACATGTGGACATGTGGATGGGAGAAGACGGCAAGGCAATCGTTAACCATGTGCCGTCCCTGATTGTACGTGCCGTACCTTATGACATGCCGATTGTCGGACAGAACACCAACCTGACAAATACACTTCGTCTGTGGAGTGCAGAGGTTGCGGATGATGCCTGTGATGCGAGCAGTCTGAACGAATATGTAAACGAGGTGCGTGAAATCTGCCGCAATGTTTATCCGGATGATTCCACCGAGCATGGCAAGATTCTGCGTCTGAAGCAGCAGTATTTCTTCGTAGCCGCAGGATTGAATAATATTATCGAATCGCACATGTCTACCTATCATACACTGGATAACTTCTCGGAAAAGGTTGCGATTCAGCTGAACGATACCCATCCGGTACTCTGTATACCGGAGCTGATGCGTATTCTTATGGATGATTATAAATATGACTGGGATCAGGCTTGGGATATTACAAAGAATACTATGGCATATACAAATCATACTGTCTTGAGCGAGGCTCTGGAAAAATGGCCGATTCAGTATGTACAGGATTTGCTGCCGCGCGTATTCATGATTATCGAGGAAATCGATCGTCGCTTCAAATATGAGGTAAGTCATGATATGGGCAGATCTGATCTGATGAATGAGTGCTGCGTGTTGAAGGACGGACAGGTTCACATGGCAAACCTGGCAATCATCGGCTCTCACAGTGTCAACGGTGTAGCTGCACTGCATACGAAAATTCTGAAAGAGGATGTTATGAAGAACTTCCATGACATCTATCCGAATAAATTCAACAACAAAACAAACGGTATCACACACAGAAGATGGCTGCTGTACTCCAACCCGCAGCTGAGCAACCTGCTGGAAAAGACGATTGGTCCTGATTTTAAAGCAAACCCGGAGCGTCTGCAGGATCTTATGAAGTATGTAGATGACAAGGATCTGCAGAAGGAATTTATGGATGTGAAGATGGAGCGCAAGAAAATCCTTGCGGCTTATATTAAGGAGACACTGCACATTGATATCGATGTCAATTCCATTTTCGATGTACAGGCAAAGCGTCTGCATGCCTATAAGCGTCAGCTGCTGAATGTCATGAACATTATCGATTTGTACTTCCGTATGAAACAGGATCCATCCTTCCGTATCTATCCGAGAACCTTTATCTTTGCGGCAAAGGCAGCGCCTAGCTATACATTTGCCAAAGAGGTTATTAAGCTGATTCATTATGTGGCCGACAAGGTAAACAATGATTCGGATGTCTCTCCGTATATGAAGGTTGTCTTCATTCCGAACTACGGTGTGAGCATTGCGGAGATTCTGATGAATGCCGCAGATGTTTCCGAACAGATTTCCACTGCCGGTAAAGAGGCAAGCGGTACCGGAAACATGAAATTTATGATGAACGGTGCGATTACACTGGGGACCATGGATGGTGCCAATGTGGAAATCGTGGAGAAAGTAGGCTATGATCATGCGGAAATCTTCGGCTTACGTGCAGATGATGTAGCCCTTGTCAAGCATGAAAACACCTATGATGTATGGCGGAAATACAATGAGAACGCCAACATCCAGAAGGTGGTAAACAGCTTTGTGGATTCCACCTTCTCCAATGATCCGAAAGACTTCAAGCAGATTTATAACGAGCTGATGTTCAAGAATGATGAGTATCTGCTGCTGGCGGATTTCGAAGCGTATTCTCACGCACAGAAAAATATTGAAGAGCGTTACCGCAATAAAGAGGAATGGGCAAAAACCTGCCTGATCAATATCGCACAGTCCGGTTACTTCTCAAGTGATCGTACGATCAAGCAGTATGCGGATGAAATCTGGAATATTGAACCGGTAAATATGAAATAAACGAAAACAGGAAAGAACTGGACATTCAGTTCTTTTTTCTGCTTTCATGACATCTTGACTTGAAAAATATCTGTTTCGCCTATACAATGGTGAAAAAGGAAAGAGGGATGATATGAAGGAACAGCTGAAGCATTATATACAGGAACATATGGAGGAATACAAATATCTGGTTAATGATCTGTATGAACACCCGGAAATCGGAAATCAGGAGTTTCGTTCCATGCGTGTCCTGTGCAAGATGCTGCGCAAAGAGGGATTTGAAGTAACGGAGGAATACGTGGTACCGACCGGCTTTCTTGGTGTATGGAACAGTGGAAAACCGGGGCCTGTCATAGCCTATATGTGTGAATATGACGCCTTACCGGAGGTTGGACATGGCTGTGGTCACAATCTGATTGCCGGAATGTCACTGGCAGCGGGTTGTGCGTTAAAAAGCATACTGTCGAACATCGGCGGAGAGGTGCGCATCATTGGCACACCGGCAGAGGAAAATTTCGGAGGGAAGGTTTCCATGGCTGCTGCACATGTGTTTGATGATGTGGATGCGGCGCTGATGCTGCACCCGGATACAAAGAACTCCCTTGGGGGAAGAACACTTGCCATTTATCCACTGCGCTTTGAGTTTTTTGGGCAGAATGCACATGCCTGTACACCGCAGAACGGAAAGAGCGCTCTGGATGCGGCAGTTATGAGCTATATGTCAATCAATCTGCTGCGTCAGTTCGCAGAACCGAATACATTTATCCATGGAGTAATCGCGCATGGAGGAGAAGCTGCGAACGTTATTCCTGCGTATGCGAGTCTGGAATACTATTTCCGCGGGGAAACGATGGAATATGTAAAGGAGCTTTGTGAAAAAGCAAAAGCCTGTGTAGAAGGCGCCTGTACGATGAGCGGATGTACAAGTCGTATTACCACCTATGAGTGTCCGTATGATGACTGTGTTATCAACTATACTCTTGCGGATATGCTGAAGGATGAGTATGAGGATTTCGGTTATACATGGGAAGGTGTGGACGAGGTTGCGCAGGGAAGCAGTGATGTGGGAAGTGTCAGCTATTGCTGTCCAACCCTGCAGGGGTATATCAAAATCGCGGACAGCTGTGTAAACGGGCATTCCCGTGAAATGGCAGCTGCCACGATATCACAACAAGGCAGCCGGGCACTGTTCGACGGAGCACTTGCATTAGCTGATATCGGCAGACGTCTCATTATGGAGCCTGATACGATGGAAAAGGCATGGAAGGAACTTAAGGCCAATAGAAAATAAACCCAATTGCTGCTTTTCTGCTGCCAAAGGTGCAAAGGAAACAGAATCCAAATAGCATAAACAGAACAAGGGAAAGGTTCTCTGCCATCTTGCGCATATTAGAATTTAAACCATGATGCATCAGCTTGATGATACTTATATAGTATCTGTACAAACGGTGGTATGCTGAAAAACCATCCTTCGTGCAGATGCTTTTTTCAAGCCAAGATAAGGAGCAGATCAAGCAGCTTATTTTCCTTTTCAATAAGAATACAATGCTTACTATTTCTATGACTTTGTATTACAAAAAGGTATAAAATTCCTTACCTTTCTACTGCTGTTGACTGTCTTATGTTCCTGAAAGCTGAAATTGTAATCCGTATGATTCCATAAACACCCCTCATTTCCCTGTAATCTGAACAGATTAGCAGAAGAACAGCACCTGTTTTACCTTTCTGGTGATAAACCTGGAAAACTCTGGTATAATAATACATGGTGATAAGTATGCGACAGGAAAAGTATTACGAGGCATATCTGGATGACTATGACAAGGTCATTGTATTTATGTCAAGAAACAGCTATGAGGGAGTCAGCAATAAATTCTATCTGAAGGATGATCAGGGGCATCTCTTTGACCTTCACATTCAGTCCATAGAAACAACACAAAATAATTACAATAAATATACACTGGCATTATACGATCCCATCGAAATCGGTGTGGAATATCAGGTGATGCATCAGCATGCACGGGGTGTGGTGCTGGAATACAGCGGTATCGTCAAGACAGAGCGTTTTGATGAACAGTTTTTTTATGACGGTAATGATCTCGGCTATACCTATGACAGAGACCTGACTGCATTTGCCTTATGGGCACCGACAGCCAGCAGAGTCAAGCTGGAGGTCTGCAAGAACAACCGTCTGTATACGTATGAAATGAAACGGACAGACAAGGGGGTATACCGCTATACTATATTGGAAAATCTGGAGAATGCGACCTATGTCTACCTTGTCCGGGTAAACGGTGTCTGGCGGGAAAGCATTGACCCGTATGGGACAGCTTCGATTGAAAATTCACGCAGAAGTGCGGTTGTCGATTTGGATAAAATCCGCGTGCGGGACGTACCCCTGCCGAAAATGACCAGTGCCTGCGATGCCATTATCTACGAAACGAGCGTGCGCGATTTCACGATGCAGAAGGGAATCGGTGTCACGATGCCTGGAAAATTTCGCGGGTTTGTAGAGGAAAATGAAATAACGAAGCAGCAATGCAGCGGATTTTCTTATCTGAAGACATTGGGAATCACGCACATTCAGCTGATGCCGGTCACGGATTTTGGCTCTGTGGATGAAAACTATCCGCTGATGCATTATAACTGGGGCTATGATCCGGTGCAGTATCGTGTTCTGGAAGGCAGCTTCAGTACAGAACCGGCGAATCCATACGGCCGTATGTTCGAGCTGACAAAGCTTATAGAGGAATGCCACAAGCAGGGGATCCGTGTCAATCTGGATGTCGTATTCAACCATGTATACGATAAGGAAACACATGCCTTTGAAAACACTGTACCGAATTACTATTTTCAAATGAATGAAAACGGTGACTTCTCAAATGGTACCTATTGCGGAAATGATGTGGATTCCCGCAGAAACATGTGTCATAAATATATTGTGGATGCCTGTACCTATCTGGTAAGAACCTATCATATTGACGGCTTCCGCTTCGATTTGATGGGAATTCTGGATGTGGCAACCATCAATGCGGTATATGAGGCCTGCAAAGCACTCAATCCGGATTTCATGGTTTATGGCGAGGGCTGGGATATGCCGAGCTTTCTGGATTCCGGAAAACGTGCCAGTATTTCCAACAATGCACAGATGCCGTATGTCGCTCATTTCTCCGATCGCTTCCGGGATGTTGTCAAGGGACGTACGAATACCAACGAGGTCAGTGTCAAGGGCTATTGCACCGGGGCAGTCTACCTGCTTGATATCATGAAGAACTGTCTGAGCGGCAGCTGTACAAATATCGGAATGGAGCCGATGTTCACCCATCCGAGAAACGCTGTCAATTATGTGGAATGCCATGACAATATGACGTCCTGGGATAAGCTGAAGGAATGCTGCAAGGAAGACAGCAAGGAGGTGCGCATTGCCCGTGCCAAAATGCTGATGGCGGCGGTTCTGCTTGCGCAGGGTATCCCTTTCATCCACTCCGGACAGGAATTTGCCCGCAGCAAACACGGGCTTCCCAACACATATGAGGAAAGCGATGAAATCAATAAACTGGATTATCTGCGCAGAAACCAGTATCAGGATATGGTGAAAATCACAAAGGATCTGATCCGTATCCGCAAGGAGCATCCAATTTTGCGTTATTCCATGAAAGAGGATGTGGAACAGCACGTGTCCTTTTCGGATATCGCCCAAAAGGTACTGCTGTATAAAATCAGGGACGAGCATGATGATATGGTGATTATCTTCAATCCGACAGGAGAATATTTTTCCTATGAATTTGAGGCGGCATATCCGCTGCTATATTATAACGGAGCATCCGAGGATATCCTGATTAAAAAGGTCAATATCGAGCCTTACAGTACGATTGTATTCAGTCGAAATGACTTTTTGAAACCCGGCATCCGATAATTGGAAAGCAGAACATGGTGATTCTCGTTTGACTTTCAAAATAAACTTGGTATAATGAAACAGGATATTTTTACACGTCTGTGTAAC
>OLSM01002538.1_pt1 | contig 11533 bp, 9 predicted proteins | sample 1672721 | NCBI WGS metagenome assembly OLSM01 (sample SAMEA3136717, study PRJEB25190) | human gut metagenome | reverse complement strand
CCTATTTACGCATCGGTTTCCGGCACGGTAAAAGGAATTGAGAAAAAAGTTTCCGCAGCCGGTTCCCCGGTAGACTGTATCGTTGTGGAGAACGACGGGCTGTATGAAAAAGAAACATTTGAGGAGTGCCCGCACTGGGAAAAACTCGACGCAGATACGATCCGGAACAAGATCAAAGAGGCCGGAATCGTGGGAATGGGAGGTGCAGGCTTCCCGACACACGTCAAAGTATCCCCGAAAGATCCGTCAGCGATTGACTACATTCTCGTCAATGGAGCAGAGTGTGAGCCGTATCTGACAAGCGACTACCGCAGAATGCTCGAAGATCCGGAAAAGGTGATCGGAGGCTTAAAAATCATGCTGCATATGTTCCCGAAAGCAAAGGGAATCATCTGCATTGAGGACAACAAACCGGACTGTATCGCGAAATTTTGCGAGCTGGTGCTTCCGGGGGACAATATTGAGGTTCTGGAACTTAAAACGAAATACCCGCAGGGTGCCGAGCGTATGCTGATCTATGCAGCAACGGGGCGAAAGGTAAATTCTTCCATGCTGCCGGCGGACGCGGGCTGTATCGTGGATAACATCGATACCGTGACCGCTATTTACCAGGCAGTCCGCTTCGGCGAACCGCTGATGAGCCGTATCGTTACCGTGACGGGAGATGCCGTACAGAATCCATGCAACTTTGAAGTGCCGGTCGGCATGCTCTTGTCCGAACTTTTAGAGCAGGCAGGTGGTCTGAAAAACGAGGCATCCAAGATCATCTGCGGCGGTCCGATGATGGGAAAAGCCCTGTTTACAATGGAGGTTCCTGTTACCAAGACAACATCTGCACTGACCTGCCTTACGGAGGATGAAGTATCTGCGCTGGCACCATCTGCCTGCATCAACTGCGGACGCTGCGTTTCCGTCTGTCCGGGTCAGATTCTTCCGGCCCGCCTTTCCGTTTTTGCGGAGCACGGAGAGGAAGAGAAGTTCCTGAAATACGGCGGAATGGAGTGCTGTGAATGTGGCTGTTGTTCCTTTATCTGCCCGGCAAGACGTCCGCTGACGCAGGAAATCAGCTCGATGCGTAAAGTGCTTCTGGCAAAGAGAAAGAAGAAATAGGGGGATCTTACATATGAATGGATTATTACACGTATCATCTTCCCCACACGCGCGGTCCAAGGTGACGACAGACAAAATCATGTTTGCCGTCCTGCTTGCCCTTGCCCCGGCAGCCTGCGTGGGAGTCTGGAATTTCGGCCTTCGGGCACTGCTTTTGATTGCGATTTCGATGGCAGTCTGTCCCCTGACGGAATATCTGTATGAAAAAGGAATGAAGAAACCGGTGACGATTGCCGACGGCAGTGCACTGGTAACCGGCCTTCTGCTGGCCATGAACATGCCGGTGCAGGCGCCTCTTTGGATGCCGGTGATCGGCGGTGTGTTTGCAATTCTCGTCGTAAAACAGCTTTTCGGCGGTCTTGGCCAGAACATTATGAACCCGGCGCTTGCAGGAAGATGCTTCCTTTTGATTTCCTTCCCGGGTCATATGACCAACTTCGCTGCCCCGGCAGCCGCACACCTCGTGGATACCGTATCAGGTGCGACACCGCTCGCCGCAGCAAAAGCAGGAGAGCAGGTGAATCTGCTGTCCATGTTCCTTGGAAATACGGCCGGAACGATCGGTGAGACTTCCGCACTGGCCCTTCTGATTGGCGGCATTTTCCTTGTCTGCATTCATGTGATTGACCTCAATATTCCGCTCATCTACATCGGAACAGAGCTTTTGTTCGCCTTGCTTTTCGGCGGCCACGGTTTTGATATCAACTTCCTTGGCGCGCATCTTTTGGGCGGCGGTCTGATGCTCGGCGCATGGTTCATGGCAACCGATTACGTTACCCGCCCGATCACAAAGAAGGGACAGTATATCTATGCGGTCATTTTAGGTCTTCTGACCGGCGTATTCCGTATCTTTGGAAATTCGGCAGAGGGCGTTTCCTATGCCATCATCTTTACCAACCTTCTGGTTCCGCTCATTGAGCGTGTGACCGTGCCGGTTGGATTCGGAAGAGGAGGCAAGAAAAAAGCATGAACAAAATTATAAAAAATGCACTGATTCTTGCGGCGATCACGCTGATTGCCGGACTGCTTCTCGGGGCGGCACATCAGGTAACCTTAGAGCCGATCCAGAAACAGCAGGAAAAAGAAAAACAGGAATCCTGCCAGAACGTATTCCCTGAGGCAGCTTCCTTTGAAGAAGTAACGATGAGCGATGCAGAACAGGCAGAACTTACGGCAGCACTGATCGGCCACGGTTTTGAAGCACAGACGATTGACGAACTGCTGCTTGCAAAAGACGCATCCGGCGCAACGATCGGCCTGGTTGAGATCATCTCCACAACCGAAGGCTATGGCGGCGGCATGCAGTTCTCGATGGGAATTGCATCGGACGGAACGACAAAAGGAATCTCTTTCCTGTCACTTTCCGAGACGGCCGGCCTTGGTATGCGTGCCGACACAGACGATTTCAAGAATCAGTTCAAGGATAAAAACGTAGAAGCATTCTCCTACACAAAATCCGGCGCATCCGCGGATGATGAAATCGATGCGCTGAGCGGAGCAACTCTGACAACGAACGCTGTAACAAACGGTGTCAATGCAGGAATCTGCTGTTTTAACTACTGCAACGAATCCGGTCTGCTTTCCGGAGAGGGAGGGAACTCATGAGAAAAGATACGCCGCTGGAACGGCTTTATAATGGTATCATAAAAGAAAACCCGACCTTCGTCATGATGCTGGGTATGTGTCCGACGCTTGCGGTTACCACTTCTGCAAAGAACGGTATCGGCATGGGCCTTGCGACGATGGTTATCCTGACCGCCTCCAACCTGATGATTTCCCTGCTTCGGAAAATCATCCCGGACGGCGTGCGTATGCCAGCATACATCGTTGTTGTGGCATCGTTTGTAACCATCGTGGAATTTTTGATGGAAGGTTTTATTCCGGCACTCTATTCCGCCCTTGGCATCTACATCCCGCTGATCGTTGTAAACTGTATCATCCTGGGACGCGCCGAGGCATATGCTGGAAAACATGGTCCGATCCCGTCTTTATTTGATGGTATCGGCATGGGCCTTGGATTTACCGTCGGCCTGACCCTGATCGGTATGTTCCGTGAGCTGATCGGAGCCGGAACCCTGTTCGGTATCCAGGTAATGCCGAGTGCTTACGAGCCGGTCAACATCTTCATCATGGCGCCGGGTGCATTCCTTGTGCTGGCAATGCTCGTTGCGGTGCAGAACCGCATCAAACGCCAGAAGTCAGAGAAAACCGGAAAACCGGCAGTCCCGGCAGAAGAGACCGGCTGTATGGCGTGCGCCAATAAGGCATACTGCCAGGCTGTGAAAGGAAAGGAGGAAGCGAAATGAAAGAACTGATTTTAATTGCGATCGGTGCGGCGCTGGTGAACAACGTTGTCTTAAGCCAGTTCCTCGGCATCTGTGCTTTCCTCGGTGTTTCCAAAAAGATGGATACGGCGGCCGGCATGGGCGGAGCGGTTATTTTTGTCCTCACGATTTCTTCATTTGTGACAAGTCTGATTTACAAATTTATCCTAGCACCGGCAGAACTTGATTATCTGAAAACGATCGTTTTTATTCTTGTCATCGCGGCGCTGGTACAGCTCGTTGAGATGTTCCTGAAAAAGACGATTCCATCTCTGTACCGAGCGCTCGGCGTTTACCTTCCGCTGATTACAACAAACTGCGCGGTACTCGGTGTGGCACTCATCAACGTACAGAAGGATTACACGATTCTGCAGGGTACGGTTTACGGTCTGGCAACCGCAATTGGCTTTACGATTGCCATGGTGCTGATGGCTGGCCTGCGGGAAAAGATGGAGTACAACGATATCCCGGAGTCATTCAAAGGAATGCCGATCGTTCTTCTTACGGCTATGCTGATGTCAATGGCATTTATGGGATTTTCCGGAATGATCTAGGAGGGATGAAGAGATGAATGGTATTTTAGCAGCCACCCTGATGGTGGGTGGAACCGGCCTTTTGATTGGTATTCTCCTTGGAATTGCCGGAAAGAAGTTTTATGTGGAAGTGGACGAGCGCGAGACGAAGGTCCGTGAAGCGCTGCCGGGCAACAACTGCGGCGGCTGCGGTTACCCGGGCTGTGACGGAGCGGCGGCTGCAGTGGTAAAGGGTGAAGCCCCGGTTTCTGTCTGTCCGGTCGGCGGAGCGCCGGTTGCAGCGGCCGTCGGAGCTATCATGGGACAAAAAGCCGATGTACAGGAGCGCAAAAAAGCAGTGGTACGGTGCGCCGGTACGTGTGACGTGGCAAAGAACAAGTATGAATACACGGGTGCAAGGGACTGCTCCTACGCCGGTTTTGTACCGGGCGGCGGTCCGAAGAGCTGCGGAAACGGATGTCTTGGTTTTGGAAACTGCGTGAAGGCATGTAAGTTTGATGCGATCCATATTGAAAACGGCATTGCCGTTGTGGACGGCGAAGCGTGCAAGGCATGCGGTGCCTGCGTGAAGGCCTGTCCGAGAAATCTGATCGACCTGATTCCGTATGAGCAGAAGATCACGGTGAAATGCCGCTCAACCGAGAAGGGCAAGGCGGTGATGGCAGCGTGTGAGATCGGCTGTATCGGATGTAAGAAGTGCGAGAAGAACTGCCCGTCGGATGCAATTCACGTTGTGGACCAGCGCGCGGAGATCGACCCGGCAAAATGTACAGGCTGCGGCCTCTGCGCGGAGAACTGCCCGCGGAAGTGTATTATGGTAGAAAAATAAAAATGAGAAATTCCATGCTGTGGGAGGGAACTTCTGCGGCGTGGAATTTTTGCTTTTCGGTGATATCGTGTTAGCCAATGCCGGGGGTGGCTGGCTTGACTTGAATTTGGGAAAATGATAAACTGAAAGTCAGAAAATGAGGGGCGAAAAGCTAAAAAAATATAAAATGGCAGAAAGGACGGGGCAAAAGTATGACAATGACAATGGATGAACTGATGAAAGTGCTCGATATGCAGGAGGATATTCTGCAGTTTACGCATTTTACAAATGCAGACGCATGGGAACTGGGAACGATGATCCTGATGGAGGCAAGACGGCGCGGAGCACAGGTTGGCATCATGATCCGCAGAAGCAACGGGGAAGTTGTATTCCAGTATTGCGATAACGGCATTACACCGCACAATGTGGAGCTGATGAGACGGAAGAGCAATTCGGTGCTTCTGACGGAGCGGAGTTCGCTGCAGCTTTACATGGCAGCGACGAATGCGCCGGAGAGCGTAAAACAGATGGTACTGGACCCGAAGGAATACGCAATGCTGGGCGGAGGTTTTCCGATCTGCGTGGAAGAAGTCGGCGTTGTGGCAACCGTAGCAGTGTCCGGCATGGGACAGGTTTCGGATCATGATGTGATTGTGAAATGCATCAGCAAATATTTGCATATCGATGAAGTACCAAGAATCAGAACTGTATGAAAATGATGATTGAAACTAAATTTTGTGTATGATATAATGTCACCGGCAAAAAGACATGACAGTTCCATCAGGGACAACAAAACCCCCGTGAGCGGCAACTCACGGGGGTTGGTTTATGTCAGCAGGTTTTGCATATCTTCCGGCAGTGGTGCGTGGAAGTTTAAGGGTTCTCCGGTGATCGGATGGACGAAGGAGAGCGATGCAGAGTGAAGTGCCTGGCGGGGGAAAGTGCCGGGAGTTTTGTTATAGAGGGTATCGCCGAGCAGCGGATGGCCGATGTAAGCCATGTGGACGCGGATCTGGTGGGTGCGGCCGGTTTCGAGGTTGAGTTCGAGGTGGGAGAAAACGGAGCAGTGCGCGAGGGTGCGGTAATGGGTTACGGAGCGCTCGCCGGAGGCAAAGTCGACGGTGCGCTGGATGAGGGAGCCGTTGAGGCGGGCGATCGGGGCGTCGATGGTGCCGGATGCAGCGGTTTCGCCGAGGGCGAAGGCCTGATACGTGCGGTGGATTTCGCGGGAGCGCATGGCCTGGGAGAGAACGGCGGCGCTTAAGGCGTGCTTGGCGAGCACGATAAGGCCGGTGGTGTCGCGGTCGAGGCGGTTGATACAGCGGTAGACGAAGGGTTCACCTTTCTGTTCAAAATACCATGCAATGCCGTTTGCCAGCGTATTTTCATAATTTCCAATCGACGGATGAATCGGCGTATCAGCGGGTTTATCCACAACGAGGATGTCGTCATCCTCATACACAACCGAAAACGGAACCGGCCGCGGCAGAATTCCGTCGGAGGGTTCTGTTTCGACAAGGTGCGTTTCGATCACATCCCCGGCGTGCACGGCCTGGCTCGTCCAGGCGCGGACGCCGTTTCGGAAAATGCCGCTGCAGGCGGCCTCGGCCAAGGGCTGGTCGCCCTCGATGAAGACCACGTCGGCACGCGGGCGCATCACCTCGGCGACGATGGTTTCGGACGCGTCGAACACATCGTCCAGAATCGTGCGTTCGTCCTTGGAAAGGTTGGTGTTGGAGCTGACCAGCACGCGCAGCTCGTCGTCGGACACCTCGGACTCGGTCTGCTGCGGGTCGAAGCCGAGCAGGCGGACGATGCCGTTCGTGTTCTTGCCGATGAGCCAGATGATCGGGCGGCAGACGGCGGCGAAGGCGTCGATGGCGGGCACCACGGCGCGCGCGATCTGCTCGGTGCGCTGCATGGCGATGCGCTTGGGCACCATCTCGGAGATCACGATGGAGCAGTAGGAGATGATCAGCGTGAGCACGATGTTCACCAAACCGCCGGCGATGCCGGTCGGCACACCCCAGCCTTCCACCACGGGAATCAGATACGGGGATATCGAGGAGGCTCCGAACGAGGCGGACAGGAAGCCGCACAGCGTCACGCCGATCTGCACTGTGGAGAGGAAGGTGTTCGGATCGCGCGCGATTTTCGCGACTTTCGCGCCGCGCGCATCCTCCTGCTCCATCTGCTCGATCTGCGAACCGCGCAGCGAGACCAGCGCGAGCTCGGTGCCGGAGAACACCGAGCCGAGGAGCAGGAAGATGAAGATCAGGAGCACATTCAAACCAAGTGACATACGCCCAACTCTAGGGGAGCGGGGAGTCAAATACGGGATTTGCTGGCTGCGCCGTCTATGTGAGGCGTGATGCGCGTTGGCGTGTGTGACGGTGTGAAATAGTACGCAATGGTACGCAATCGTGGCACATGGTATAATTTCATGTAATTTAGTACGCAATCATGTAATACGGTATGCAATCATGGCAGATGGTACGTGTTGTGGGTAGGAGTATGGTCGTGGTAATCAATCCCTTCAAACCAACCGCCGGTAAAATGCCGCCGATTCTTATTGGCCGGCAGTCCATTATCGAGGATTTTTCCGAGGCGCTGACCAACGGAGTAGGGGCTCCTGGGCGCATTATGCTGGTCACCGGGCAGCGCGGCTTCGGAAAGACGGTTATGCTCACCGAATTTCGGCGCATCGCCAAAGCGCAGCATTGGGAAGTCATTGGAGAGACGGCGTCCGCAGGGCTGGCCGCGAGACTCATAGCGGCATTATCGCCTTCGGGATTGCGCCTGGATCAGGCCAACATCGGTCCCTCCATTGGAATTTCCGGCATTGCTACGGCAAGTCTCGGGCAAGCGCATTTTTCCGCGGAATCCAATCCGCTGACGTTGCGCAACGCGTTGAATAAGCAGTTGGGCAGTAAGAAGCTCGGTAAGGGGAAGGGCATTCTCATCACCATCGATGAGACGCAAGCGGCCTCGCATGATGATCTGGTCGCTATTGCTACCGCTGTGCAGCACGTCATTACGGATGCAGATGAAGGCGATACCCCTGATGCGGATAAGAAGGGCGTCGCCATCGTGTTCGCCGGCTTGCCGTATATGGTCAATGATTTGCTGGATAACGAGGTGACCACATTTTTGCGCCGTGCGCTACGCCGCGAGTTGGATAATGTGCCGCTTCCAGATGTCAAGAACGCGTTCTTGGAGACGGTCGCGGATTCCGGCAAGACCATCAGCGAGGAGGACGCGCTGGAGGCCGCTCGCCGGTCCGAAGGATATCCGTATATGGTGCAGCTCGTCGGCTATTACATGTGGCAGTCCGCGCAGCGTCGAGGCTCGAATGTCATTACCGCGGACGACGTATCGACCGGTGTTTCCGATGCGTTGCTCGCCTTCGATGATGCCGTGTGCGCTCCGGCGTTGGACGGCATCACTGGCGCGGAGCGGCTGTTCCTTATGGCGATGGCCAAAGATTCGCCAAACACCACGCAGGTCGGCGATATCGCGGATCGTACGCGCAGAAGCCGCAGCTGGGTGAGTAAGTACCGAGCCATTCTCATCAAGGACAAGCTTATTCGTCCGGCGGGTCATGGGCAGCTGGAATTTGCGGTGCCGCATTTGGGGCAGTATTTGCAGTCGTTGTAGCTCCACATACTCCACATGAATACAGGGAGCCGGTTCGGTAGACCGAGCCGGCCCGGCAGTCTGGTATGTGACGGACGAAGCCGGTAGACCGAACCGGTCCCCAAGTTAGCTCTAAGAGCCTTAGAAGCTCAGCACCTCGACGCGGCCGGTGTCGAGCTGGTAGCGCGCGCCCACGATCATGAGCTGTTCGGAGGCCAGCGCCTGCCGGATAATCTCGGAGCGCTCCACCAGCATCTCGATGGTGTGGGCCACATGCACGCGCTCGATGTCGTCCAGGCAATCCGCCTCGGCCTGACGCGCCTGCCACACGGAAATGCCGGCCTGACGCAGCACGATGGAATCGGACTGGGTCAAGCGCTCGTCCAGACTGTCCATCAGATCAGCGGTCTCCAGCGAATCATCCGCCTCGGCGGTGATGGTGTGGATCAGGTCGTTCAGTTCGCGCTCCGCCATCTGCAATGCGCCGCAACGACCGTGGCCGAGCACGCACAGCAGGCTCACATGGAGCTTCCTGACCGCGTATTCGAGGGATGCGATGACCGCGTCGTCGATCATCTGGCCGGCGGTGCGCACGGTGAACAGGTCGCCAAGGCCTTGGTCGAAGATGATTTCCGGGGGTACGCGTGAATCCGCGCAGGCGAGCACGGCGGCGTCCGGCTTCTGGCCGTCGGTGAGCATGTTGCGCGTTTCCTTGTCCTGCCACGGATGCTCGGCCTTGCCCTCTGCAAAACGCTTATTGCCTTGGAGCATGCGGCTCCAGGTGGCGTTCGCGGTGGACTCGTGCATGCTGCTGGGGAAGGGGGAGGGTGAAGTCTGTGATTCTTCTGATGATTCCTGAGATCCTTGAGCGAACTGCCCGAAGTCTGCTGCCGACATTGATGCCATGAAACCTCCATGCTTGGGCTTGCTGTTAGCTTCATCATAGTTGGCGATATCGGCAGAAAAGGTGACGGGATTGTGCCGGGCTGGCCGGTGCAGTGGGGGAGGGCTCGGTGGCGGGTCCGGTTGGCGGTCCGGTCCGGTTGGTGGGTCCGGTCCGGTTGGTGGGTCCGGTCCGGTTGGCGGGCGAGTGTCTGTCCGTCCATGGTCAGGTTGGCTGATGGCTCTCTTGGGGGACGCTCGGTGACGCAGGGATGGCTCTGGGTAGGCATGGATGGATATGGACGATGGATATGGACATGTTCGGCTGTGAGAATGCTCATAAGGATTATTCGAGCGTGTGCCGCCGCGGCACATTACGATGGAATCGGTAATGCTTTGCGCAGGTTCCGGCCGTCCGGCTCGCCTGGCGCAAGGCGAATGGCAATGCCACAGTCGAAAGGACCTGTAATGACGCTGTTGCAGCATGAACTCACTGACTTCAAGGTGAACGCCTTCCAGAACAACGAATTCCACGAGGTGACCAAGGAAGATGTGCTGGGCCACTGGTCCCTGTTCTTCTTCTACCCCGCCGACTTCACCTTCGTGTGCCCGACCGAGCTCGAGGACCTCGCCGCGAACTACGACAAGTTCAAGGAGATCGGCTGCGAGGTGTACTCCGTGTCCACCGACACCCACTTCGTGCACAAGGCCTGGCATGACGCCAACGAGAAGATCGCCAAGATCCAGTACCCGATGCTCGCCGACCCGACCGCCGTGCTGGCCAAGGACCTCGACACCTACAACGAGGCCGACGGCATGGCCGAACGTGGCGACTTCATCGTGAACCCTGAGGGCAAGGTCGTGGCCTATGAGGTCATCTCCTCCAACGTCGGCCGCAACGCCGAAGAGCTGCTGCGCCGCGTGCAGGCCTCCCAGTTCGTCTACGCGCACGGCGACCAGGTCTGCCCCGCCAACTGGACCCCGGGCGAGGAGACCATCGAGCCCAGCCTCGACCTCGTCGGCCAGCTGTGATTGGTGCTGAATAGATAGTTTTTGCTCCCTCTGATGAGAGAGCTGTCAGCGAAGCTGACTGAAGGAGAGAAGTTGCGGCAGAGCCGCTGAACAAGTATCGGCCATAGGCCGGTTCGATCATTGTGGGCGACTACGTTGCGGCCTCTCCCTCAGTCTCGCTAGCGCTCGCCAGCTCCCTCTCAGAGGGAGCTCCTTTAGCTGTAAGGAGTTTTCTATGGCTCAGACCAACAATCTCTATGACGTCGTCGTCATCGGCGGCGGCCCCGCAGGCCTGACCGCGGGCCTGTACCTTGCCCGTGCCCGCTACCGTGTGCTCATCCTCGAAAAGGATGATTTCGGCGGGCAGATCACCATCACCAACGAAGTCGTGAACTATCCGGGCGTCGGCCGCACCACCGGCCGCGCGCTCACCCAGACCATGCGCCAGCAGGCGCAGGACTTCGGCGCGGAATTCCTGTCCGCCGAGGCTACCGGACTGGACGTCGACGGCGACATCAAGACCGTGCACACGTCGCGCGGCGACCTGAAGGCCTTCGGCATCCTCATCGCCACCGGAGCCTCACCGCGTAAGCTTGGATTCGAGGGCGAGGCGGAGTACGCCGGCCGCGGTGTGGCCTACTGCGCCACCTGCGACGGTGAGTTCTTCACCCGCAAGGAGGTGCTCGTGGTCGGCGGAGGATTCGCGGCCGCCGAGGAATCCGTGTTCCTCACCAAGTACGCGTCCAAGGTCACCGTGCTCGTGCGCGAGCCCGACTTCACCTGCGACGCCGCCGTTGCCGCCGAAGCCAAGAACAATCCGAAGATCGACGTGCGCTACAACGTGGAGCTCAAGGGCGTCACCGCGGGCCAGGGCGGTCTGCGCGAGGCGACCATTCTTGACCGCACCACGGGCGAGACCGAAGCTTGGAAGCCCGCCGACGACGGCACATTCGGCGTGTTCGTGTTCGCCGGATATGTGCCGGCCACCCAGCTCGTGCGCGGCGTGGTTGAGCTCGACGATCACGGCTACGTAGTCACCCATGACTATCTGGAGACCTCCGTACCGGGCGTGTACGCGGCCGGCGACCTGCGCGTCAAGAACCTGCGTCAGGTGGTCACCGCCACCGCAGACGGCGCAATCGCGGCCGTCGAGCTGGAGCGGTACGCCAAGTCCATGAGCGAGAAGACCGGCCTGGTGCCGCCGCGCCCCACCGCCTCCGCATACGAGC
>OLSM01002537.1_pt1 | contig 11533 bp, 11 predicted proteins | sample 1672721 | NCBI WGS metagenome assembly OLSM01 (sample SAMEA3136717, study PRJEB25190) | human gut metagenome | reverse complement strand
GGCGCGCGCCTTCCTTCTCCAACGTCGACACGATGCCGGCCAGCACGCCCTTGAGGTCGCCTACGATGGGCACCTGCACCTCGCGCACCTTGCCGATCTCGGCCGGATCGATGTCGATGTGGATGACGTCGGCGTGCGGCGCGAACTCGTCCAGCTTGCCGGTGACGCGGTCGGAGAAGCGCGCTCCCGCCGCAATGATAAGGTCGCTTTCCGTCATGGCGAGGTTCGCGTACTTCGAGCCATGCATCCCGACGGGCCCCAGGTTCAGCTCGTGGGACGCGGGGAACGCGCCCTTGCCCATGAGCGTGGTGACCACGGGAATCTGCATGAGCTCGGCCAGCGCCTTCAGCTCTTCGGACGCGCCGGAGGACACGGTGCCGCCGCCCACGTACAGCACGGGACGGTACGACTGCGCGAACAGCTTCGCCGCATCCGAGATCACGCGGCCGTGCGCCTTCGTGGTGGGGTTGTAACCGGGCAGAATCATGCGCTGCGGCCACGAATAATACATCTCGCCGGTCTGCGCGGTCTTGGTCAGGTCCACGACCACCGGGCCGGGGCGGCCCGAACGGGCGATATAGTGCGCCTCGGCGAGCACGCGGGGGATATCCTGTGCACGGGTCACCAGATACGAGTGCTTGACGACCGGATAGGTCGCCCCAACGATGTCCGCCTCCTGGAAGGCGTCGGTGCCGATGGCGTTCACGCCCACCTGACCGGTGATCACGACGAGCGGCACGGAATCCATGTTCGCGTCGGCGATTGGGGTGATCATGTTCGTCGCGCCCGGGCCGGACGTGACGATGCACACGCCCACGCGGCCTGTCGCCACCGCATAGCCTTCGGCGGCATGGCCGGCGGCCTGCTCGTGGCGCACGAGCGTGAACCGGAACTTCGTATCGTCGTTGATCGCGTGGAACACCGGCAGGATGGCGCCGCCGGGCAGGCCGAACACGTCCTGCACGCCCAAATCCTCCAGCGCGCGAATCAACGCCTGCGCGCCGGTCATTTTCTCACCGTCGATGATCGTCTGCTTGTCTGCGGATGCGGTGTTTTTCGGAACGCCGCTGAACGCCTGCAATGGTGTGGGTAGAGCCATCATGTCCTCTCAACTCAAATCGTTCGGTCATATGCCTGGACCCGTCGCGCCTCGCGAGCGTTCATGACTTGCGTGCGCCGACGGTCACGATGCGCGTTCGCTTGTGGCTATGGCGTCTGTGATTCGTATTTTCTCAGTTTAAGCATACAGGTGACAGCATCGCGCAATCGCCGTTCACCAGTTGGTCAGTTGCCGGCCGAGCCGCTGCGCCGGTGCTTGGACGAGCCGTTCTTGCGGGCCGCCTTGAGCGCGGGCGCGTACCGGTCGAGCTCATGCCAGGCCATTTCCGCCGCGGCGAGCTGCGCCTTGCGCTTGCTGGTGCCGGTACCCTTGCCGATGATGTCGTCTTTCGGGCCGATGGTGGCCTTGGCGGTGAATTCCTGTGCGTATTCGGGGCCGGACACGCTCATGCGGTACCGCGGCTCATCCAGGCCGAGCTCGTGCGCCTTCACGGTCAGCGAGGTCTTCCAGTCCAGGGCTGGTCCTTCGGTGGCCACTTCCGCCAACGTGTCGTCGATGAGCCGGTGCACGACCTTGCGCGCGCCTTCGATGCCGTGCTCCAGGAACGTGGCGCCGATCAGCGATTCGACGATGTCGCACAGAATGGAGCTTTTCTCGGCACCGCCGGACTCCGCCTCGCCGTGCCCGAGCAGGATGAACGGGCCGACGTGCAACTTGTCCCGGGCGATCGCCGACAGGGCCTCCTCCGAAACGGCCTTGGCGCGCATCTTCGCCAGCTGGCCTTCGGTCATGTCGGGATGCAGCGTGAACAGCGTCTCGGTCGATACCAGTTCCAGCACGGCGTCGCCGAGGAATTCCAGCCGCTCATAGTTCGATGTGCCGGGGTGTTCGTGCGAGAACGAACGATGGGTGAGCGCCTGTATCAGCAGATCCGGGCTGATGGTGACACCCAGCGCGGAGAACAGCTCTTCGCGCGGTTCAGGTTCAGTCATGTTTTTCTCCTTGTCCACCGTATCCGGCCGCACGCGCACGCCCTGAACGCATACGCGCAGTGTCCGGATGGCAATATGCGACAATATGCGAAGACCCTGCCACCCGTCGATGGCAGGGTCTTCATTTCGCTATCGGCATTCGGCTGCGATCACTTGGTGTGAGCGGAGCGAATGGCTGCGCGGTACACGCGGCCGCGGTAGGAGCCGCAGCTCGGGCAAGCCATGTGCGGCAGCGCCGGAGCGCCGCAGTTCGGGCATGCGATGGTCTGGGCGGCGGTAGCCTTCCAGTTCGCGCGACGCGAGTGCGTGTTGGCGCGCGAGGTCTTGTACTTAGGCAGTGCCATTTGTTATTCCTCTGTTTCGTTCGAACAATTGAGCTTAAGCGTACGGTATCTTAACGCATCGCCCGTACAACGGCATGTCGCGGCGTCGTGCGAGCAGGTTCCCAGACCCGCACGCCGATCGCCCACCGTTACTTGTCGCCGTGCTCCTCGGCCTCCAGCTGGGCCTTCAACCCGGCCAGAGCCGCGAACCGCAGATCGGTTACGTCATGATGATGGTCCGGGTGCTCGTTGAGGTCGACGCCGCACTGCGAGCACAGTCCCCGGCAGTCCTCGCGGCACAGGGGCTGCAATGGCAGCGCCTCCACCAGCGTGTCACGCAGCAGCGCCTCCAGGTCGGCGAACGCCCCGTCCCGGCTCAGCGGATACACATCCTCGGACTCGTCCTCCCCCGCGACGATCTCCACGTCCTCGTTCTTGGGCTTGCCGTGCGAGCGGGCCTTCGCGCTCTCCTCGTAGGGGAAGAACGCGACGACGTCCACACCCCAATCGCGCTTGATGGGCTTGAGGCAGCGTGTGCACTCGGCCGCGACGGGCGCTTCGATGCGAGCGGTCAGCACCAGGCCGTCGACTATCGAGTCGAACGAGCCGTGCACGCTGACGTCCGCGCCCTCCTTCACGCCGATGACCTCATCGCCGATGCCGCTCGGCGCGGGAAACACCGCGTCCACCGTCTTGGACTGCCCCGGCCGCGACGCCACCTGCGCCACGCTGACCGCCCATGCGGAATCCTCCGGTCGTGCCATACAAATCTCCTCCCTGCTGCTGCCGCGCATGCTGTTGCGCGTTCCGTTACACTCCGGCGCGCCCCTACTGCGCTTCCGGATAATCGTTGATGTTCAGGTGCGGCATCTGCTCGCCCGCCGCGCGCTGCCGTTCCTCAAGCACGTTGAGTCCTGCCTGCACGTCGTGACTGAGCTTGCCGAGCTGCTCCTGCAGGCCGGTCATCACCGTCGTGCAGTACTCGTCGGCGCCATTGGTCAGATGGTCGGCACGCGCCTGCGCCTTGTCGAGAATCGCACGCGCACGCTGCCGCGCCTTGTCGGTGATGTTCTCCTGGCCGACGAGGATCTGCGCCTGCTTGTTGGCCTCGTCCAACGTGTCGGCGGCACGGCTCTGCGCCGACGCGATGATGGCGTTCGCCTGCGTCTGCGCGGATTCCAAGCGCCGCTCGGCCTCGCGCATCAGCGCGGACGCGCGCTCCAGCTGCACCGGGAGCATCCGCTTGAGCTCGTCCAGCTGACCGGCGAACTCCTCGCGGTCCACACGCACCATGCTGGGCGCGAACAGGCTGGTCTTCGCGGCCTCCAGCGTCGCCTCCATCGAGTCGATGATGTCATAGACGGTGGTGAACTCCTCGCGGGACTTCACCTCCTCGGGGTTCATGTCGGCCTTCGGATCCAGCGTCTCGCGCAAATCGGGGAGCTGACTGATCGGGAACGTCGGCTTGGACTGCTTCGCGTAATCGGATATGTCCGGCTTGTTCTCGTGCGTCGCAGCGGCGGCCGGCTGCGGCTTGTGCGACATTTCGTCCCACACGCTGGCAGGTGCCGCGCTTTCCGGCGCATCGTTCAGCCGCGCCGCGGCCGCATACGTGACGCTGTAGGCGTCGGTCGACTGCGCGGCCGGCTCGGTGCCGGTCGCGGGATTCATGGCGGCGCCGCCGTCGTTGCCGTCACCGACGTTGACGATGCCATCGTTCGTTGATTCATCCATGCTGCATCTCTTTACTTTTATTCCGGTCACGTATCAGAGACCGGAAAACCCAGACAATATCATATGGGATTCGCGTCGCGACGTCACTCGCCACGCTCATGGCTCAACGCCTCGTCCAGCATCGGCACCACGCCATCAGGCACCATGCCGGTCACGTCGCCGCCATGCCGGGCGACGTCCTTGACGATGGAGCTGGAAATATGCTCAAGCACCGGGTCGGCCGGCAGGAACAGCGTCTCCACCTCTGCGAGCTTGCGATTGACAAGGGCCATGCCCAGCTCCGCCTCGTAATCGCCGTTCTGCCGCAGGCCCTTGACGATGACGGTGGCACCGATCTCCTTGCAGTAGTCGGTGATCAGGCCGGTCGTGGACGCGACCTTGACATCGGGGAATCCGTCGTGGTCGAGCGCCTGACGAATGATATCCACTCGCGTATGCGCCGGGAACATCGGGGTCTTCGCGGCGTTCACGGCCACGACCACGTGCACTTCGTCAAAAAAACGGGCGCACCGCTCAATGACATCCAAATGTCCCGCGGTCACGGGGTCATACGATCCTGGGCATACTGCGATAGTCATATGCATAGCCTACCGCGAATCGCCGGACAGCCCGCATACGAGCGAGCCGGGGCTCAGACGCCGGACATGCAGCGGTAGCATGCGGGCATTATCATGAATCTATGCCGGCGGAAGACAGACCGGCCATTCGCCGCTATGATGTCGTCATGGATGAAGGAATGGAGTCGAAATGTCATCTGAACCGTCAACACAGCTAAAGCCGACATCCGCCGTCGCAGGAGGGATCGCCGCGGATCTCGCGGATCCGGTGTCGCCGCTGTCCACCCCGGACCAGGGCACGGGGACGGCGGTGCTGGAGCGTCCGGAAACCGAGGAGCAGACCGACCGTTCCGACAATGGCGACGCCGACCGGTTCGCGCACTATGTGTCGCGCGATCGCATCGCCGAATCAAAGCTCACCGGCCGGCCCGTGGTCGCGCTGTGCGGCAAGATCTGGGTGCCGAAGCACGACCCGTCGCAATACCCCGTCTGCCCGGACTGCAAGCGCATCTATGAAGAGATGATGAAGTAAGGTCGCGCGCCGCGCGCGGCGATTACTCCAGTTTTTCGGACAATTCCATCCATTCGGCCTCCAAGGCGCCGGACTCGTCGGAGACGGCCTGAAGCTGCCCGTTGAGCTTGTTCAGCCCCTCATAGTCGCTCGGATCATGGGCGGCCATATCCGCTTCGAGCGCGGTCTTCTGCTCCTCCAGCTTTGCGAGCTTGCGCTCGATGGCGGAGATGCGCTTGCTGGTCTCGCGGAATTCCTTGCCGCTGAGCTTGGGGGCGTCGTCCGCCGTGACAGTGACGCCGGAGCCGGCCGGCTCCTTCTGCGAAGCCGATACGCCTGCCGGCGCTGCGGTCTTCGCTTTTTCGATCATGTCGAGATAATCGTCGACGCCACCGGGCAGATGCCGCACCTTACCGCCGATCAGTGCGAACTGCTGGTCGGTGACGCGCTCCAGCAGGTACCGGTCGTGGCTGACGACGATCAGCGTGCCCGGCCACGTGTCGAGCAGATCCTCCATGACGGCGAGCATATCGGTGTCGAGGTCGTTGCCGGGCTCGTCCATGATGAGCACGTTCGGCTCATCCAGCAGGATCAGCAGCAGCTGCATGCGGCGCTTCTGTCCGCCCGACAGGTCGCGGATCGGCGTCATCAGCTGCGCGGATTCAAAGCCGAGCCGTTCCATCAGCTGACCGGGCGTGACTTCCTTGCCGTCGACGATATAGCTGGGCTTGTAGCGGGACAGTACTTCCTTGATCTTGTATTTGCCGAGTTTCTCCAGCTCGTCGAGCCGCTGCGAAAGCACCGCGAACTTCACGGTCTTGCCGATGTTGACATGCCCGGCTGTCGGCGTGAGCGTGCCGTCGATGAGCTTGAGCAACGTGGATTTGCCGGCGCCGTTCGCGCCGACGATGCCGAAACGGTCACCGGGGCCGATCAGCCAGGTCACGTCGTCGAGAATCTTGCGACCGGCGACGGTGATCTTCTGCGCCGCGGAGGTGACCTGCGGCGCGACCGACTCCTCCGTGACACCCTTACGTTCCGCGAGCGCCTCCGCCTTCGCCTTGGCTTCCGCTGCGGCCTGGATGGATTCCGGCACGCCGGCGTCCACGAGACGCGGGTCGGCGAGCGTGTCGACGGCGACTTCGACGGAACCGGTCACGCGCGGCTCCGAGTATAGGGAGGGGACGATATCGATCTGAGAGGAGGAGGCGGGGGCCTGATCCGCCGCCGTGTCGTCGGTCGGCGTGACCGGCTGCTCGCCTTGGCTTTTCGCGAAGATCTGCGTGACGTCGATCAGGTCGACGACCTGCTTGCCCAGGCGCGACGTGGCCATCTGCTTGAGTTCGACGGCGTTGCGCATGGGCGGCACGTCGGCGATGAGCTCCCGCGCGGCCTTGACATGGAACTTCTGCTTGGTGGAGCGGGCGCGGGCGCCGCGCGACAGCCAGGCGAGCTCCTTGCGCGCGAGGTTGCGGCGCTTCGTCTCTCGCACATCAGCCTGTCGGTCGCGCTCCACGCGCTGCAGCATGTATGCGGAGTAGCCGCCTTCGAACGGGTCGATCACGCCGTCGTGGACCTCCCACATCGACTCGCACACCTCGTCGAGGAACCAGCGGTCGTGGGTGACGAGCAGCAGCGCCCCCTGCCCTTTCGACCAGCGGTTCTTGAGATGTTCGGCAAGCCAGTGGATCGTCACGACGTCCAGATGGTTGGTGGGCTCGTCGAGCGCGAGGATGTCCCAATCCTTGAGCAGCAGCCGGGCCAGGTCGGCGCGGCGTCGCTGGCCTCCGGACAGCGAGCCGACGCGGGCGTTGAGGTTGATGCCGCCCAGCAGCGCCTCGACGATCTCGCGCGACTTGTTGTCGGCGGCCCACTCGTAATCCTCGCGGCCTTCCAGCGCGGCCGCGCGCACGGTGGCGTCGTCGTCCAGCGGGTCGCGCTGGTCGAGCATGCCGAACGTCAGTCCGCCGCGCTTGGTGACTCGCCCGGAATCCGGCTCCTGAGTGCCTTTGAACAGGTGCAGCAGCGTGGATTTGCCGTCGCCGTTGCGGCCGACGATGCCGATGCGATCGCCCTCGAATACGCCCTGCGTCACATCGGTGAAGATGGTTTTGGTGGCGAAGGCGAGTGAAACGTGTTCCAATCCAAGGTCATAAGTCGGCATGACTCACCAATGTAGCGTCAGCGGTGGGCATCAACGTCCGAACCACCACCCGCCCCCGCTGGCTCGTCATGTTCGCCCCCGCTGGCGGGGGCGAACTCGCAGTTCGCTAGCGCAGGGATTGGGCGTAGGTGTTGCAGCGGGCGGCGAATCCGCCGAACACCTGCTCGGCCAACGGCTGCAGGCGCGGATTATATTCGGCGAACGCTTCGCGCAGCTGCGACTTCGATCCGCCCACCGCCTTGAGGTCCTTGACCATCGAGGACTCATCCAGCCATTCCTCCAGCAACGTCGGCGTCACTTCGAGATGGAACTGCATGCCCAGCGCCGAGCCGATGCGGAACGCCTGCACCTTGGTGTGCTCGGACCGCGCCAGCAGCTGGGCGCCGGCGGGAAGCCCCACCACGTCGTTGTGCCAGTGCAGCACGTCGATCTGCTTGTTCCACATCGAGAAGTAATTGTGCTTGTCAACGCGCTTGATCGGCGCGAACCCGATTTCCGGCGACTCGCCACGGCTGAGTTTGCCGCCCAGCGCGGTGGCGATGATCTGATGGCCGAGGCACACGCCCAGCACCGGCTTGCCGACGCTGATGGCCGCCTTGACCAGTTTCGCCTCGACCTTGAGACCGGGATACTTGTCATAATCCAGCGCGCCCATCGGACCGCCCATAATCACCAGTCCGGCGACCTGCGCGAAGTCAGGCAGATCGGGCTTCTTTTCCTTGGCGATGTTCACCACCGTGGACGACATGTTCAGGTCATCCAGGTTGTCCAGGATGCGCCCCGGCTTCTCCCACGGGACGTGCTGCACGATAAGCACTTGCGATTGCGTCATAACTCCATTGTTGCATCACCTACGTAAACTTTGCACACCGTTTCTTCATCTTTCGTATTTCCAGCCGCGCCCGGGCGGCCGCGCAATCACATTTGCCGGGTGGTTTGTCTGGCGGTTTGTCGCATAACGCGAATACGCTCGACATTATGACACAAGCCTCAGAACCGCAGAATTCCAATACTTCCGAGAACGCCGGCGTGGCGCGCGCCGCGGCCGGTCTGAAGCTGTATGACACGGCTTCGCACACGGTCTCGCGTTTCACCCCGATCAAGCCCGGCCAGGTGGGGATCTACGTGTGCGGCGCCACCGTGCAGAGCTCCCCGCACATCGGCCATATCCGAGCGGCCGTCGCGTTCGATGTGGTGCGGCGATGGATGCTGCGGCTGGGATATCAGGTCACGTTCGTGCGCAACGTGACCGATATCGACGACAAAATCCTCGACAAGGCGGCCGTGGCAGGCCAGCAGTGGTGGGCGCGCGCATACTTCTACGAGCGGGAGTTCACGCAGGCGTATGACACGCTTGGCGTGCTGCCGCCGACGTATGAGCCCCGCGCGACCGGGCACATGATCGACATGATCGACCTGATCCGCCGCATCATCGACAACGGTCACGGCTACGTAGTTTATGACGCGGATGGCAAGCCGACCGGCAACGTGTATTTCGACGTGGCGAGCTGGCCGCATTACGGCGAGCTGACCCATCAGAAGCAGGGCGCCGCCGAGGCCGACGAGGCCGCCGCCGTGGCTGACCGCATGGGCCCGTCCGTGGATGCGGCCGGCGACGACAAGTACAATCCGATCGACCCCGCCGACGCATCCCCCGACAAGCACGATCCGCGCGATTTCGCGCTGTGGAAGGCGCCGAAGCCCACCGACCCGCAGGACGCGCGCTGGTCGACGTCGTTCGGCGTGGGCCGCCCCGGCTGGCACATCGAATGCTCGGCCATGAGCCACCGGTATCTGGACGGCATGTTCGACATCCACGGCGGCGGACTGGACCTGCGCTTCCCCCATCACGAGAACGAGATGGCGCAGACGCGTGCCGCCGGATACGAGTCGGCCGCACGCTGGATGCATTCGGCGTGGGTGACCGCCAAGGGCGAGAAGATGTCGAAGTCGCTGGGCACCGGCCTGTCCGTGCCGAGTGTGCTGGCCGAGCACTCCGCATGGGTGGTGCGCTATGCGCTCGGCTCCGTGCAGTACCGTTCGATGCTCGAATGGTCCGACCAAGCGCTGGTCGAGGCCCAGGCCGCATACGAACGCATCATGAACTTCATCGAGCGCGCCGGCGTGGCTTTGGGCGAGCAGCCCGAGCGCGCCGAGATCGCCGGGGTCAGCGCCGATGATCTTCCCGCCGATTTCGTCTCCGCGATGAATGACGACGTGAACGTCTCCGGCGCCCCGGCGGCTTCGGCACCGTACCAGGCCATGAAAACGGGTTTCTGAACGGCCATGGCCAATACGGTCGCACAGAAAACACCCAGCACAAAGGCCAACTTACGAAAAGCAAATCCGGATTTCATAGCACTTGTTTTTCAGCGGTTCTTCCAGCGGGCCGCACCGCGCCCCCGGTCAGAGTTTCTCACCGTAGGCCAGGTCGCCGGCATCGCCGATGCCCGGCACGATGTACGAGCGAGAGGTAAGTTCCTCATCGACCGCGGCGGCCCAGATGGTCGTCGTCTCCCGCGGCATGTGCTTCATCGCATAATCGACCCCCTGCTCGCTGGCGATGACCGAGGCGACATGCACCCGCGCCGGCATCCCTCCGTGCTGGCACAGGGCTTCATAGGTCAGCACGAGCGATGACCCGGTGGCCAGCATCGGATCGACGAGCAGCAGGGTTTTGCCCTCGAGGCTGCCGCACGAGATGTATTCGACCTTCACGGTGAAGGAGCCGTCCTTGCGGCTCTTGCGGTAGGCCGAAACGAAGGCATTCTGGGCATCGTCGAAGTAGTTCAGGAAGCCCTGATGATAGGGCAACCCGGCCCGAAGGATCGTGGCCAGTACGATCGGTTCGTCGGGCGTCTCGACTACCGCCTCCCCCAGAGGGGTCTCGACCGTCTCCGACTTGTAGGCAAACTCCCTGGAGATTTCATAGGCCATGATCTCGCCGATGCGCTCCATGTTGCGGCGAAAACGCATCGAGTCCTGCTGGATGCGCTTGTCACGGATCTGGGCGATGAACTTGTTAAGAACGGTGTTCTGCTGGGAAAGGATGTGCAACGTCATATTCGATTCGGAAATTGGTTGGTCAATAGAGGAAATTGTTGAACGGGTAGCGGCCCGCATGGATCTCGCGCACCATGCCGTAGAGATCCGAACGGAACTTCTCGATGTTCGTGCGCTCGAGAGCCGAGAGGAAGATGCACGGCGTATTGGCCCGGGCGATCCAGCTCTGCCGGAGGTCGTCGAGCGAGCGGTTTTCGCGCGTAGAAGGAGTCAGGTCATCCTCCTCCTTTTTGATATAGGTGTAGGCATCGACCTTGTTGAAGACCAGGTAGACAGGTTTGTCGCCGGCACCGATCTCCTGCAGGGTCTGCTTGACCACGGCGATCTGGTCCTCGAACTGCGGGTGCGAGATGTCCACCACATGCACCAGCAGGTCTGCCTCGCGGACCTCGTCGAGCGTCGATTTGAACGACTCGATGAGCTCCGTAGGGAGCTTGCGGATGAAACCGACGGTGTCGGACAACAGGAACGGGAGGTTGTCGAAGACAACCTTGCGCACCGTGGTGTCGAGCGTCGCGAAGAGCTTGTTCTCGGCGAAAACCTCGCTTTTCGCTATGAGATTCATCAGCGTCGACTTGCCGACATTGGGAATCCCGACGACCATTGCACGAATCGCCCGCGGACGGATTCCCCGCCGCCGGTCGCGTTCCAGCTTGGCACGCATCACTTCCTTGGCTGCCGCCGTGATTCGTTTCTCCAGCGGATCTTTCAGCAAATCCAGCGCCAGCACCCGCACCTGTTCCCCCTGCAGATGCTCGATCCAGCGTTTCGTCAGCTCCGCCTGCGCCTTATCGCGCTTCGTCAACAAAATCAAACGCGGCTTTTGCTTCGTCAGCTCCTCGATCAGCGGATTTTTGCTGGCATTGGGAATCCGTGCGTCACGCAGCTCGATCACCATGTCAACCATCCGCAGCTGTTCCTGCATCTGCCGCTTCGCCTTTGTCATGTGCCCCGGAAACCACTGAATGTTCACCGCCGGTGTCTTTGTTTCCTTATCCATGCCATCCCTCTCTTTCTTCCCTGTTACCTCTATGAATCGCTTTTGTTTTTTACACGTTTCCCGCACCCCTTAATCACTCCTATCAAAGAGCGGGAAACGCATCTTCTTTCAGCCGATATAGGAGATCGG
>OLSM01002534.1_pt1 | contig 11536 bp, 8 predicted proteins | sample 1672721 | NCBI WGS metagenome assembly OLSM01 (sample SAMEA3136717, study PRJEB25190) | human gut metagenome | reverse complement strand
TGATACCCGTAAGTATCATTCCAACAATTATCTATGCGACTTCATGTCGCACCCAGGGACTGTCCAGGTGATGAATGGCTACGCAACGTCGCTGGGCATTGACACCTGTTCCGAGCATCTCGGTCGAACCGAACAGCACCCTAATACGTCCCGCGTTCATCCCGTCGATCAACTCTTTGCGTGCCTTCTCGGATCCTGCTTCCTGAATGAACCGGACCTCCGAAGACGGTATGCCGTATTCTTCGACCAGTTTGCGCTTGATCTCGGAGTATACATTCCACTCTGAGGCGGACTTGTAGGTTCCCAGATCCGAGAACACGAACTGTGTTCCCTTGTATTCGTCGTAGCGACGATAGTACGCTGCAATCTGTGCCGCACAATGGCTCGCCTTGTTGTCGATATGATCTCCGTATAGCTCGGGGTCGATCATACGCATGTCGAGCGCCATCTTGCGGGCATAGTCCGTTGCGATGAGCATCTTGGCCTTCTCTTCGGATTCGGAGAGCGGAGGCCTTCCGAGCAGTTCGGCGTCGCCTGTTTTGGCGAATTGCATCAGTCGCTCGATAAAGTCCTGCTGGTCGGGCGTCGGAGGAATGTTGTGCAGGATCTCGTTTTTCTGAGGACGATCGATCCCGATGTCCTCGGCCGTGCGATAGTCCGTAATCTCGGAGTAGAAAGCAGCCAGTTCGGGTACCTTGATGAAGTAGCGGAAGCGCTCCTTCTGCACGATCTCGTTGGTAACGGAGAACTCGTAGTCGACGCTTTTCTTGGCGAATACGGCTGCCCAGGCATCGAAGGTGCGGATGTTTTGCCGTTCGAGTTCTTTGGGGCGCAGATATTTGAACAGCAGATAGAGTTCCGTCAGCGAGTTGGAGATGGTCGTTCCGGAAAGGAACGTGGCCCCCAGGTCGCGACCTGTACGCTGCTGGATGGTCCGCAACGCATAGAGCATGTTGAGCGCCCGTTGGCTGCCGTCGGGGTTCCCGAGTCCTGCCACACGGTCGTGTCGCGTTGTGAATGTGAGATTCTTGAACTTGTGGCTCTCGTCCACATAGAGATGGTCGATTCCCATCCGGCGGAAGTCCACGGCGTCATCCTTTCGGTTATCGAGAGCATATTGCACCTTCTGGAGTTTGGCTTCGAGGTTGGCCTGGCGTTTCAGACATCCGGTCATCATGCGTCGGGATACATTCTTCCCCTGCTGTTTGAGAAGCATGAGATTCTGCTCAACGCTGTCGAGCTCGGCCTGGAGGATCTCCTGCTGAATTTCGGGAGACTGGGGAATCATTCCGAACTGTTCGTGTGTCAGAATGATGGCGTCCCAGTCGTTGTTCTTGATCTGGCGGAAGATCTGTTCCCGCTTTTTGGGCGTAAAGTCTTCCTTGCCCGGGTAGAGAACCCGTGCCATCGGATAGGCTGTGCAGAAAGTCCTTGCAATCTCGTGAATGTTGGCCTTCAGACCGATAATCATCGGTTTGTGTGCCATGCCGAGTCGTTTCTTCTCGAACGCGCCGCAGCACATGATAAGCGTCTTGCCGCCTCCGACCTCGTGGTCGATGATACCGCCTCCCAGCAGAATATCCATCCAGATGGCATCCTTCTGGCTCGGATACAGATCTTCGATTCCGAGCCCTTTCCGGTCAAGCCCCGGGAAGTCCATGTGCGAACCGTCGTAGTGAGGTCTTACGAAGCAGTTGAATTGGCGGTTGTAGGTATCCGCCAGTCGGTCCTTGAACTCCATGGACTGATCGCGGAGCCAGTCGGAGAATCCGTTTCGAATCTCGTCGATCTTGCTGTTTGCCAACTGGATTTTCTCTCCGTCGCGGACTTTGACTTCTATAATCTCACCGTCTACGAGTTTCCTGATTTTCTTCGTAATGTCCGGAATGGTATTGTGCAGAGCGTGTTTGAGCAGGTGTAATCCCGTGTAACGTCGTGATTCGGCATTCACGGCATACTCATGCAGAATTTTGATGTTATATGGATCCCGAGCCGAAATGTTATACTCATCCAAATCCGGCAAATAGTCAATTTTTACCTCTGTCTCGAAGAGCCATGAGGCATAGCTTTCGAAGATGCCGACAGGAATCCATCGCTCTCCGAAGTTGAAGTCCAGGTCGTCGAAAGCGATGGGTTTGGGCGTCGCTTCCCGCAAGGCCGTCAAAGTCTCCTGTGCTGCCTTGTTGTCGGGATGAGCGTCGAGATAGCGTTGCACGCGATCCGCCTTTTCGATGACGTTGCCGGCAATCATCCGTTCTGCGATCTTGTAACCGTCCGTGTCGGGATCGAAGAATATCTTTCCGCGGAGTTGTTCGAGGACATCCTCTACGCTGGCTCCTGTGATTTGAGAGATATATTCGATATTCACATCGGCAAACCGGTTCAGACATGCCGCCAGTGCCACATGTACGTCCTCGGTTTTTTCGATCTCCTGGGTTTGGAAAGAGACCGGATGGTCGAAAATATCGGCCCTGCGAAGTTCGCCGTCGATATAACGTTCCAATCCCAGAATCTCATCGCTCCCGGGATCCATCTTGATAAAATCGACATTGCGGGGAGCATTCAGCTCTCCGTATCGTTCCGTAAAGTTGTCGTAGAGCCTGCCGAGCATTTCACGCAGGGCAGGATTTGCTTCGTGCCGGTCCGCTTCGTTGTTGTAGAGATGGTGGTATGTGTCGCGCAACTCGATATATATGGATGCTTTCGCCCGCTGTTCCTCCGGCAATTCCAAAGGGTGAAACATCGTGCGAGGGCCCTTCAATCCCCGAATGGTCCCTATCCGGTTCTCTTCGTCAGCCACCAACGTTCCTTCGCGGTAGTGTTCCAGGATCGGTCCGAGAAAACGTTTCGGGGCATTTGTCGGTTCGCTTCGAACAGTCCCGGAAGCGATTTTGCGCTGTCCCGTAGATTTGGAATCGGGCCTGTCCTCCGGCGCGGACTGTATCAGCGGAGCTTCGGGAGCCGTTGCCGCGGATATTTCTGCCGCTTCATGCCGGGGCTTTGCAGAAGTGCTGTCTTCGTCTTGTTGTCTCTTTTCAGCTTCAAGGCGTTCATGGCGTGCGATCATCAACTCTTCACGCCATTCGACAAAGCGCTCTTCTTCGACCGACGGTTTTACAACCTTCGGCTTCGGTTTTCTGCGGCGCGGACGGTTCACCTGACTTCGCTCCTCGGCCGAGAATCCCAGCAGATCGTAGAGCGTAAGAAGAGGCTCGGCCGATGTTTCCGGTGTTATAACACGCTCGGCGGATGAGTCGGGTTGCCTGGCCTCTTCGTTGATATTGTCGAACAGAGAGCCTGTAAAGCCTGCTCGCGAGGGCTTTTCCCTGGCTGGTGTGGCGGTGATTTCCGGTTCGGCGATATTCGGAACTTCCGACTCCGGAGTCGCCGCATTTTCAATTGCCGCCGGTTCTTGGGAGAGCGATTCTTCCGGCTGTTGCGGATGTTGCTCTTCGACCTGTTGCTGCTGCTCATGGCTCCACGCTCCGAATTCCGCCCAATCCTGTTCGGAGGGCTGCCAGTCCTGCTGTAAGTCGAGTGGCGGCAATTCCTCGGCCGGTGTTTTCACGGGTGCGGGGTCCTCTTTCCTTACGACCTCGGCTACAACCTCCTCGATGGGTATCATTTCTCCCGTTTCTGGATTCAGGTGATAACCTTCCGCTGCGGCTTTTGTAACAGACTCTCTCTCGTCGATCCATCGGTTCAGATCGTCCCAGTCTTCATCCGTTGCGTGCCAGAAGGGTCCCGGCTCCTCGTTGAAGGGAGCGGGTTCGGGCATTTGCTGCGCCTGGTAGGCCTCCATGCGCTGACGCACCTCGGCAAGGACCTCGGAGAGTACCTCTCCGGCGCGTCGGGGACCATTGCTTCTACCCGTTCGACGTTGACGGGGTGTCTCTTCGGGCCAGACGGATTGTCCGGCACTCTCCGGGGACAGGGATGTTTCTTGGGTTTGGACAGGCTCAACCTTTGGCTCTGAAAGGCTTTCGGTCGGCATTTCATGTTGAACCTGCGCCTGACTGTCAGGTTGATGTTGGATAGCCGGTTCCTCGACCTGCTGATGTTTCCGGTATAGAGACAGATCGAGGTATTCGCTACAGTCGTCCGCAAGCATCCGTTCCAGATCGTAGGCAATGCCTTGAACACTTCCGGCGTGTGTGAAAACCATGGCCGGCTGTCCGTAGGGATTCGTTGCAACGAGCGCCGAGGTCTGCACGACGCGATCCAACGAACGGAAGATATTGTTCACGGAAATTCCGTTCGAGAGCTTGCGCGTCTCGATAAAGTGTTTTTGCCGCACGGAGAGTGCTTGCTGTGCGGTTTTCTTTTGTAGCACGAGCAGGTCGCTTCCGACCTCTGTTCCGGCGTATTCGTAGAAGAGATTGTTCGGGAGCCGCACGGCCGAGATGATGTCGCAGCGTTGCATGAGCCATTCGCGGACCGGGCGGTTCCGCTCCGCGTCGGCTACACCCTGCGATGTGATGAAGGCAATGACACCGCCTTCGCGGACGGCATCGACGGATTTCATGAAGAAATAGTTGTGCAGGGCATGTGCTCCCTGTCGTCGCACGGGATCCCGGGATGTCGAGAAGGCAGGATCGAAGACAGCAACGTCTCCGAATGGGATGTTGCTTATTGCCAGATCGAAATAGCCGTCATAGGCCGGATCCATGGTTTCGAAACCTTGAACCTTGACCTGATCCTCGGGGTGCAGGTGTTTGAGAATAAGACCCGTCAGTGCGTCTTTCTCAAAGCATGTCGCCTCCACCTGGTGGTTCTGACGATGAATCTCATCGACAAAAGCCCCGACACCGGCACTGGGTTCGAGAATTCTTTGCGGTTGGATCCCTTGTTCGTAGAGGATACGGACGATTGCCTCCGTAACTTGCGGAGGTGTGTAGAAGGCGGTAAGTACCGACGCCTTGATGCTGTCGAAATAACGCTTGTAGGCAGCGTCGTTAGCCGAGTTCTCTTTCAGTACGGCGTGCAGCTCTTCAATCAGAGGCGTCAGATGAGTGTTACGCTTCAGTGGCAACTCTTCCAGCACCTCCTTGATGGCTCCGAATCCGCTGTATGATCGAAGAATTTCCTGCTCTGCCGCCGTTGCAGGCCGCCCCTCCTTTTCGAGGAGAAACGCCGTGCGTATTGCGTCGATGTTGCGTCGCAGATGTTCGGTTTTATTGTACGCCATAGTCGAGCAGATTTTGTATCGTCCCAACCAACTCGGTATAGAAGCGTTGATACTCCGGCGACGTGTCGAAATCATCGTTAAGGTCGTATTCCTGTTTGAGGAATGCGGCATGAGGGAGGATGTCCCGTGCGATAGTGCGGGCTTCTTCTTCGGGTACAAGGTTCTGGAACTCGTCCCAAAGGATATTTACGATGGTGTTGTATAACGAGAAGTGAAGCCCCTGATAAAGGATCCGCGCAGCCTGTGCGTCGGCATCAGCGCGGGATGCTCCATTGCGGATCGCCTGGCTGTATGCCTCGGCCGCATGATCTGCCCGGGAGCGAATTAAAATGCTGTCCGCGGCAAGGTCGGGATGGCTGTCCAGCAGAAAGGACAGGAGCGAGAGTCCGTAATAGGATAAGCCGTCGACGAGGGCGTTGTTTTGACCGTTCGACATGTTCTGGATGATTCAGTGGTTGGGAGATGAGGTTAAAAAGGCGCTCCGAGTCCCCTCGAAGCGCCAGCCACTGAATAAATCCTTGCCGAACACAATGTGTTTATGACAAGTCTATTCAGCGGCAAATATACGAATTATTTCCGAGGTTTATATCCGGGTTTTCGGGCCTGTTTGGGATCGTCGAAAGCAAACTCCGTTTTGAAATCGGCATTCAGGGCCACGGAAGCCTCGAACAAGTCTCCGTCTTTTTTGCGGAATCCCTTGATGACACCGGTACGGCCTTTCTCGATCAACGTTTTAAGTTGCTCGTCCGAAAGGTCCTTCCCGGCCATCGTTCGGAAAATCACCAATTGACATTCGGAGTTGAGACACTTGGCAATCTTCGGGTAGAATGCCATCGGAGCTCCGCATTTCGGACAGGAAGCCGGCGCCGATCCCTGGATCTGTACTTTGAGCAGTTCGCTGGTGATCTGTGTCGCGAAGACCTCGATGCCATGTTTGAAAGTGAAGGCATTCATCTCGCCGGTAGCGATCTTTGCCAGGGCGAGTTCCCAGCCTCCGGTCAGGGCTACGTCGGCGATGCGTTTGTCGGCAACGATGTTGTATACGGAGAGTCCTTTCTCGGTGGGTACCAGCGATCGTTTCTCCCGACGGATGTATTCGCGGGAGATGAGGGTCTCGATGATGGCCGCTCTCGTTGCCGGGGTTCCGAGTCCGGAGTCCTTCATGGCTTCGCGTTCGGCTTCGTTGTCGAGTTCCTTCCCGGCGGTCTCCATGGCCGCCAACAGCGAGTTCTCCGTATGCAGGGGACGCGGGCGAGTCTCCTTTTCCAGCAGGTCGCAGCCCCGCATGAGCAGCACTTCGTTTTCATGCAGCGTCGGAAGAGCTGCGGCCTCTTCGTCGGAAGTCTCCTCCGTTTCGTGCCAGATCCTGCGCCATCCAGCCTGTTGGATCGTCGTCGCCCGAACTTCGAAGAGATGCCCGGCACATTCGATTCTTACCGATGTGAGTTCCTTGACGCACTCCTCGGAGAAGGCTTCAAGCATCCGCCCGGCAATCATGTCGTAGATTTTCGACTGCTCGGCGGATAGCTTCGACGGAACATTCCCGGTGATAAGCAGCGCGTGGTGGTCGGTTACTTTGGCATTGTTTACCGAATGCCGGTTCAATCGGCCTTCGGTGAGTTCAAGGGCATAGCGTCCAAATTCGGGATGAAGTTTCAGCGCGTTAAGTAATACCGGTACGTGCTCGAAAAGATCTTCCGGAATATACCGGCTTCCGGTGCGCGGATAGGTAATCAGTTTTGCCTCGTAGAGTTCCTGGGCGATGTTCAGTGTTTTTTCGGCCGGGAAGCCGTGGCGTCGGTTGGCATCCCGCTGTAGAGAGGTAAGGTCGTACAGCAATGGTACGTTCTCCGTTGTCTCACGGCTTTCGACCTTGATGACCCGAACCTCTGCCGATTCGAGAACAGCCTGTCGGTGTTGTGTGGCTTCTTCCTGCGATGCGAATTTGTCGACGGACAGGGCGCTGAATGCCGTGGCATCCTTTGCCGTATGGAGTTTAAGCCGGTAGAAGGTTTGAGCGGTGAAATCCCGATTTTCCAGGTACCGTTGGCATACCAGAGCCAGCGTCGGAGTCTGGACACGCCCCAGCGACCATACGCCGCGTCCTGCGGCGATGGCCAACGCTTGTGAAGCATTGATCCCGACAATCCAGTCTGCCTCGCTGCGGGCACGCGCCGACAAGTAGAGGTTGTCGTACTCCTTTCCGGGGCGGATGTTGCGCAATCCTTCGCGGATAGCCTGATCGGTCAGACTGTTGATCCACAAACGGTCGAAGGGCTTGTTACAGTCGAGGTATTGATAGATGTAGCGGAAGATCAACTCTCCCTCACGCCCGGCATCTGTGGCGACGATGATCCTCTCGGCCTGTTCGAAGAGCTCTTTGATGATCTTTAACTGCTTCATCACTTTGGGGTCGGGTTTATACTCTTTTCCCGATTTTGTGCTTCGGGGTTCCAGCCGGAATACCTCGGGAAGAATCGGGAGGTTCTCCTTGTGGAAGCCCTTGAAGCCGTAGGACTCAGGCATGGCGAGCCCTACAAGATGGCCGAAGGCCCAGGTGACGGTATATCCGTTACCTTCGAGGTATCCCTCTTTGCGGATGGCAGCCCCCACGATCGAGGCGATCTGCCTTGCTACAGAGGGCTTTTCAGCTATGATGACTTTCATGTGTTTGGCTTTGGATTTTTCAGTGGTTTATTTTTTGTTTTGTGCGCCCTGCGCTTCGCGGCGCTTTTTGTAGGCGATCAGTTTGCGATCATAGTAGATATGGTCGCCGTTTTCGTCATAGTAGGACTCCTCGTCCTCGTCGCCGTCCCGAGGCGATTCTTCCGGGACGGGGTTTCTCCAGAGTCGAAACAGGACGATGACGATGAGCAGCGACAGCGAGCATACGATCGCAAGCAGAATTAACAGGAACAGCAGCATACTACAATCCTCCTACACCTTTGGAACGACTCTTACGCTGCTGCGGAGCCTGCCTTTGCCGAACCTCCTGCCGGGGTTGTGCCTGGCTCTCCCGCGGCTTGTCAGGCTGGGCCTGTGCCGGCTGCTGAGGCGCCTGCTGTTGCGTCGTGGTGGTCTGTCGGCGAGCGTAGTCCGGGTTCCAGCGATAGGTGCGGATCCGTTGCTCTTCGAAGTTGGGTTTGACCCAGCGATCCACCTGTTCCGCACTGCCAGGGAACTGCAATCCCCGCATGTAGACGGCTTTTACGTCCTTCTGTTTTTCGGGAAAGTTCAGCGCCTCCTGCCATTGGATGTAAGCCTCTTTGGGCACTTCAACACCGAAAAGCCGCTGGGGAATGAACATGCCTTGCTGTTTACTCGGTAGCGCATTTCCCTCCTCGGCCCGCTTCTGTTGGTAAATTTCACGGTTCTGCTCCTGATAGCGTTTGCGATCCAATCCGCTGTGGTCGAACTCGATGTTTCGCTCCGAGGCATCGATCTGAATGTAGGCATCACGCTTGTATCCCGAGCGTGTCGTGTAGCCTTCGAGCAGAACCTTGCCGCCCGAGAAAAGGTCTATCTGCTTGCCTTCGGACAGCTCGACGTTCTTCAGGCGACTGAAGCGTTCAATCTCCGAGACGGGCATGGCGACCAGCTCGTTGGTCCATTTGTCGCGGGAGACGAAGCAGGGCGTCAGTGTGCCCGGTTCCAGCTCCAAGTGAAGGACTTTCCCGGCATGACGTGTCTCGGTGATATTGCGTTTGGTCTCTTCGTCAAGCAGAACCTCGTGGAAGGGAGCATCCAGGTCGCATTTTTCACGATAGTAGTGCGGAATGACCTTCAGTGAGCCGTCGGGTTGCTCTTCCAGGGAGACACGACCTTTGGTCGTTACGCGCATCCCTCCCGGCTCCATTTCGGGGTACATCTCGATCAGTCCATGTGATTTGTGTCCGTAGGACATGGCTTTCAGATGTGGTTCCAAGTCCTCCAAGCGAATTCCCTTGCGCTCCATGTCCGCCAGGTCGATTTTCGAAATGTCCAGAGGCTGAAACCGCTGTCCTTCATCGCGTAGCTGTTCGATGCGGGAGAGTTCCGCCGCAGGATCGACCCGGTAATGTTCCAGCAGTTGCGGATCCAGATCGACCTTGAAGAGCTTTTCAAGCACTGCCTCCGGCATGATGAAGATGTCGGAAATCCCTGTTTTGACCGGAGCCTGCATCTCTTCGAGAAACTTTTTCAGAAATGCCTCGATCGCCGAATCGTTCGTGTAGACGTTGAACAGATTCGCCAAGTTTGACGATGCGGCGGCAACGGTTTGGATGTTGCCGTTCTCATCGATCTGTGAGACCGCCTCAATGGTTCCTTTTTTACCGGCGTCTCGGACGAGCATTACGTTTTTCTCGTCATTCTTGATTTTTTCGTCCATAATACTTTTTTTTAGTCCACCAACATCGGTGTCGGGACGAAATTAGATGATTGTAAAGCACTTGATCCTATGGTGGAAAGTTATGGCAGTGGTTGGCGTCGCTGTGGCAGTGGTTGGCGTCGGTAAGAGTAAAATCCGACGTTCGTGAGTCCGAATAAAGTGCTTGACGGCATAGAGATATTCCTATAATTGCTACCTTTGTTCAGTGAACTACCAGGTACAATTGTAATGACCCGTTTCTATGTCGATATTGAGCATGTTACTCCGGAGATTGAACGGATTCTGGAACAACTTCGAGCCCATCCCGGAGTAAAGATTTCTCCGCAGCAGGAACAGAGCGCATGGGATAGGGCCCTTGCTGATGGCGCCGTTGGCGTTGATACCTTTTTCGACGAACTGGATGGCCGAATCGACAAGTGGTCAGATGCCAGGAGTTAAACCGCGTTGAGAAAAAAAGACGTTCGGACCAAAACCCGGACGTCTTTTAGGTTCCATTTGTGGTCTTGAAAAGTATAGATAGTGACTACAAATGATTTTTTGTAAAAAACGCCATTTAAAAGTGTGATTTTTATACAAAAATCGCCATTTGCGAAGAAATAATGAGTATATTTGCAAAAAGGTTTGATAGAGATATGGAAACGATAAACAGAATACTCCAAGAAAAAATTACGGCACGAATCGCACCCAATAAGGCGGTATTGATTTTCGGTGCCCGACGTGTGGGTAAAACGGTGATGATGCGCAAGATCGTGGACAGTTACCCAGGTCGTACTATGATGCTTAACGGAGAGGATTACGATACGTTAGCTTTGTTGGAAAATCGCTCGGTCGCCAATTATCGGCATTTGTTGGAGGGTATCGATCTGTTGGCTATCGACGAGGCGCAGAATATTCCTCAGATCGGCAGTATCCTGAAACTAATCGTCGATGAAATACCGGGTATAAGCGTATTGGCCAGTGGTTCGTCTTCATTCGATCTGCAGAACAAAACGGGTGAGCCGTTGGTCGGCCGTAGTACGCAATTTTTGCTGACGCCCTTTTCTCAACGGGAAATTGCGCAAACGGAAACGGCACTGGAAACTCGTCAGAACCTCGAATCGCGCTTGATCTACGGCTCTTATCCGGAGGTGGTGCTGATAGACAACTACGAACGTAAGACCGATTATCTGCGCGATATAGTCGGTGCATATCTGCTTAAAGATATTTTGGCGATCGACGGCTTGAAAAATTCGAGCAAGATGCGCGATCTATTGCGGCTTATCGCCTTTCAGTTGGGAAACGAGGTCTCCTACGAGGAGTTGGGCAAACAGCTTGGCATGAGTAAGACGACCGTTGAAAAATACCTCGACTTGTTGGAGAAAGTCTTTGTCGTCTATCGGTTGGGAGCTTACTCGCGGAATCTCCGTAAGGAGGTTACGAAAGCCGGAAAATGGTATTTCTGCGACAATGGAATCCGCAATGCGATTATCGGGGCATTTTCTCCGTTGGCCATTCGGCAGGATGTCGGTGCGCTGTGGGAGAATTACATTATCGGAGAACGACGCAAGGCAAATTTCAACGAAGGGCTGCACAAGGAGTTCTACTTTTGGAGAACCTATGACAAGCAGGAAATAGATCTGATCGAAGAGAGTGCAGAGGGTCTTACGGCTTTGGAGTTCAAATGGGGTAACAAGATGCCCAATGTTCCGAAGGTGTTTCAAGAAGCATATCCCCATGCCGAGTTCCATGTCGTGAACAGGGAGAATTATTTGGAATTTGTATAAGACTACTAACTAAATTGTGCTGACATAATGAATCTTGAAAACTTTTACAATGAAATCATTCGAAAACTACCAGTCGTTCGTAAGAATGAAGACTTTCGTGTTGATGTGAGGGTTTGTTTATCTGAATACATAGATAACGTAAAATCATTAGATATCAATTTAGGTGGGTTCTATCAATTCCATTTTTTATTTCTTGCATAAGGCAGCAGAACCCTT
>OLSM01002533.1_pt1 | contig 11537 bp, 10 predicted proteins | sample 1672721 | NCBI WGS metagenome assembly OLSM01 (sample SAMEA3136717, study PRJEB25190) | human gut metagenome | reverse complement strand
AAAACTATTGACTCCTACGTAACGTAATAGTTTAGAGTATGCTTATCGAGAGGAGAAAATGACAATGATGACGGTGAATGAAGTAAGTAAATTAACGGGAGTGAGTATACGCACTCTGCAGTATTACGACACCATTGGACTCTTAAAACCTATTGAATATACAGAGTCAGGTTATAGGTTGTATGACGATACATCCTTGGAAAGGCTGCAACAAATTTTACTGTTTAAAGAATTGGAATTTCCGCTTAAGGAGATTAAAAAGATAATCGATGCTCCTAACTTTGACAGGAACAAAGCATTAGAGCAGCAGATTGAATTGCTTACGATGAAAAAGGAGCATCTTGAAAATCTTACAGCAGATGAGAAACTTAAGTGGAAAAAGTCCATAAATGTAATTATTGCAAAATGTATTTCTGCAGGAAAAATAGCAGGTTTCGATAGAAATATAAAGCAGCTGAGAGTTTTGTACGAAAGAATTGAAAGATTTTGGAATACAAATGAGCTTTGCAATAGATATGATAATTTTATAGATATGTATTCCGGTATAATTAATCAAGAAAAAACGATTACTGCTGCACTTAATTACAAAAATAGTGAACAGGAGAGGATAAAAGAAATATCAAGGCTTGATGCAGCGAATTTTGAAGAGATAAAACCTGTATTTGAAAAAATCCTTGAAGCGCCTCACCAACCGAAGGTAGAATTTCCAGAAATTATAAATGCTGTTCTTGATAAGGTTTTTGAATATGGGAGTGATGCAAAATCTCTTGTGCCGGCTCTGGAATTGTTGTTTGATAAGGAAATATTTTGTACAACAAAAAAACGCCTGTACAGATTGTTTATTGCCCTTGAGCCAGAGAATAAAAAGTTTTTAGATGAAATAGGCAAGAGTGCTAAAAATCCAATAGAGAAGATGCTTTTTAAGCAGGAGTTTACAGATTTGTATAAAAAATCCGGAAAACATTCACAGGAGATTTATAAAGATGCTGTAAGCGGTGCAACTATTCCCCAAGAGCTTGCTGATAAATTATGGATAAGCAGAACCTGTACAAATACAGGAAGCATGCAGGAAATATCAATAAAAAACATGATTAAAGCATACAACTATATTGAATCTGTAAAAAATCGCAAGCCAGAGGTTGCGGATTTAGTTAAACTACATAAAATAGTTTTAGCAGACACTCCGGGGCAGGAGCTTATAGGCGGCAGGCTGCGTACGCCTGAAACAGACGAACTCGTAAGACAAATCTTTCACGTAACAAAAGACCCGAAGAGTGTTGTAAATGATTATTCTGCAAGTAAAGATGTGGTCGAGGACCTGAAAAAACTGGATGAATACATTAATAAAAACTACGATACTATGGATTGCTTTACACATGCTGCAAATATTTTTTCAGAAGTTATCAGGATACATCCGTTTCTTAATGGTAACGGCAGAGCCGCAAGACTATTTACAGAAGAGTTTTTATTAAGTAAAGGATATCGTCTGGATAAGTGGCCGGAAGAAATTTTATACAGAAAAATATATTCGGCAGACGAGCTTGCTGAATATATCAGACAAAGTTCTAATTTCTTAGAACAGATGCTTTGATTAATTTGTATCAATATGAAATTTTCTATGCTTTATAACTCTTTCAAAAAACCATAAACACCATTTGTTAATAATGCACCAGATAGTTTTATAACATCCTCAAGCGGGATTTTTTTGCCGTCATACACCCACTGGCGGTACAATTCCAAACCAGTATTGTGCAAGAAACACAATAAAAGATTTATCTTCTCTTTTGATTTGCCATCTAAAAAACTGTTCCAAACAGATTGAACAAGATTTTTTGAGATATTTTTACCCACAAAAGAGTATGACTCACAGCACATTATTTTTTCATAAACTTCACCTTTTGATACAGAATATCTAAAGAACTCTTCATTTATTTTATACAATTCATCCGGCACTTTATAAGCCTTTACACGCTCTAAAAACTCACTCATCATTATCTCCTGCATTTCTAAAAGCAGATAGTCGAGCGTTTCATAGTAACAGTAAAATGTTTTTTTATTTATCATTGCTTTGTCGCAAATGGATTTCACCGTAATTTTTGAATAATCGGTTTTTAACATCATATCAATAAATGCCTGATGAATACTTGTTATTGTTTTCTTAATTCTTAAATCTTCATTTCCTTTTAATATCATAGATAAGTAACCTTTTTTATAAAACGGTGTAATAAGTAACACATCAAGCAACATTGCCCGTTGTTATTTTGAAAACAGTATAGCATAATTAGAATATAAAAGAAACCATTGTTACTTATTTATAAAAAAGGAGATAATTATGAAAAACATTAAAATGTCAAACGGTGTAGAGATTCCGATTTTAGGGTATGGGGTCTATACAATAGAAGATGAAAATTTATGTGAAAAGTGCGTAATTGATGCAATTGAAACAGGTTATCGCCATATTGATACAGCTGCAATTTATATGAATGAACCAGCAGTCGGAAAAGCAATTAAAAATTGCGGTGTAAATCGTGAAGAATTATTTATAACATCAAAACTATGGGTTCAAGATCAAGGTTATGATATGACAAAACAAGCTATTGGCGCATCTTTAAAAAGATTAGGATTGGATTATCTTGATTTATATCTGATACATGAACCTATGGGAGATATTTACGGACAGTGGAGGGCGTTGGAAGAAGCATACAAGGCAGGTAAGATAAAAGCTATTGGTGTTTCAAATATGTATGCTGACAGGCTTTGCGATTTTCTGTACCACGTTGAAATCAAGCCTGTTATAAATCAAGTTAGGACAAATCCGTATTTCCAGCATATTGATACAAAGAAATTTGAAGATGAAAACGGTATAATACACCAGGCACATTCACCATTTTCGCAAGGTGACAGCTCAATATTTACAAACCCTGTGCTTGTTGAAATCGCTCACAACCATAATAAAACAGTCGGTCAAATTGTACTCCACTGGCTTATTCAAAGGAATATTGTAACTTTAACAAGAACAGTTAAAAAAGAGAGAATGGCAGAAAATTTGAATATTTTTGATTTTGAACTGACTGATGAGGAAATGAATAAAATAAAAACTTTAGATAGACCAGACGGAAACTGTTATGACAACAGAAACCCTGATGTTGTAAAAATGATTCTAGCTAAAAGATACAAATACTAAGAGTTAAATTTTAAAAAAAGTATATGCAATAAACGGAAGTCGGACCCCTCAAACCCGCTCACAAAGACTGCTTTTCGAAATAATCATTCTATTGTCGTTTACCACATGGTTTGAGAATTTTTAACAATAAATTTGAGAACTAGCAAAAATAATCTTTTAGTTGTTTTATGCTTCATATGAGAATAAAAGTCAGCAAAAATGCAAAACTACCGTTGAAAATTTGTAAAGGTTCTGTAAAATCCAGACTTGAACTTGCAAGACACTATAATAATGAATTTTTTAATAGTATTTGTAATAAATTTGAAAATAATTTAATTGACAAAGATATTTTCTCACAAAATCTAAGTAGCATTAATAACAACAAAATTAAATTTAACCTAAAAGATTCAAATTCATTTGATTCATGTCTTGGATGTGTTGAAGCAGTATTTGATAAAAAGAACAAAAATAAAATCGTCAGTTATGATATTTATATTCCAATTAGTCAAGATAATAAAATTTGTTTGGAAGATGCCGACACATTTATGCACGAAACTTTTCATTATTTCTTTTCAATAGTAAACCCTAAACATTTAAGTCGAATTATTGAAATGTCAAAAAATAAATTAGCAGAAAAAACTGAAAAATTTTATGAAGGACATATATTTGCACGTACTGGTGATTATACTGGATATACAAAAAGAATCTTGCGCAACTATATGGAATATTTCCCAACAGATAAACAAATAAGAATTTTGCAAAACTGGCGATACAGATTAAATGGAGAACTTCAAGCATATAAAGAGGGAGCAAGATATCACAAAAGATTGAAACAAAAATTTTCTTGTGAGAATGGTAAAAGTTTTTATTTTGAGGAAAAAATAAAAATAATTGAGGAAGAATTAGCAAAAATTTTAGTCGAAGCCCGAAAAGATATTGAGAAGTTGGGTAAATACAATAATAAGCAATGAAGTTGGTATTAACTACCGACTAAATGGATTTTTTGAGCAGTTTTGGTCCGAAAAAGTCCGTTTTCGTCCGATTTGAAAAAAATAATATTCAAACTGTTTCCGACCTTTAGAATTCAATAATATCAACTATCTTTGGACTTTTGATGAGCGATTTTCAATATCCCAAACGGACGTTAAAATACATCTATACAATAATTAAACCGGGTTTCAGATAACCTGAAACCCGGTGTTTAAATTCGGAAACGGTGGGATTCGAACCCACGATACAGGTTGCCCCATATAACACCTTAGCAGGGTGCCGCCTTCAGCCTACTCGGCCACGTTTCCTCGGCAACAAATTAATAATAACATAAATATATTTTTTTTCCAAATTAAAATCCTGATTGAAAAATCAGGATTCAAAATATACTCTCAACTATCTTAACAGACAGGGGGTAAATATAACGTTTGGCTTGATATTTTTATCAAAACCAAATGCTTGAACCCCTACTTCACAGCCTGCAGCTTAACCTGAATTCCTGATTCAGCATTAATTGTAACTGCATTGGATACTGCCATCGCCCTGCGTTTTTTAGCTCCTCTTAATATAAATTCAACTCCGCTAAAAGTATTGTTTGTTGGGGTTGCAATCTTTTTTAACATATCCTGTTGTCCTTTCCGATAAATGTATTTGCCTGTATTATACTTATCGGCATTTTTCGAAAAAACTTTAGGATTTTGAAAGAAAGATTTACATTTGTTTACATATCTAAAATTTTCTGATAAATTTCATTTTTATTCAGATTATAAAGCGTAGAAAGGATTACAGCGATTTCCTTAGCCTTAAACCCTTTTTCCTGCAATTTTTTGATTTTAAAGTCAACATCAGTGATAACTGGGTTTTCGTCGGCATAAACCATACATACAATTTCGCCCTTAATTCCACCCTGAACTTTTTGGGTAATTTCATCAGCACTGCCTGTTACAACCTCTTCAAAAAGTTTAGAAAGCTCTCTTGCAAGGGCAAAACCAGCTTCCGGCCGGACTTTCTGTATTACCTTTATTGTTTTTAATATTCTTTCCGGTGAATCATAAAATACAGTGTTGATAGATGTATAGTTTTTTAAAGCTTCCTCAATCTGCTTTTCTGTACGCGGAATAAACCCGATGAATGCAAATTCTTCACAGCTTCTTGGTACGCTGGAGAGAAATGTTGTTACTGCACACGCTCCCGGCAGTGAGGTTACACTGAATCCATTTTTAACCAGTTCTTGTATAATAACTCCGCCCGGGTCGCAAATCATAGGTGTTCCGGCATCTGACACCAGTGCTATTGTTTTTCCGGTCCTAAGCTCATTCAAGAAAAAATCAACACGTTCACGCTCATTGTATTTATGATAAGAAATACATTTAGTTCTTATATCATAATGGTTAAGGAGCTTTTGCGTTACACGGGTGTCTTCGCACGCAATAAAATCAACCTCTTTTAGAGTTTCAATTGCTCTAAGAGTAATATCCTTAATGTTTCCAATCGGTGTTGGAACTACGTAGAACTGAAATTCTCTAGCCACTTAATTATCCCATTTTGTTTTTTCTAAAAAAGTTTTGACTGCATCCGTAAGACTTTCCGGTGTTACCAGTGATGTTTCACCCTTGGGCGGAATTTCTTTTGCGGCTTCAATAATGCTTGAGCGGACTTTGTTGTATAAGCTTAAAGTTACATATAGAAGAATTGAAGAAACTCCAACGCCGGCCATTGCGGCGAGGAATTTCTTTGCAACTTTTCTTTTACTTACTGGCTGCTTATAAGGAATGGTGCTGTTTCCCATACCCTCCGGCTCTGCCATGACCGGCGATATAAGCGTAAGCATAAGTAAAACTGTAATAATTTTATTCTTCAGCATCTTTCTTAACAGGCTTTCTTGTTCTTTTTTGTGAATTTCTGTTTGGTCTGCGTGTACGTTTTGCAGGTTTAGCTTCTGCTTCGGGTTCTTCCGCTTTAACTTCTGATTGAACTTCTACAGGTTTTTCCGGCTCTTCTGTCTTTACGGCAGCGTTTTCAGCAATTACAGGTGCTATTTCGGAAGCTTCGTTTATGACTGTTTGAGCTGTATTTTCTGCAAGAACATCAGCCTCTTTTATTTTTCTGCTTCTGCCTCTTCCTTTACCTTTTTTAACTTCCTTTTCTTCTTTAATCTCATTAACTTCGGTCTGGGCAGTTACAGAAGGATTTTCACTAACCTGTTCGAGTTTTTCTTCTTGTATTGGCTGCTGTTGTTCTTTAACTTCTTCTGGTTTATTGAACTTGTTATTATTGAATTTTTTCTTGTTACCCATAGGAAGTTTTAATTTTGCTGCTTTAGCACGATATTCGCCTTCTGATGTTGCAGAAGCAAACTTAATATCTTCCATAATATAACCGTTACCCTGACAGTGAGGGCATCGTTTTGCAAAAATTTCACTGATTGCCTGTCCCTGACGGTGTCTTGTCATTTCTACAAGGCCTAAATCAGAAAGCTGGCCGACTTGCGGTTTTGCTTTGTCTGATTCAATTGCCATCTCAAGTTCTTCCATCATTGCAAGCTTGTCTACGCGCGATGTCATATCAATAAAGTCAATGATAATCATGTTACGAAGTCTAAGCTGGCGTGCAATTTCGTGGACTGCTTCAATATTTGTTTTCAGTATTGTTTCGTCCTGAGTTGCAGAGTTTGTAAACTTACCGCTGTTAACGTCAATTACTGTAAGAGCTTCAGTTGTTTGAATAAACAGATATCCGCCGGATGGCAGATTAACTTTCATCTGCAGAGCTGCTTTAATTTCTTTGTGGATATCCATTGCAACTAAAAGCGGTTCAGAACCTTTGTATAGTGTGACGTTGATGTTTTTATTCATATGCCAGTTCTGGAGTATATTTTGAACTCTATTTAAGGCAAAAGCTGTGTCAACAACGATTTCTTGAGTTTCTTCACTGCAAGCTTCTCTTATTACTCTGTATAGTAAATCCTGATCTCTGTATAAGAGGCTTGGCGGAGTCATGCTTTCAGCAGAGGTAATAATATTGTTCCATTTCTCAAGCAGGATTTCTAAATCTTCCTGAATATCGCTTTCAGACTGGCCTTCTGCTTCTGTTCTTACAATTACCCCGACACCTACCGGTTTAAGCAGGTTTAAGATTGATTTTAATCTTGCTCTTTCCTTTGCAGATGTAATTTTTTTACTTACGTTAATTCCAGGCTCGTTAGGCATAAGTACCAGAAATCTTCCCGGGAGAGAAATCTCTGTTGTAACTCTCGGGCCTTTGTGTCCTACAGGTTCTTTAACAACCTGAACAACTATTTTCTGTTTAGGTTTTAGCTTATCCTGTAAAGCACCTTTACCCATAACATCCTGAGCATGTAAGAAGCCCATTTTATCAGAGCCTACATTAACAAATGCAGCTTCAATTGACGGTAAGATATTTTCAACCTGAGCGAGGTAAACATCTCCGAGGATGATTTCTCCTCTGTGAACATAAAACTCTGCAACTTTTCCTTTTTCAATAACCGCAGCAATATTATCGCGCTCGGCTATGACTATTTTGTTAGCGACTGTTTCTTTCATCGTTTTTAAATCCTTTTCTTATATGGGGTAAAAAGTACATACGTACTTTTTACATCTCGTTTAAACTTTCATTCAAAAATCTGACTCTCGTTATATCAAATATTTGATCAGGGTTTACCAATCTCATCAAGTCATCAGCTCTCAGAGCAGGAATGTCAGACCCTTGACCGGTTTTTAGACATATGAACAGATTGTTGTCTTCAAATCTATATGTACCTATAGATTTCTTAAAATCTGTTGTTTTTTCAAAACCTTTTTTATTTTTCTTCGTGATTAAAATCTCATTTGAAGATAAAACTTTATCTACATCATACCGAAATTTTTCAAAATTGTAAAGTGAATTTTCATTTGATTTATAATATGGAGTTATGCGGTATTCAGCCCACTGAGCTTCAATATCTACAGCCTTAGCATATCTTTCTATCCTCTTTACAGCGGTTATTTCTGCACCTTGCGGAAGGTTTGGATTAATAACTTCTTTTATTTCTTCTTCATTAAGGTTATCATAAATTTCGATATCAACCAGTTCGCCTTCGCTCTGAACGAATAGAGGCAGTGCAATTCCCATTGAAACCTTCATTGTAGGATTAAATCCGAGAGTATAAACCATATTCAAACCGCATCTTGCAAGAACTTTGTGGAAAGTATTCTGCCAGTCGAGGTGTGAAAAGTATCTCAAAAGTCCTTTTTTAGTAATTGTAAGTCTGTATCTGTAAACCGGAATATTCGGGTCGACATGTGCTCTGGCAGGGTCTTGAGGTACAATAGCAGAAATCTTTTCTGCTTCCTCAGAGGCTTTGAAAGGTTTTGCAAGAACTTTACGGGTTTTTAATGAAGGACAGACACCGCAGTTAACACATCTGTGTTCACATGTCGGTTGTAAATTAAACTCACAGCCTTGCTCGAACGCCTCCTTATGCTCGTTTTGCAGCCATTCTTTGCTTAAGCCGACATTAATAAAATCCCACGGGAGAGTTTCATCAAGCCTGTATTCTTTCTGGGCAAGTTTTTCAAGAGAAAATCCGCACTCATCTGCAGTTTCTTTCCATACATTTTTGTCAAAATATTCACCCCAGGCATCGAGGTAGCATCCTTTTTTATAAAGCGCTTCTATGTATTTGCACAGGTTTGCATCGCCTCTTGTAAGAACTGCTTCAATTTGTGAAACAAACTTTTCGTGATAGTTAATTTTTACCCCTTTGATATGTTTTGTTTTTTCTTTCAGGTAATTTATATGTGCTGTAACTTCGTCTAAATCCATTTGCGGACACCATTGGAAAGGCGTAAATGGTTTAGGAACAAATATTGAAAGCGTACAGGTTATTTCAAATCCGTGTTTCAAATCTTTTTCACGTTTTATAAGTTTTGCACGGTACTTAATCTTATTCAAAAGTTCCGCCATTTCGTCCATGTCCTTAAGAGTTTCAGTCGGGAGCCCCGCAATAAAATAGAATTTTATCTTTGACCATCCGTTTTCGTACAACGTAAGCGCTGCATTAATTATTTGTTCTTCTGAAATATTTTTCTTAATAAGGTTTCTTAACCTCTGGCTTCCGGCTTCAGGCGCAAGTGTCATTCCTGATTTTCTAACCGAGTGCATAAGATTTGCAAGCTCCAGATTAAAGCCGTCAATTCTCTGGCTCGGGAGTGAAACTGAAACTTTTTTCTTGTTAAAATCAACAGCGAGTTCTTTAATTACATCTTTTATATTTGAATAATCGTTTGATGAGAGTGACAGAAGCGAGTATTCTTCATATCCCGTATTTTTAACGAGGTCTTTTGTTATCTTAATAATATCTTCAGCTGAGCGTTCTCTAATTGGGAGCGTAACGTGTCCGGGCTGGCAGAATCTGCACATTCTTCCGCATCCGCGCCTTATTTCAACAATCGCTCTATCGTGAACAGAACTTGAAAAAGGAATAGGATAGGATGTGGCGGCGTATTCAAGTGTCAACGGTGCAATACGTTTTTCAACGGTTTGATTTGTTCCGGCACTCCAGCAGCCTTTGAGTTTGCACAACTGCTCAATTCTTTGTCTGCGCGGCATTCCTTTTGTTTTTTCGAGAACTTCGCAAACTTCAACCATCATTTCCTCGCCGTCTCCAATACAGAAAACATCGATAAATTCTGCAAGCGGAAGGGGATTGAATGTGCACGGGCCGCCTGCTAAAACGATTGGTTCATCATCCCGTCTTTCATCATTTCTTACGGTTATTCCTCCCATCTCCAGCATCTTTAAAACAGTGGGATATGAAAGCTCGTATTGAAGCGAAAAACCAACGCCGTCAAAATCTTTGAGTGCTCTTTTTGATTCAACGCCGTATAGAAATTCCGGTTTGAAATCAGGTTCCGGCGCATACGTCCTATCGGCCATCATGCGGGGGTGAGAATTTACTCTGTCATAAATAATCCTCACGCCCAGATTGCTTATCCCGATTTCGTATTTATCAGGGAAAACGAATGCAAATCTTACTTTTGCAGAGTCAAAATCTTTATTGTATGACAGAAATTCTCCGCCTACGTATTGATAGGGTTTTGTGGCTTTGTATAAAGCTTCCTGCTGATCTCTAAAAAAACAATTCATATATTAATAATACTATAAAAATTTGAATTTATTTCCTATTTTTCTTCCCCCTTTATTTACCCCTTGCATTTACCCCCTTGTATAAATTTTTTCAGGTGCTATTATCAATAAGGATTTAAGCAAAACCCTTTTTATGCTGAACATTAAATAGTATGTGATTAAGAAATATTGTGTTTCCTGTTCGTTGGAATACATCTATTTATATTGTTTAGATTGGGACTAATACATAGGAGAAAGGAAAAATGGAAGAAGAAAAGGTTATTTCCACACAAGACAGCCTTACACCAAGTGCAACCGTTCATGAATTAAGTGAAAATGTTATGACTGGCAAGGCTGACTATAGTAAAACAAAAATGTTTACACTTGCAATTGCAGCAGGTGCTTTTATTGCTTTTGGCGCACAGGTATCATTAACTGTTATGACAGGTGATTCTAATATGGGCTGGGGCTTTACTAAATTAATAGGTGCAATGACATTCGCAACAGGTTTGATGATTGTTGCGCTGACCGGTGCAGAATTATTTACCGGTAATGTAATGATGACGTTTGCTGTATTGGAAAAGAAAGTAAGCCTTCTTAAATTATTGAGAAGCTGGACTGTTGTATACATTGCAAACTTTTTAGGCTCAATACTTGTTGCAGGTTTAATCTATGGCGCAGGAATGGGGCATAACGGCGGTGATGCAGTGGGTGTTACTGCTATGCAGACTGCTTTTTCAAAAATCAATCTTACTTTTGGAGAAGCATTCTTTAGAGGTATTCTTTGTAACTGGTTAGTTTGTTTAGCAATATTTATGGCATCAACTTCTAAACGTGTAATTGGTAAGATTTTTGCAATTTTCTTCCCGATTATGACATTCGTTGCATCAGGTTATGAACACTCTGTTGCAAATATGTTCTTTATTCCAAACGGACTTTTGATGAAGCATTTCCCTTCAATTGTTGCAGCATCAGGCATGACTCCTGACCAGCTGGCAACTATGACCTGGAAAGGGTTCTTCTTGCACAACTTACTTCCTGTTACATTAGGAAATATAGTAGGTGCATTTGTATTTGTTGTACTTTTATTCTGGACAGCTTATTTAAGAGAAGAACACAGACAACAGCGTTAATATAATTTATAAAGACCAATCCCCTTGCGGGTTGGTCTTTTTTCCCCTAAAAATATAGAATATAGTTATGAAAAAGAAGATTTTACTTGTAATACTGGCGATAATATTTATAGCAATTAATCCGG
>OLSM01002526.1_pt1 | contig 11580 bp, 3 predicted proteins | sample 1672721 | NCBI WGS metagenome assembly OLSM01 (sample SAMEA3136717, study PRJEB25190) | human gut metagenome | reverse complement strand
AAGATGGTACCCGTACGAACGGTGAAAATACAGCGGACGGACCGCACCGCACCAGGCCATGTGGTTGACATTACATATCACGCCCACTTGGCAACGTAACCGCGCCATATGGTCCGCGGTAAGCCGCCGATCCGGGAGGAGCCGCACAATACCGGAGCGAAAAACCGGCGCCGGGCAAATGATGCCCGGCGCCGGTTGCTCCCGATCGCCCCCTCAACTGTATGGGGTAGACCTGGATGTAACGTAAGCCTTGTTACAAAGATTATAATACAGAATTAGGTCTCATTTGCGTCTTTGTCAGGTGTTGCAGTGAGATTCGTCAGCACCACACCCGGCGCCTCCGTGGTGTTAGAACTCATATCTTTCACCTGTACCACGCCCGTTACGGTGTTGATGTCTTTTGCTTCCACAGTTACTGTATCACTGCCCGGAGTCGTTTTCTCATTGACAATACAGAGAACCGCGCCGTCGGCCGTTTTATTTTCCAGGGTGCCGCCATTGATCGTCACCGTGACAGGAGGCTCATACGCGCCTTGCTTGGCGCTTGCGGGCACGCCGGCTACGATCGCGCCGGTGTACGCGCCAGTGTAGCCGCCCTTAAAGGTCGCGCTGGCTAAATCGCACGCTGCGGCATTCGCGGTGATGGTACCGCCGTTCACAGTCAGCTCGCCGGAACGAATCTCAATCCCCCGTGCGCCGCCCTGAATGGTCGGATCGTCGTTAATGGTGGTTACGCCCTTACCCGGCAGATACATAGCCTGCTCGCCGCCGGTAATTTTGGCATTGCCTTCAATGGTAAGGGTTTGGTTGTTTTGGGATCCGTTAAATGCGATGGCAATTCCCTCGTTGGTGGACCAAGAGCTGGTCACCTCCGCTGTGCCGCCAATCGTAACATTACCCTTGGGGCTGACCTTCACCGCGTAATAGCGGCCGTCGGTGGTGGAAATTTTGCCGCTTTCCATGGAGAACGTACCCTTTACATCCATGACGGGGTCTACGCTGTAGCCGTTGTCCTTACCATCAGAATCAGTTCCGCCTTTAGTATAACCGCCAACGATTCCCTGGCCGTCTTTCACGCTGTCCTTCAGGGTCAGGTTGCCGGTCTCTCCCACCAAGATCAACCATGCGTTCATCTTCTCTCCATTGGTGAGCTTTTTACCGTTTAAGTCCAGCGTCACTTCACTTGTGATATTGGCGGTGGCAGTGAGGGTAATATCATCACTTAACGTAATGCTGGTAATTTGGGGGTTTGCCAGCGCGGCAGTAAACTCTGCTTCATCAGCAACGGTTGCCGCCGTGGCTTCCGCATACACCTCGACTCCCGTCAGGTCCATCTGAAAGACGATGGGGTCGCCCACAGGGGTCGGTTCCGCAATGGCGCCCTTTTCGTCAGGGTTTCCCGTCACCCACTGCAGCTTGACATATTCCTTCTGAGGATTGCCGCCAATGTTGCTGTAGAAAGCCGCGCCGTTCGTCGTGCCGTCCTGATCGATGGCGCCCACTGCTTCCGCCTTGGCGGCGGTCCATTCGGCTTCCGTCGGCATCTCTTTGGTGAAGGTGCAAATAAAGCCGGTTACGTCACCTTCCGCAGGCGCGGCAACCGCGAAGCCAATCCAATGGCCCACAGTCCCGGCTCCATTGGTGTGCTTGCGCAGGCCGCTGCCGGTGATGGTTACAACATAGTTAACACCGGTTGTTTCAGACTGAGCCAGTTTGACTGTGTAGTCTGTCACCAAGTTTTCCGAGGCAATGGGGTCCTGGGTGGCGTGGTCCACCAAGTTGGCCTCCATCACTGTGGGATCGTTTTTGATGGGAGGCTCGCTCCCCATCCACTTTGCGTACAGAGTGACGTCGGCGGTGATCTTCTGGGTAGCAAAAGCGAACGCATCCTGATCAAACTGTCCGTCTGTCTTGGTAAACCAGCCATCGAACGTATAGCCGGCCTTAGCAGGATCGTCAGGCTGCACAGCAAAGGCGTTTTCCGCCACGACCTGCGCGGTGACAGCCGAGCCGCCGTCCACGTCGAAGGAAACCTGGAACCCCTTCGTGACATGGCTCAAGTCCATCTTATAGACGATGGCATCCCCAAACGCTTTTCCATCCTGGGTCCACTGAACCTTGGCATAGACCTTGGGATTCTCCGCGCCGGCATTGGTATAGAACGCAATGCTTCCGTCCGAAGACGTCTTCAGCGCTGCATCAGATGCAATGGCCTGCTCGGAGAATGCATACTGAACGCCGTCCGCCCCTTCCGGAGCCGAGGGAACAAAGCCAACCCAGTACCCCATGGATTCGGGCGTATCCGCATTCTGATGCTCGCGCAGCCGATCGGCGGTAATGGTAACAAGGACGTTGTAATCCGTCACGTCCGCCCCAGCCGCCGTGGCCTTCACCGCGTAAGCGGCGTACAGGTCCTCATCCGCAATGGCCTGGGCTTTCAGGGAAGCATCTTGGCTTTCGTTGCGGGTATCGTGCAGCTTGGCCTCGGTGACTTTGGTATTGGCAAAGGTGTAAGCGGGAATCACCGCCACAACTTCCGTCGTGTTGCCGGCAGCATCCGAAACCTTGATGGGTACGGTATATGGTTTGGTGCTGTCCAAGCCACTCAGCGTAATGGTTGCCGCCGTATTCGCAGATAGCTCACCGGTTCCTTCCGATGTCTGCGCGCCAGTTGCAGTATACGCGTACTTCCCCGCCTCATTGGAGGTAAAGCTCACTTTTGCCGTCGCGCCGGTAATCCGTTCCACCGTCACGCCGGTGACCACAGGTGCGGTCACGTCCTTTGTGCCGGGTTTCACCGTTGCGTTAAAAGCAGTGGCGGCCTCGGTCAAAGTTGTCAGCGCGGTGATGACCGCGCTCTGCGTCTCAGCTTCCCCAGCCACAGTCTGCGCAGCCGCGATCGCCTCCGTGTAGGTCTTTTTGTTGGCTTCTGTGGTCCACGTCTTGGTAGGCGCCGTCATCGCGCCATCGGAATCGGTCGCAACAGAAGCGGCATTGGCTGTTGCGCTGGCGATCGCCTTTTCCAGTGCCATCGTGTCGATGGTCGCGCCGTTTTGAATGGAGCCCTGGAACTTGGTCATCGCCGCGTTCAGCGAGGTGATGGCGGCGCTCAAGGTATCCACCGTCGCACCGGTTGCATCTTTCGCGGTAGTGGCCGTTATAATCGCAGCCGCCAGTGCTTCGGTGGCTGTGTTTGTCACCCACTTCTCGGTGGGTTTCACATCCAGGCCGTCATTGGACTTGCTCTCGGTCAGACCATTGGTTTTTAACGCGCCGGCATCGGTAATCAGCGTGGCCAATGCAGACTTCAGCTTATCCGTATCGGTCTCATTCCCGGTCTTCTTTGCGGTCTCGTAAGCAGAAACCGCGTCGTTCAAGGCTTTGACTGCCTCGGCGACGCCCTGTGTAGACAGACAGCCTGTCGCCTTTGCCGTTCCGATGGCTGTGAGGAGCTTCTGCTGATCGGCATAGGCCACAAAGACAACGCCCTTAGGGGTGTTCGCTTCAGTGGTTGTCGTGTCCGTTTCCTCCAGCACCTTCACGCCGGCATAAGCCTTCTCCGCCAGGGCAATCGCCTTGGTCAGCGCTGTTTTGTCGGCGGTAACTTTGTCTGCCGCAGCAGCAGTTTGTGCCGTTCCGCCATAGTTGCTGATTGCAACTGTAATCATGCTGTCAACATATTTGTCCTCCACCGTTAAGGTGTTTCCGGTGGCGGACGTAATGGCTTCGTCTCCATACTTCCACACGTAGGTCAGTTCGCCAGTGGCGTCCGCGTTGGCCTTGGCGGTCAGGGTCTGGCCCACCACAGGCGTACCGATAATGGCGGCGGAGCTCACTCCCACCGCGGCGGGGATCACAACCGGGACCGCCTCACTGGGCAGAACGCCCTTTTCCGTATCGCCAACGGTACGGACGAAGTAGGCGCCGGCGTCCACAGTTACGGAAGCTGCTGTATACTGGTTCCACGTAGTAGCGCTTTCCAGCTTATATTCCATCTTGTCCGTGAGCCCAGTCAGCTGACCCTGGCCCCCGACCGCAATAGGCGCCTTGAATCCAACGTCGGCAGGCGGGACGGCCTTGGTTGCAACAAGAATCGTTTCTTGGCCCTTAGTAGCGGTTACCCCGCCGCTGCTGCCGTCGGCCTTGGTAACCTGGCCCACCCCGGCGGTGTCATCCACGGTAACCTTCACGTCCTTGGCCGCGTTCACGTCAACCGAAGCTACCTGGCCCTGCCCCTGAATGGCCACGTCGGTTGCGGTCTCAACCACGGAGACGGTCTTGCCTTCCGCCACCGTAATGGCGGCGTTTGTCGCAGTTTCGGGGACCGTAACCTTGGCAACGCTGGTTTCCAGCGTGACAGGCGCACTGGCCACCACTTCCGAGATAGCGCCGCTGCCGGTGATGGTGGCTTCCGCCTGCACATCCACCTTGGTCGCCGTCGCATCAATTTTAACAGGTGCGCTGGTGGTCACAGTGGCCACGGTGCCGCTGCCGGTGATGGCGGTGGCGGCCGTTCCTGTCCCTGCGGGAACCACGACTTCCGTCACAGCTGCGCCGGCCTGCAACGCAATTTTACCATCGGCCGCAGGTGCGGTCACTTTCCCGATGTCGCCGCCCAAAGTGACGGCCTGAGCCGTATTCACCGTGATCTGGGTATTGCTGTTCTCACTGGTGATTACAGGCGCACTACTTGTGGCAAGATTGCTCACCGTCACATTGCCGGCTTCTGTCACGTTCACATCCGCGATGTTGCCGGTAAGCACAACATTCTCCGTGGTGTTCACGGTAATGGCGGGGGCGATAACGTCTGCCGCTACCTCAACTTTGCCCTGCCCCTCCATGACCACGGAACCCACCGAGGCGTTCACCACAAATGTGTTGTCGGCGACAGCCTGAATGGTGACGGCATTGATCACCTTCACGTTGTCCGTAACATGTGCGCTGGGGGCGTTAATGGTCAGGCTATTCAGAGAGCCTGTACCGTTTACAATAACTTCACCAGCGCTGGGGGCGTTGATGACCACATCGCCCGCCTCAATTGCGTCCAAGTTCAACGTGAGGGCGCCGGTCTGCTTGCTGTGGGTGGTGATGGTGATGTCATCACTTTTGGTGATTTCGTTCCCCTCAGCCACCGTAGCGGTCACGTTCCGGGCCTTCGCCCCAGCCGCCTCGACCAGGTCGGCCGCTGTGGTAATGCCGGTCTGCTCGCTCTCATTGGGGACCTTGCTGGTTGTACCGGAACTAGAGCCGCTGCTGCCGCTCCCGCTGGGCGTGGAGGCCCCATCGCCCTTATACGTATCGCCGGCCTTGACGGTCTGGCTGCCGTAGGTCACGGCGCTGTCGCTGTCGTTTGTCAGCTTCTTCACCGCCACGTCCTTGGCTACCGTCACGCCGGCATCCCCGGTCACGGTCAGCTCCGTCACGGCGCCGTTCCCCTTTACGGATACCTTCCCTGCCGCGATCTCCATGGACTCCACCACGGCCTTCTTTTCAACGGTCACCGTACTGCCGGATGCCTTGGGGGCCACCACCAGGCGGGCCACTTCCGCAGACTCCTGAATCGTCACGCTGCCGCCCGCCACCAGGACAATGCCCTCCGTGGACTGATCCACTGTGACGCTGCCGCTGGAAACATAGGTGGTAATCATATTGTCGATCATCTTCGCCACGCTGGCGCGGTTGATGTTGTCCAGAGGGGCAAACTGGTTGCTTCCCACACCGGCGATCATGTCCCGCTCATACAGCGCAGCGACGGAATCCAGCGCCCAGGAGGCGATGCTTCCCTTGTCCGCGAAGTTCACGGATGTGCTTTTTGCCGTAATACCGAACACGCGGCAAAGCAGCACCGCCGCCTCCTGTCGGCTGATGTACGCATTGGGGTTGGCGTTCGTGCCGTCGCCCTTCATGATCCCGGCCGCCGCCAGCTTTAAAACAGCGTCGGCATACCATGCGCTGGCATCCACGTCCCCGAAGCTATTCCGCCCCTTGGATGTGTACCCCATCAGGTTTACCAGCATGGTGGCAAACTCCGCACGGGTCATGGGATTATCCGGATTAAAGTTCCCCTTGTTGTCTCCATTCAGCACACCGTACCCGGCCCACCGCTCTATGGAGGCTTTGCCCCAGTGACTGACAATATCCGGGAAGTTTTTACCGGACGTTCCCGTTTCCGCCGCAAACGCCGACATGGGCAGCAGCGAGAATACCATTGCCAGTGAAAGGAGAATGCTCAATAGTTTTTTCTTCATTTGTTCCACTCCAATCATTTTTTAAGGTCTTTCCCGGTTCTTTTTTCTCCCCGTACCACCTCCTTTTCCGATTGACAGCGCCTTTAGTTTAGCTTCAGTTTCTGCTCAAAGGCGCCCCCCGCCCGGAAACGGATGTGGTACCGCGTGGCCTTCGGTGTACGCGGCGAGTTCTGGTTCCGGCCCGGATTATCCGAGAGTTTTGGCAGAAAACAGCCCCATTCGGGCCGCAGATCCGCCGGTTCTCCGTGGCCCAGGGTGTCCCCCAACACTTGCACTAGGGCGAAATATACCCGTTCCACCTCGTCCTGGCCCACGCCCGAGGTCTCCGCCATCTTGCGAAGCAGTTCCATTTTGTCCATACTTTCCCCCCTCTCCTGATAAAATCAATAAAAAACGTCGGCTGGTTCTGCGTACGCAAAACCAGCCGTCCGGAACGGGTAGCTGGCTGGCCTTCCGCGCAGTTTTAAACGGAGTAGGGCCCCTTGGCTTTGCGTCGCTGCCTTTCGGCAGGTTTGCCGGTTTTCAGTTTGTTTCCGCCCACTGGGACAGAATCACAATTCTGTCTTTCCCCTTTTGGCCGTTGCGGGGGGAGATACCATCCTCTTTTGTAAAAAATATGTAGAAGATAAGGGGAAAACTTACTTTCCCTCTTGATTTCTCATGCAAACTGCTTCATAATAAGATTATAAAAAGCAGTTGGATATCGTTGTTTCTTTACACTGAGACAGAATTGTGATTCTGTCCCAGTTTCTATTTTTGACTCAAATTAGCAGTTGCATTTTGTCTAAATAGTGGACATGCTCCTCCCAAGTGGAGACCAAATAGATGCGGGTGGTTTCAATAGAGCTGTGACCCAAGACGTCTGCCAGCTTAGCCAGATCCCGCCGTATTGCGTAGAAGGTCCGGGCAAACAGATGCCGAAGGTTATGTGGAAATACCTTTCCCGCCGGCACCCCTGCATGGGTACAAAGCCGCTTAAAGGCCGCCCAAATCTCCTTTCGATTCATACCACGTCCGTTTCGCGTGAGGAAAACCTCACCGGAGCGGATTTTTTGCGTTTTGGCGTACTCCAACAGTTCTCGGCAGAGTTGCTTGGGAAGCAAGATGGTCCGCACTTTGCCTTTCAGCCGGATGACCGCGCGCCCCCTTCTGGCAGCCTCCACCGTCAAATACTGCACCTCGGACGCCCGCACGCCAGTGGAGCCCACACTTTGGAGCAGCAGGGCGATTTTCGGGTTCCCCTGCTCCCGCGCGGTCTCTACCAGGCGAAAGTATTCCTGTTTGGTCAGCTCCTGATCCGGCTGCTGAAAGGCGTTTCGCTGAATCTTCAGTGGCTTTACCCGGCACTCGTGCCAGCAACAATACCCCATCAATCCGTTCACCGAGGCCAGCATGGAATTTACACTGGCTGGGGCATAGCGCGTCACTAACAGCTCTTTGTAGGCCAAAATCGTCTTTTTATCCACCCCCTTATCTTGCGGTAAAAACCCATAAAAAACCCGGAGATCCCGGGCATATTTTTCTAAGGTGGCTTGACTGCGTTCCTCCTGCGCCAAACGTGCCAAATACCCTTGCATCTTCCCCCGCGTAAGTCTGTGTTTCATCACGTCCACCTCCATGTCGTATTTCCACTATTATACCCATTGAGCCGCACTTCCAGGCAAGTGAGGCCCAATGGTGGCAGACACATCAGATATCATTCCGCGTAAAAATGAAACAGGAAGCCCCGGCCTCTGTAAAGCAGAGGCCGGGGCTTTGAGATTGCCGGATGATTTCCAGACTACTTTGTCAAGAAATTATTTTACGATGTTCTCGCAAAACCGCATGAACATGGTGGCAACCTGGGCGCGGGTGGCGCCGCCGGTGGGATTGAGCTTGCCGTCCATGCCGTTCACCAGACCAGCGCCCACTGCCCACTTCATGGCGTCAGTGGCGTAGCTGCTGACGGAGCCGGCGTCGGGGAACTTGGCCAGGTCGTTGGTATCCTTCACGGAGTATTCCTTGTACTCGGCGTACCGATACAGGATGGTGGCCAGCTGCTCACGGGTGATGGGGCTGTTGGGCGCGAAGGTCTTCGCGTCCATGCCCGTGACCACGTTCTTGGCTACCGCCCAGTTTACCGCCTTGGCGTAGTACTGGTCTGCCGCCACGTCGGTGAAGCTGGAGGTCGCCGCGGAGGGCTCGCCTTCCAAGCGCCACAACATGGTCACGATCATGCCGCGGGTGGTGGACAGCTCGGGGGAGAACTGGTTGGAACCCGTGCCGTTCATCAGGCCCTTGTTGTACGCGTACTCCACAGCGTCATAGAACCAGTCGCCGCTCTTCACGTCGGTGAAGGACATCTCAGAACCCTCGGTCCACTTGGCGTAGACGGTGGTGCTGGACTTCAGGGTGATGGTGGTGACCTCGTTTTTCAGGTCCTTGTCGGAGTACCAGCCGTCGAAGGTGTAGCCCGAACGGGTGGTCTTGTAATCCGACAGGTCAATCTTGGTGCCGTAGGTCTCCGTCACCTTGCTGATCTTGCTGCCCCCGTTGGTCTCGAAGGTCAGGGTATACTTCGAGGAAGAGCCGCCGCTGGTGTTGTCGGAGCTGGATTTCCGATAAATGTCGTAGGTATCACCGCTCTCCCGATTCCGATATCCGGAACCAAGATCAATGGTATAGTTGAAATTGTTGGGGTCAACGGTAAACATGACTGTTCTGCTCACGGTGGCCTTTTGATCGGCTTTCATGATCTTGATGGTCTCGTTATCCTTCACCGCGTCCACAGCGTCCTGGAGGGTCTTGTATCCCACATCGCCGATTTTCGCGGCAATGCTGGCTTTGGTGACAATGGTGAATTCACTGAAGCCATGGGGGTTGGTGAAGGTCAACACCTGATCTGTCACAGTGCCAGTATAGATGTGAGTAATCCCATTCTTCACGTGCTCAACGAAGAGTTCGGTGAATGCATTACCATTAACATCCTTAAAGTCATCAGGCAGCGTAATGCTGATCTCCACAGGCTTCGTGATCTTCAGATCGCCAGCCTTGTCTTTGATCTCGACAGCGTTGGCATCAGTGACGCCTTCCCCGGGAAGTACAATCTGACCAGCATTAGCAATGTCAGCCGTGGTCGCAACGGTCTTATACTTGGGGGTGATGTCTAGGGTCAGAGTCTTGTTGGCGCTGTTCGCGCCAGTTACCTGGATATCCATGTAAGGCTGCACGACGATTTGGACCGTTGCACCATCAGTAGGAATATTCACTGCGTCCAAAGCAGCCTTACCCTGATCGGCAGTCAACTCATTCCCGTTGGCAACGATGTTGGCAGCCGAAGTAATGCCTCCGCCTGTAACTGCCAAATCCTTGGCGGCCTCGGCAACGGCTTCGGCAAGCACCTTATCTGCCCCGTCCTTGATGCTCCCGTCGACCTTAACTTCCGGTGCGGCAGGAGCAACAACTGCAGCAGCGTCCTTGCTCTTGTCGGAAACCATAAAGGTGTAGCCTTCCTTGTCGCTCGGCAGAGCAATCTTACCAGCGGCCAGATAATCGGAAGGATCAGAGGTGAAGTAGCCGCCGGTGATCTCCAGAGAACCCTCGGCAGCGTAGACATCCTTGTTATACGTGCCGCCGTGTGTGGAAATGCTGCCACTTTCGATTCGGACATCGTTGTCACTACCGACATAAATGCCGCTGCTGTAAACATCGTTATAATCAGCAATAGCAACATCCTTAAGCGTATTGTCGCGGAAGGTCACATCTGCACCGTCACTGCCTGCACCAGCATTGTCTGCAATGTTAAACGCATTATAAGTGGTGCTGGTAACGGCGTTGCCGCTCACGATACCATTGGCGATGCCGTTAAAGTAGGCGGCATACTTCAACCCGGTGAATTCGTTGTCTTGAATGGTCAGATAGGCACCGGCGTTGCCCTCGGTAATGATTCCGGTCAGACCAGATTTGCCGTTGCTCTTAAAGATGCTATCTTCAATGATAATCGGTGAACTCTCCGTGCCGTCTGCCTTGACATAGATCACAGCTTCGTCCTTCATAGCATCGGTGAGCGCCTTAAAGGTCACATTCTGGATGGTGACGCCGGCAGCCTCAACGCTGAAGAAAGCTTCGTAGTTGCCGTAACCATCCCCGCCGTCAACAGAATCAAAGCTGCGGGAGATGGTCTTGCCGTTGCCGTCGATGGTAATGTCCTGGCCGATGACAATGTTGTTTTCAGGACCGGCGGAAATCACAACGTCCTTCAGTAGGGTAACAACATCCTTAGATTTTGCCGCACTGACAGCCTCTGCAAGATCTGCATAATAGACACTGCCAATTTTGGCGCTTGCGTTTGTTTCGGCCAGCACAGCGACATCAAAACCGCCGTTGCTGTTGGGGATCGCAGTCTTGCCTTCTTCAATATAAGCCGTATCGGGCTTGCTGGAGAAGGTGCCGCCGGTGATAGAAATGGCGGCTTCCTCGGCAACGGCACTGCCAGAGCCCTTGCTGGTATAGCTTCCAATGGCAGCCTTTGTTCCGGTGAACACACCGCTTTCAATGTTCACAGTGGGTTTCCCACCGGGATAATTGCAGGAATCAATAACAATTGCATCACCGGTTGCATATGCGCCATTGCCGTAATATTTGTAGTTTGCCGGCTTCATATTGCCGGTCAATGTGCTGTTTTGAATCGTCAGTTCGCCGGATTTGATGTAAACAGCAGTTGCGCCGGTAATGATGCTGTCCTTAATTAAGAAAGTACCACTGCCATTCAGTTGAATACCATTGTCATCAGGGCTGGTAATGGTAGCGCCGTCAATGGTGACATCAGAATTCATACAGGTGCCATTGATATGCAGGACAGTTTCCTCTTCGCAGCAGCTATAAATACCGCCCTTCAATACTGCGTTGCCGTTATTATTGTCTTTAATGCCAAGGTTGATGCGCCCGTATAGCTCAGAGCCTTCTTTTGTTCCATCAATTGTAAGAGTAGCGTCATCCACAATCTGAACGAAAGAACCGCCGTCTTTTTGACTGGCTTTGTAGCCATTCAAGTCAAGCGTGATACTCTTGTTCAGTGTGATCATTTCCTCAATTGAACTGTCGGCTAACAACTTAACCGTGTCTCCGGCCTTTGCCTGCCCGAGTGCCTCCTCAAGGGTTGCATAGACGGTATTGCCAATAGAGGCTTCATTCTCGGTTTGATTATCGCCGTTGTTTTCATCTCCGCTGCCAGATTCTTGTGTGTCGGACAGTGTTGTCTTCTCAGAAAAATCTTCCGATTCTTCGGGAATTTCTTCTGCAAACGCCGCCATAGGCAGCAGGGAGAAGACCATGGCCGCCGCCAGGAGAACGC
>OLSM01002523.1_pt1 | contig 11599 bp, 11 predicted proteins | sample 1672721 | NCBI WGS metagenome assembly OLSM01 (sample SAMEA3136717, study PRJEB25190) | human gut metagenome | reverse complement strand
GAAGAAGAAGATTATTATATAGACTTATTATTTTATAATTTAATCGTTAGAAGCTATGTAATAATAGAATTAAAAACGACGGAATTTAAACCGGAATATGTAGGAAAGCTAAACTTTTATCTTAATGCCATCGATAAATATGTTAAAAAAGAAAATGATAACCCAACTTTTGGTATTTTACTTTGTAAAAACAAAAAGAAAGTAACAGTTGATTTAGCCCTAAAAGATATAAATAAACCAATAGGAGTTAGTAAATATAAGATTTTATCAGAAATACCGAAGTATTTAACAAATACATTACCAAGCATTGAAGATATCGAAAAAAGATTAGAAGAAACGATAAAAAATGAATAGAAACATCTTTTTAAAAGCGTTAGAGTTGTGGTATAATTGAAATAACAAGAGGTACATTATGAAAAAATTAGACATCATCTATGAAGACAAAAATATATTAGTTGTAAATAAACCTTCTAAAATGTTAACCATTAGTGATGGCACAGAGGCTAAAACTTTATATGAAATGGCTCGAGAGTATGTCAAGAAAAAACATAAATCCAATAAAATATTTATTGTTCATAGACTTGATAAAGATACATCAGGAGTAATATTATTTGCTAAAACAGAAGAAATAAAGAAAAAATTACAAGAGCATTGGAATGAATTAGCTAGTCGTGAATATATTGCCATATTAGAAGGAAATTTAAAAGAAAATAAGGGAATCATTAAAAATTATTTATTAGAAGATCGTACTCATAAAGTTTATGTATCTAAGGATAAAAAAGGAGATTTTGCTGAAACACACTATGAAGTGATAAATAGAACAAATAAAAATACAGTAGTAAAAGTGAGTATCAAAACAGGAAAGAAAAATCAAATTCGAGTTGCTTTTACTTCTTTAAATCATCCCATAATTGGAGATAAAAAATATGGTAGTATGACAAATCCAATCAAAAGACTGGGACTGCATGCCCACAAACTAGCAATTACAATAGATAATAAGCATTTCGAGTGGGTAGCAAAATTGCCGTCTGGCTTTACACAATACTGTAAAAAAGGATGAAATAAAAGAAGAAATATAGTAAAATAAGATTGATAGTGAGGAATGTATATGTTAAAAGTAGAAAATGTAACAAAATATTATGGAGATGTTCTAGCAGTCGATGATCTATCATTTACAATCGATGATGGTGAAATCTTTGGCCTACTCGGAGTAAACGGTGCTGGAAAAACGACAACGTTTCGTATGATTATGAGCCTACTTGAACCTACCAAAGGAAAAATCACTTTAAATGGCAAACCGGTGGGTTATGATGTAAGTGAAAAAATTGGCTTTTTAACCGAAGAGCGAAGCTTACTTACGAAATTGACAGTCAAAGATCAAGTTATTTATTATGCAACGCTAAAAGGCATGAAAGAAAGTGATATTTTAAAAAAATTAGATTACTGGTTAGATCGTTTTGGAATTAGTGAATATAAAGAGCGTAAAATCAAAGAATTATCAAAAGGTAATCAACAAAAAATCCAATTTATCACGGCAATTATTCATGAACCAGATTTACTTGTCTTGGATGAACCATTTACAGGACTAGATCCAATCAATGTTGAATTGTTTATGGATGTAATAAGAGAATTCAAAGAAAAAGGAAAAATGATTATTTTTTCTTCTCACCGCATGGAACATGTTGAACTTTTCTGTGAAAAATTGGTAATTTTATTAAAAGGAAAAACGGTTTTAAGTGGATCTTTAAAAGAAATCAAAAAGAATTATCGCAAGAAAACCATTCGCATTAATGGCGAGGTTGACTTAGAAGCGTTAAAAAAATGTAAAGGTGTAATAGAAGTAAAAGAAGAAAATCTAGATATTATTGTAAAAATTGAAAGTGATGAATTTGTCGATGAAATATTTAAGGTTGTAAAAAAGGGTAGTGATATTACCAAATTTTTAGTAGAAGATGCATCATTAAATGAAATATTTGTGAGTTTAGTAGGTGAAGCATATGAAAAATAAGTTTAAATATTTAGTAAAATATAGCTTAAAGAAAAAAATAGATACCAAATGGTTTAAGATTGTTAATGTTTTACTATTAGTTTTATTAGTCTTTTTAGTTAACATGGATTATTTCATCAACTTATTTGGTGGCGATTTTGAAGAAAAAGAAAGCATTTATGTAGTAGATCATGTAGGATCTTTTGAAACCTTTTCAACTTACTTTAATGCTCTAGCTTCTGAAATGGGAAGTGAAGAATATGAGATTATATTAGATCAAGATATTTTAAACAATGAAGAAGAAATAGATGATGAAGTAGTTGTCGTTTTGAGTCCTTCAAATACAGGATATTTAGAAGGGGAAGTAGTATCCTTTGATGCTGTATCGACAACTACATATGAAATGATTGTAAGCACTTTGAATGCAGTTAAAAGTGAACTCGTTCTAAGTACAAGTGGCCTAACCCAAGAAGAAATTGCCTCTTTATCAAGCCCAGTTGAAATCACCGAAAGAGTATTAAACGAAGAAGCTCAAAATAATGAAACCAAAGAGAATGTTGGCGCCATTGTAACAACGGTCTTAATTGTACCTTTCTTCATTCTCATTGTAACGATGGTTCAAATGTTAGGCGCTGAAATAAATGATGAGAAAACAAGTAGGGGAATGGAAATTATCATTTCTAGTGTTCCTGCTAAAATACACTTTGTATCAAAAGTAGTGGCAGCGATTTCCTATGTTTTAATTCAAGGAATATTATTGCTAATTTATTCAGGAATTGCGATGCTTTTAAGAAATATTTTGGCAAGTACAGCATCTACAACATCAATAGGTATGTTTAGTGAGATTATAACGATGTTAAGTGATGCGGGAATATTTAGTTTACTAGCAAAAGGTAGCATTGTCCTTATTATCTTATTTATTGTAAGTTTTATCGCTTATGCAATTACAGCGGCTATTCTAGCTAGTATGACGACGAATATTGAAGATTTTCAACAACTTCAAACACCACTTATGATTATTATGTTAGTAGGCTATTATGTTGCTCTCATGGCAGTTATGTTTGATGGCTCTGTATTTATTCATATTTTAAGTTATATTCCATTATTATCAGTCATGATTGCTCCAACTCTTTACTTAATTGGAGAAATGAGCTTGTTATCGCTTACTTTATCAACTCTTTTAACTGTAATAGTAACTTATTTCTTATATAAATACGGACTTCGTATTTACAAAGTAGGAATTTTAAATTATTCTTCCAGTAAATTATGGCGAAAGATGTTTAAATCATTAGGAAATAAAGAATAAGACGACTTGAATAAAGCCGTCTTTTAATTTTTCTTTTTTAATTTTTTTACCGTGTCTTTTATCGTTTTGGTATCAACATTACTTACGGTATACCAACCACATTCTGTCATCTTTTGATAAAGGCGATGTTGAAGTTTAAGTGTTTCTTCAAGTCCATAATGTAGTGCCTCATGAACCCGTTTATTAGATGCTTCTAAAGTACCATGAACATAAACTTCCATATTACTCTTAAGAAGTAGTAACACATTTTCCATTAATAATTGATCGTTCATGCTTCTTCACTCTCCAATAAATCCATAAGTTTTTCTAGGGTAGTTTGATGCTTCTTAAGTTCACTTTTTAAAAATGCTTTTAAACTTTTATCTTGAAGCATCTGAATGGTCTCAGTAATAATTTTTCCTACGTTTTGTTCATGTCCGATTGCATCTTCGACATATAATAATTCTTTTTGTGTCATAAATACCTCCTAAAATTAGTATGAGCAGAAGAATGATTTTTAAACAAAAAAATAAGAGGGTAACTCTTATTTATTATAAGTATTAACTAAATTAGTAAAAATAGTTTGTAAATTTTTAAGTCCTACTTCATCTTTTGCTTCACATCGCATCGTAATGTTAGGTCCTGTATTACTAGCTCGTACTAAAGCCCAACCAGTCGAGAAATTAGCCCGTACACCATCAATCGTGTTTAAAGACCATTTTTGCAATTCACAGAACTCTTTAATCTTTTTAACTACTTCAAATTTCTTATCATCTGGACTCGGAAATTTAATTTCTGGCGTACTGTAATATTTTGGAATATCGGAAAGGAGAGAACTTAAACTTTTATTGGTTTTACTCAAAATTTCGAGTAAACGAAGTCCGGCATAAATGCCACTTCCAACATCAGCAATCTTATCACGGAAATAAAAATGTCCTGAATATTCTCCTCCAAAAGGCATATCATCTTCTTTTACTTTTGCTTGTGTATAACTTGCACCAGTCCGGTAACATACAGGAGTACCACCAAGTCTTTTAATTTCATCTTCCACAGCCTTGGAACATTTAACATCATAAAGGAAAGTTTTATTTTTTACTTTATTAATAATATCGCGAATAATAAGAATCATATAGTGATCACTAGGTACAACTTGTCCTAACTCATTGACAATACCAAGTCTGTCTCCATCACCATCAAAAGCAATTCCACAATCTGCTTTTTTAGCTAGCACTGTCTTTTTTAAGACTTCCAAATTTGCTTCCACATTTGGATCTGGATGATGATTTGGGAAATTACCATCACTTTCTTCAAATAAAATTTCAAAATCAACATTTACTTTTTCAAAAATCTTTCTTGCAATAATAGATGTCGTTCCATTTCCTAAATCAATAATAACTTTTCTTTTTCTTCTACCAAATTCTACCCCATATCTCAAATATTCAACATATTTTTCGGTAATATTACCACTAGAAACGGTTCCATTGCCCGTTAAAAATTTACCTGCCAAAGTATAATTTTTAAAATCTTCAATCATTTCACCTCGAGCATTTGCCAGATTATCAAAAGAAAATTTAAAACCATTATCATCTTTAGGATTATGACTAGCCGTAATCATAATACCAAATAAATTATGAATAAAGCGAGCGTAATAATGCATTGGTGTTGTCGTAAGTCCATAATTATAAACGTTTAGTCCACTATCGGTAATTCCTTTCGTAAGATAAGCAGCGAGGGATGGTGAACTAAGACGATTATCATAAGAGACAATACATGTTGTTTGATTTAGTTTCTCTCTTAAATAGCTGCCGTAACTTCTGCCAATCGTATAAGCAACGGTTTCATTAATTTCCGTTGGATAAACCCCACGAATATCATACTCTCGAAATATATTTGGATTCATATTTAACCTCTTTCTATCCTCCTAATGATAACATAAAAAAGTATGAAATTCAATTGCTTCTCACCAAGTTCTATGTTATAATGAATTAAATTGATAAATATTTTTTGGCATGAAAGTAGGGATACTAGAATGAACTTAGAAGAATTAAGACAAGCATTATTGCAAATAATTGAGGAAGGAAGAAATTTATCACTTCTAGAAACAGAATTGGTTCCTCATACTGAAGTAAGAGTAAAAAAGGGCAAGACACAAGATTTTTTAAATTTAGCAAAAGAGTATTATCAAAAACAAATAAGAGAAGAAGATGCGGTAGATTATGTTTTGAAAAATTTAGAAGAACCAGAAAAAACAAATTTACCGGATAAAGAATATGGGGAAGAAAAAAAAGATTTTAGAAAATTAGAAGAACTAAATAAAAGTTTAGAATTAAATGCGAAAGATAGAGAAAAATATCGAAAAGCCAAAGACGATCTAAGTAAAAGAGCAGAGCAAGATCCTAGCATCTGGAGTGAAATAAGAAATCTCCAAGATTTAATGAAATCTTTAGAAGAAGAAAAAAGAGAGATCCAAAATAATATTACCCAAGTAAAAGATAATATTAATAATCGCGTAAAAGTTCTTGTTGAAGAAAGAATGAAAACATTAAGAGATCGTTATCTAACATCTAAACCAAAAGATCATGAAACTGGTTATGATGATATGATGAGTGCCATGCCTATGGGACAGCGACGCCGTGCTAATCTGGAATTGCTGATTGAAAAAGCAGTGGCATATGAACAGACAAGTTATCGTGGATTATTATGATTTATATTTATTGTTAAAAGTAATTGAAAATGCAAGTGGAGAACTTCCTTTAATAAATATCGATAATCTTATATGCGTAAATCCTCATCAGGAAAATACAGCTCGCATATTAACTTCAAGACTATCAGTATTAAAAAGTTTAAATCCAGAAATAAAACCATTAAAGAAGCCTCAACTATTAGAGTTAAATGAAGAATTAACAAAAGAAATTGCGATGGAATTAGCAAAATTAATTAAACGTGCTAAAGATCATCCCGAAGAACCTTTAGCCGAAGGAAAAGAAGTATTAGCAAGTGATTTGGATGAGTATAATTTATTAGCCAAACAATTTGAAATATTGACTATGGTTTATGATAACGATACCTTAACAACAGTTGGAAAAGCCGAAATTCCAATTGAGAAAGAAGAAGAATATAAAAGTGTTTGTGAAAAACTAGAATCGCTAAAAAAATCACCAAAAGAACCAGCTGCTCAAATAAAGAAAATAGAGCCTATCAAAGAAAAAGAAAATTTACCATTAAAAACTTCCGTAAAAAGAAAAGCAGTAAAAATAATTAGGAAAGCAAAGAATCAAGAATGGTGGAAGAACAACTGGAAAAAAGTGGTTGGTGTAGGCTTATCACTTGGAGTTGCTGCCTATTCTCTTGTCACACTAGCTCCTACAGTCATTTATGCAACGAGTTGTTTGTCTCTTGCTGAGCCAGCTTTAGCAGGTGCCATTAATTCCTTTAATGCTAGTTTGATTAATGGCTTAGGAATTTCTTTAGGATCTCTAAACTTGAATGTTGCTGCTGCGAATGTTGGAACGGCAACACTTACAGCCTTAGCTAAAGTTGGAGTGATCGGTGGAGGAGTCGCTGCTGCAAATAAAATCATCAAAACGGAAGAAACTCAAAAACTATCCGATCCTGAAAGAAAAACGCTTACTCAAAAATTAATGACTTTAAGTGATCAAATCATTGACAAATCTAAAAGTCTTACTTCCTTTTTAGCAAATAAAGCATCTATCTTTACTGAAAATCTAGCTTATGCTACAGATGGCCCAAACATCAATTTAGCTAACGAAAGAATCAATACGCAAATAGAAATGGATAGTAATATTGAAACACTAGACGATGATGCTATATTTAAGGAAATACAAGAAGGTGTAAAAAAGCAAATCGAAGGGCAAGAAAGTAAGCTAGAAGAAGAGCGAAAAGCGGAAGAAGAAGCTCAAAAAAGAAAAGCGATTGAAGATCGAATTAATGAAAGATTTAATCGCATCAAACATGATGAAGAGGCAATATATATAAAACCTACTGATATTGCTCCATCAAAAAGGGAAGAACCAGTTACCACACCGGTAATCAAACTTCCTTCAGATGAAGAAATTATGCAATCAATTAGTACGGAAAATCTATATTTAGCGCGAATAGATAGTTATTTAGAAGCGATAAAAGAAAAGGATACAATGACAGCTCGTAATCTTCAAAGTATTATTCTAGGAGAAACCGGAATCAACGTTGGCGAATATGATATAAATGAAGAAGCCGAAATAAGCCGCATGAAAGAAGATATCTTAAATGCCACAAATAATAAAGAAGAAAAGAGGACTAGGTAATGGAAAAAGAAGATATTATTACACTTGAAGATAATACGGAGTATATGGTGCTAGATATAGCATTGTTTAATCAAGAAAAGTATTTATATTGTGTTCGAATTGATGAAGAAGAAATGCCAACAAACGAATATAAATATTTAAAAGAAATGAATGAAAATGGCGAGTTATTTATAGAAGAAGTAGAAGAGGAAGGCATAATTGAAGTGCTATCTTCTCTATTCGCCGCTGATTATTTAAATAGTGTAACAGACGAAGAACAAGACGTTTAAAAGGAAAACTAAAAAAGAGACTTGATGGTTGGTGAAAAATCAAGAGTAGAACTTTTAAAAGATCACTTGGGAGTCGAATATTTGATAAGTAAAATATTACGTAACTTTGCGTTAAAAAGAAAAAGAGAAAAATAAAGGTGGTACCGCGCATAAACATGCGCCCTTTGGTGCTACCTTTTTTGTGTTTAGAAGGAGGAAATATGAAAAATTTTAAAGATTTAGACAAACGTAACGTAAATTTAGTAGAAAAGGATATAAGGGATTACTGGGATAAAATAGATATCCTAAAAAGAAGTATTGAAACGAGGGATAAAGAAAATAACTTTGTTTTCTATGATGGACCAGCAACAGCGAATGGTATGCCAGGACTTCATCATATGGTAGCAAAATTCCTAAAAGATACATTCTGCAAATATGAAACAATGAAAGGCAAAAGAGTAGTAAGAAAAATTGGTTGGGATACCCATGGCTTACCAGTTGAAGTTCAAGTCGAAAAGAAACTTGAGTTTACTGGAAAAGGTGACATCGAAAAATACGGAATTAAAGAATTTAACCAAAAATGTCGCGAAACTGTTTGGGAAAATGAAGATGCTTTCTCTAGACTCACGAAAGAAATGGGTCAATTTATTGATCTAGAGCATCCATATATCACCTATGATAATGACTATATCGAAACCGAGTGGTGGATCTTAAAAAAATTCTTTGATGAAGGATTATTCTATGAGGGCCTAAAGATTTTACCATATTGTCCTAGATGTGGTACCGGTCTTGCCTCACATGAAGTTCAACAAGGATATAAAGAAGTAGAAGTAGATACGGTTATCGTTCCTTTTAAAAGAGTAGATAAAGATGAATATTTCTTAGTTTGGACAACTACTCCATGGACATTAATTGCCAATGTTGCTTTATGTGTTCATCCTGATGAAGATTATGTACTAGTAGAATCAAAAGGTTATAAATTTATTTTAGCTGCTAAATTAGCATCAACTGTTTTAGGGGAAGAATACACCGTTTTAGATACATTTAAAGGTAGTACCCTAGAAAATGTTGGTTATGAGCAATTAATACCAAGCTTGTCAGTTAATAAAAAAGCATTCTATGTAACGTGTGATACGTATGTAACCATGGAAGATGGAACTGGTATTGTTCACATTGCTCCTGCTTTTGGTGCCGATGACTATGAAGTGGGAAGACGTTATAACTTGCCAATCTTAAATCCAGTTGGTGATGATGGCTGTTATACGGAAGGATTATGGAAGGGAATGTTTGTCTTTGATGCAGATAAAGAAGTCATTAAATATTTAAAAGAAAATGATAAATTATTCAAAAAAATTCATATGACTCATAACTATCCTCATTGCTGGCGTTGTAATACTCCACTCATCTATTATTCAAAACCAAGTTATTATTTAGAGATTACTAAAATAAAAGACAAGATCGTTGAAAATAATAAAAAGGTTAATTGGTATCCAGATTATGTTGGAGAAAAAAGATTTGGCAACTGGCTAGAAAACTTAAATGATTGGGCTATTTCTAGAAGCCGTTATTGGGGCACACCACTTCCTTTATGGAGATGTGAATGTGGCCATATGGATATGATTGGTTCCCGCACGGAACTAGTTGAAAAAGCGATTGAAGAAATTGATGAATCTATTGATTTACACCGTCCATATGTCGATGATGTTCATATCAAGTGTCCAAAATGTGGTAAAGTAATGAGTCGTACGGCAGAAGTAATTGACTGTTGGTTTGATAGTGGTGCAATGCCTTTTGCTCAATATCATTATCCATTTGAAAATATGGACTTCTTTGAAACTCAATTTCCAGCCGACTTTATTTGTGAAGGAATCGATCAAACGAGAGGTTGGTTCTATTCTCTAATTGTCATTAGTACTTTTGTTAAAGGTGTAAGCCCTTATAAAAATGTTTTAGTCAACGAATTATTACTAGATAAATATGGCAAAAAAATGCATAAATCTAAAGGAAATGCGATTGAACCATTTAGCTTGATGGAACGCTACGGTGTAGATACCATTCGTTGGTATTTACCGTATACTTCTCCAGTATGGACCCCAATCAAATTTGATGAAGATGGCCTAAAAGAAGTATATTCTAAATTCTTTAATCCACTAAAGAATACTTATAATTTTTTTCAATTATATGCCAATACCGATCATATTGATATGGATGAATGTAAAGTTGCCTATGAAGATTTAGAAGAAATTGATAAATGGTTATTATCAAAGTATCATAATTTATTAAAATATGTAACCGAATCTTATGATGAATATGATTTAAATAAGGTAGTAAAAGCAATTACCAATTTTGTATCAGAAGATCTATCAAACTGGTATATTAGAAGAAATAGAAGTCGCTATTGGGGTAATGAGCTTAATAATTCTAAGAAAGCTGTTTATAGTACAACTTATGAAGTTTTAGTGGGTGTGTGTAAAATGATTGCTCCCGTAATCCCTTATTTAAGCGAAGAATTATATCGTAATTTAACTGGAGAAGAGTCTGTTCATTTAGCATATTTCCCTAAATATAATACAGAATATATTGATTTAAAACTAGAAGAAAAAATGGATACAGTAAGAACTCTTATTAGTATTGGCCGAAATGTTCGTGAAGAAGCTAAAATCAAGGTAAGAGAGCCACTTTCTGAATGTTTATTAAATGCCGATTTAAAAGACCTAATCTCTGATTTAAAAGATTTAATCTTAGAAGAGTTAAATGTCAAAGAAGTAGTATTCACAAGTGATTTAAACAAATACATGAGTTTCTTTGTAAAGCCAAACTTTAAAGTAGCTGGACCTGTATTTGGATCTAACATTCAAGTATTTAGTAATATTCTAGCAGAGTTAACCGAAGAAGAAATTACAACTTTAAATAAAGGAGAAACCATTCATATCACGATAGATGATACCGAATATGAAATTGATTCTAGCTATACCGATATTCGTATTAATGCCAAAGAAGGTTACAATGTAGGCATGGAAAATAATTTATTTGTTATTTTAAATACTGTACGTAGTGAAGAATTAATTTTAGAAGGAATTGCTCGTGAATTTGTATCTAAAGTTCAAAATATAAGAAAAAAAGAAGATTACAATGTAGCAGATCGTATTACTATTGCTTATCATGGTGATGAGGTAGTTAAAAAATCGGTAGAAATGTTTGAAGATTATATCAAGAGTGAAACATTAGCTACGGGAATTACTTATCAAGAAGAAATAAAAGATGATCTAGATCTAAATGGTCATCAAGCTGGAATTACGACAAAGAGAGTTTAGAAATAAACTTTCTTTTTTTGTTCTAGCACTTCTCAAGTGCTATTTTTCATATGAATAAATGTAGCATTTTTTTAGAAAGGAAATTTATATGAATTTAAATGATTTAAAAGTAAGCGGTACCAACCAAATAGAATTAAATGATTCTCTAGAAACATCACTATTAAGTTTAAAAGTATCATTAAACGAAAGTACCCAAATCCCTAGTAATAACGAATTAACTATTTATGTCGATACAAGTTCTACTCCAACCGAAAATAGAAAAACTTATACATTTCAATTAGATAATGCTTTATCTATAGGAGACGAATTTATTATGGAACCAGTTATTACAGATAAAAATATTGAACTAAAAGCATATGTGAAAAGGAGTACAAATGATATCGAAGAAATGGAATATCAAAATATTTTATTATTTGCAGGAACAAACTATATCTATACCAATTATGAAAATGCTACTATAG
>OLSM01002522.1_pt1 | contig 11604 bp, 7 predicted proteins | sample 1672721 | NCBI WGS metagenome assembly OLSM01 (sample SAMEA3136717, study PRJEB25190) | human gut metagenome | reverse complement strand
CCCCACAGACAGCCCAAAAACACTGAGGCCCGCAACGAATGGCGTTGCGGGCCTCAGTGTTGGCTCGGACTAGCTATTCCCGGTCAGCAGCTCACTCGTTGCGGCGACGGGCAATCAGCAAACCGGCTCCTGCCAAGATGAGCGCGGCCGCTGCAGCCACGGCGAGAGCGATGTCCGCACCGGTGTCGGCCACCTGTTGCACTTCCTTCGCCGGTTCCTTGGCTTCCGGCTTGGCCCCAGGCTTAGCCGGCTGGGCCGGTTCGGCAGGCTTGCTCGGCTCAACGGGCTTGGTGTAGACGTTATGGAACACAATGCCTTCCACGCCTTCTGGATACTCGACCGCGGCCACGAGGCTGCCCTTGAGGTCATCAGTCACTCGCACGGTCACGTCGTACTCGTGGTCGTCGTAGGTGATGGTCTTGTCATCGCCCTTGACCTCGTTTACCACATAGTGGTATTCCCCAGCCTTCTCGTAGCCAATGGTGCCGAACAAGGCGCTACCGGTTGCGTCATTGGTCACCGTCTGCACACCGTCAACTGCCGCAAGCGGCATCGGGGTGGATTCATCGGCTCCACGCAGACTGAACCTGAACTCGCCTTCACGCGGAGCGCGACCGTCGAGCAACTTGCCCACGCCGAACTGAACGGCAGTTGGAACTGCGGCGTACGTGTTCTCGAAAGCCATTGCCTTCACGGCGTTGCCATCGGAATCGGCAATCTGCCACTGCACTGCAAGGGTTCCGTCACCTTTGTCGGTAACTTGAGCGACCACCGCATAGGTGCGGTTGTCATAGGTCACGCCGTTGTCGGCGTCAGCGGCGTTCTCGCGGACCAGGTAGGCGTAGTTGCCAGGGGCGTCGAACGTGACTGCCGGCAGCTTCACAGAGCCGTCTGCCGCGTTCTTCGCGGTGCCAACAAGCGTGCCGTCCGCCTTGGTGAGGGCGAATTCGAACTCGCCGTCCTTCAAGTCACGACCGGCGATGGTCTTCGTCATCGGCACGCCACCGGTCACGACACCTTCCCTGTCCGGGTCGGTCGGCGACACCGGGTCGGTCGGCGACACGGCGTAGATGTTGGTGAACGTGAAGGGCATGCCTTCGCTGTCCTCCACGGCGAGGGTGCCATCTCCGTTGTCCCTGACTTTCACGTTGAAGGTCTTGGCACTGTCGTTGGTCACGCCTGGCACATTGCCTTCCTCTGTGACGGTGTATGTGAACGTCTTCTCACGCACCTTGTCGGTTCCGAATACGTTCTCCATGGTGTATTCGATGTCACCAAAGTTGACGTTGCCGGCTTCGTCGTTCGTGGTCTGCATGTTCTTCGGCATTGGTGCGCCTTCCGAACCGCTGATTGTGAACGTGTACTTGCCTGCAATCTCCGGAGCGTTGTCGCCAGACTTCACGTCGAGCTTCTTGGCTCCGATGATCGGCTTGCTGAGCTTCGAAGAGGCGCCGTACTGGTTGGAGAAACCAAGACGGTCGGTTCCGGCCGGGTACTCTACGCGGGCACTGAGAGTGCCGTTGCCTTCGTCGGTGACGATCAGTTTGATGCTGAACTCGCCATTCAGCACGGTCACGCCGCTCGTCGGGTCGGGCTCGTCCTCCGTGACGGTGGCTTCGTAGCTGTACGTAGTCACCGGCGGCGTCTTCGTGTAATCGACATTGCGAATGGCGATGCCGTTCTGCACGTCGTTGGCAAGGCGCTCGGCAGTGAACTCGATTGGAGTGAAGTCCACATTCCCGTTCGCATCGTTAGAGGCGGTGGCGATCACGTTGCCCTTGGCGTCGCGCACGGCGAAGTGGAATTCGCCGTCGGCAAGGTCGCGTCCGTGCAGCGTCTTGTGTGCGTTGATGCGCACCGGCGCTTCACCGCCAATCGTTACCGGCGCCGTCGCGTACACGTTGTGGAACGGCAGCACCGGCGTCTTCTCGCTGGTTTCAGTGCCATTGACACTCGTGTGCACGCGCATTGTGCCGTCGCCGTTGTCGGTGGCCCAGATCTGCACGGCGTAGACCTGCTCGTCCACGGTCAGTCCGTTGCCGGACTGCGCGCCAATCTGGTCGACCTCGAAGTTGAACTTCCTGCCCGAACGAACGTCGTCGTGCGTGAGTTCGAGTCCGGTGAACAGCCCCGGCACGGTGACAGTCTCGCCGCTGGCCGCCGCGTCGAATTCGTAGACGCCCGACACCGCGCGTGCCCGTGCCGTGTATCCGGCGCGCTGCATGTCTTCGTCGCTGCCGCGCACCACGAACTGGAATTCACCCTGTGCCTGCGCACGTCCGGTGAGCTCCTCGGTCACGTCGACGCCCGGATACGCCACGTTCTGCGTGGTGTACTTGTTCGTGAACAGGCCGTTCTCCACGGTGGTGGCGGTGACGAGATGGCCTTGCCCGTCGTCTGCCACCTCCACGGTGATCGTCGCGGTGTGCCCGTCGTACGCCATACCCGGCTGGTTGCCGGCGATTTCGGTGACGGTGTAACGGTAGACGCCCGAACGTGTGTACACGATCTCTCCGAAGTCGAAGCTCGCGGTGTCGCCGTCGGTCGGCTTGCCAACGGTGACGGTGGCGTTCTTCGGCATCGGGGCGCCGTCCTGGCCCTGGATCGTGAACTCGAACTGCTGGTTCTCGTTCCATGCCATGCCGTCGACGCGCTTGTGCAGCGTGAAGTCGGTGGGCACACCGGTCGCCGGCTGCGCAGAGTACTTGTTCACGAACTGAGATTCGCTCACCTTGGCTTCTGCTTGCAGATTGCCTCTGCCATTGTCGGTCACGGTGACGGTGATCTTCGCCGTGTGGCCGTCGTAGGCGACGCCGGGCATGTCGCCCTTCGTCTCCTTGACCGTGTACTCGTACGTGCCCACCTTGTCATAGGTGATATCGCCGAATATGACGTCCGCCGTATCACCTTCGGCAGGCTTGTGCACCGCCTTCGTCAGCACGCCATCCTTCGCGCCTTCCGGCATCGGAGCGCCGTCCTTGCCGGTCAGCGTGAACTCGAACTCGCGATCAGCTGTCCATTCGACGCCCGTCAGCTGCTTCGAGAATTCCATACCGTCTGGCACGCCGTCGAACGACTGAGCCTCGTAGGCATTCGTGAAGGTGTTCGACTCGCCGATGCCGGTGATAAGCGGTTTGCCGGCGACATACCGGCCGAGGCCGTTGTCGACGACGGTGAACGAGGCGATCGCCGTACGTCCGTCATGCGTCATGCCGTCCGTCGTTGTGCCGGCGTTCCGTTCGCGCACATTGTACACATAGGTGCCGGCCTGACTGAAGGTGAAGTCGTCGAAGTGGAACTGGGCGGTGTTGCCGTTCTCCGGCTTGCCCACCGTCACCGACTTCCGTTCGGGCATCGCCTTCGTCAACACGTCCTCCGGCACATTGGACTGGTCCGGATTCGCCGTCAGATCGAAGGTGAACGATTCGCCGTCCTTCCAGTCACGACCGGTCACCGTCTTCGCGAGCTTGAACGACTGACTGCCTGCCGCGGCTGCGTACTCGTTCGTGAAGTGCGCGATAGCGTCAGTGGAGCCATCCACAGTCGTTTCGGTACTCATCGTACCGTCACCGTTGTTGTCGATGACCTTGATGCTGACCTTATGCGCGGCGAAGTCGTAGGTCACGCCGTTCTTCGTCGGCGATTCCTGTGTCACGTCTTCCGGCGGCACTTCGCGGACTGTGTACTCGTAGGTCTTGCCTGCGTCGTCTTGCGTGAACCGCAGTCCGGCGAGCAGTGTGCCATTCGCCGGCCAGACGAGCTCCTGCCCGCTGACTGCGGAGAACGGGTTGGTCGTCGTCGCATGCGCCGCACCGCCTGGCATCGGGGCGCCATTCTGTGGCTCGATGATGAACCCGAACTCGCCGGCGTTCATCGAACGTCCGGTGAGCGTCTTGCCAATGCGGAATCCGTCGGCAGTGCCTTCGGCACCGTAATCCACCGATGCGGCGTACGCGTTCGTGAACAGGTCGTTGCCGTCAGTGTTGCGCCTGGCTTCGAGTTGGCCGTTATTGTCGGTCACCTCGTACGTCACGGTATGCGTGTGCGTGTCGTAGGTCCAGCCGGCAGGCACCGGGTTCGGGATCTGCTCGGAGATGCCGAACGTATAGGTTCCCGGCTTCGTGAATACAATGCCTTCGAAGTTGATGTCGGTGGTGTTGCCGTTCTTGATCTCGGGCGTCTTCACCGTCATGGTGTCCCAATTGGTGAGGGTGTCGTTGTTATTGATCTTGACATTATTGGCATCACCCGAATCGAGCTTGGCCTCGAAGGTGAACTTACGGGCTTCGGCATCGCGTCCGGTGACTTTCTTTTCCACCTGCAACGTCTGAGGCTGCGTTGGCGTTGCCTTATACGTGTTCGTGAACTCGATGCGCTTCGCGCCGTTCGGGTACCCAACCGTGGTGATGAGATCCTGGTTTGAATCGCGGCTCACCGTGATCGTCACATCATACGTGTTGAGGTCATACGTCATGCCATTGAGCGTCGGGCTTGCACCTGTCGGCACATCCTCGCGCACATGGTACGTGAAGGTCTGGCTGGTCTGGCCGTTGAGTGCGGCATTCGTGAATGTCGGGTTCCAGCTCCAAGTGCCATCTGCTTTCACGTCGACGGGCTGGGTGGGAACGGCTGGACCATTGTCCGGGTTATTACCAGCAGTAATAATCACCTTGAACTTGCCGTCCTCATTCGGATTGCCTCCCGTTTGGTCGGTGTGGTTCTTGTAGCCGTTAACAATTGGTGCGGACTCGTTCTTGCCGAGGAACCTGTTCGTGAACCTGGCGTAATCCGTAGGCTCTGCCGGGTTGACTGCTTCATACTGGTCGTTGTAGGTCTTCTTCATGTTGACCGAAGCGGTCATTGTGCCATTACCGTTGTCCTCGACGGTCACGGTGGCGGTGTAGCTTGCACCGGAGTACTGCATGCCTGCCTTGTCACCCGGATTCTCGCTTATCACATATTGGTATGTACCGGGATTGGAATACTCAATCCCACCAAACGAGAACGGGTATGGTTGGCCGGCCTTATAGCTGCCATTGTTCTTCACCGACACGGTTGCTGGGTTGGGCAGAGGATTCTTCGAATTCTCCCCAAGCGGCGAAATGGTGAACGTGAATTCCTCACCCGGCTGCCAATCGCGATTGGCAAGCACTTTCTCACCCTTGATTGAACCAGTTGCAAGCGTCGTCGGCGTGAGCGCATAGGTGTTCACGAAGTCCAGATTGGTCGTCTTGTTCTTTTCGATCGTGCCGGAATCATTGGCATGATTGACACTCCAGCCTGCTCCGCCATGGTTGGTTTGCTCCACCGTGGCTTTGAGCCCCGGCGTCAGACCATACACGGTGACGCTTTCGCCGTCCTTGAGCTCGAACGTCTGTCCATTCGTCACGGTCATGCCTTCCCCGGCAATGACGGCCTGGAATTCGCCATCCGCACCCGTGCCTTCGAGCTGCAGTGTGAACGGGAACGATTTGTTCGGGTCACGCTTTGCGCCCTGCGGCCACACAACCTTCTCCGTCACATGCAGCGTGCCAACTCCGGCAAGCGTCTGCTTGCCGTTGTTGCCGAGGCGCACGGTGACATTGTTCATCTGCCATTCCGGCGCGATCGCATTCGACGCGGTGTTGGTCGTGTTCGGTTTCTTCGGAGCCGTGTATAGACGCGACAGTCCGGTACGCTCGGTGCCTGCGGGAGCATAGTAATTCCCCTTGCTATCCGCAACCGCCTTGCCGTACGCGTTGCTGCCGAGCACGTCGATCCACTGCTCGTGCTTCGCATTGTTCGCGTAGTACGTGCGCTGGTAGTAGTAGGTCTTCGTCACGCTGTTTTCGATGGACTTCGCCGGGTCTTCCAGATTCTTGGAATTGTACAGCGGCGTGTCCTGCGTGAAGTAGTAGAAGTCGTTCGTCGTCGCCGGCGTGAACACGGCGGTCGTCGTACCGTTCGCCGCCGCCGGTTGTGCCGACGTGTCGTAGGCGTTCGTCAGGAAGTACACATCGCCGCTCGCGTCGGTATGCTGTGCGATGTACTGACTCATCGCCGCATCCGGCTTGGCCACCTTGTCTCGCACACCGTCTTTCAGCGCAACGTCGTAGAACAGGCGGATCGGGTGCGTGCGTGCGATGCTCGTCGTCACGTTGCCGTCTTTGTCCACCTTCGCCGTGTACAGGCGCAGCGGTAGCAGATCCGCCGGCACTTCCACCCTCACGGTGTCGCCGGTCTTCTCGCCGTTGTCGGTGACGGTGATGGTGTCGCCGGGGTTGATGGTCACGGTGATATCCGTGCAGTACCCGGCCAGCGCCTCGTCGATGGAGTTGTCCACGATCTCATAGACCAGATGGTGCAGTCCGCTGGCGCTGGTGGAGCCGATATACATACCGGGGCGCTTGCGCACCGCCTCCAAGCCCTCCAGCACCTGTATTTCCGATGCGTTATATTCCGTGTCCACCACGGGTCGTTCCATGTCTGCCATGCGTTACTCTCCTTTTCCTTGCGCTCGTTTGCCCAGCGTCTGGGAATTGATCTGCGACAGATACACGATCTGCCGGTGATAGGGATGGTCGCACACCACGAAGGAGCGCGGTATGTCCTCGCACGCGGACTGCACCACGCCCTCCCGCTCGGCTCCCTGTAAAAACTCTCTTGTCCGCCGTGAGGTAGAGGTGTTGTCCAGATCGAATATGCCGATGATCCGCCTGTCCTCCAGCATCACGTTCATGCCGATGTGCAGATAGGCCATCACAGCACCTCCCCGCCCCGGATATGGAACACCTTGCCCTTGAGAAGCGTGTCCAGCCGGTCGTTTTCGCAGCAGGTGATGAACACCTGCCCGCCGCTGATGCGGTTCAATACATATTCCTGCCGCCGGGGGTCAAGCTCGCTGAGCACGTCGTCCAGCAGCATCACCGGGTATTCGCCCATAGCGCTGCGGTGTATCTCCCGCTCCGCCAGCTTCAGGCTCAGCGCTGCCGTCCGTACCTGCCCCTGTGAGCCGAACTGCTTGGCGGCGCGACCGTTGATGAGCACCTCGATGTCGTCCTTATGCGCCCCGCTGAGACACAGCCGGGACGCCCGCTCCGCCGTCTGGTGCTCGTCCATGTGCTGCCGAAGCTGCCAATAGATATCCTCCTGCCTGCCCATGGGGTCGGTGACGGTCTTCACGGTCTGATAGCCCAGCGCCAACTCCTCCCGCTGGCCGCTGCACTCATAGTGGGCGGCGCGGGCATACTCCGCCAGCGCCGCGCAGAACCGCGCCCGGTAGCCGATGAGCACCGCTCCGCTGCGGCACAGCCCCTCGTTGAACTCCGGCAGCAGGTCCAAAAGCTCCGGCTTGTCCTCGCTGTCCCGCAGGATGCGGGTCTTGTGGTCGTACAGGCGGCTGTACTGGCTCAGCGCCTCGGCGTACCGGGGACGCAGCTGGCACAGGGACATATCCATGAACCGCCGCCGCTCCGCCGCCCCCGCCCGGATGAGAAACAAGTCCTCCGGCGCAAAAAACACCGTGTGCAGCACATCGCTGAGCGCCGCGCCGTTTTTGGCCTTCACGCCGTTGACGGTCATGCTCCGCCGCTTACTGCGGCTGAGCCGGATGTCGGTGACGAATTCCCGCTGGCGGGAGAATATCTGCCCCACCAGCAGCGCCTCCTGCCTCTCGAAGCCGATCAGCTCCCGGTCGCCGTGGGCGCGGGGGCTTTTGCCGCAGCTCAGGTACACGATGGCCTCCAGCAGGTTGGTCTTGCCCTGGGCGTTCTCGCCGTAGATGACGTTGCAGCCGTCGTCGAAGGTCAGCTGCTGGCGCTGATAGTTCCGCCAGCCCTCCAGCGTCAGCGCGTCAACTCTCATACGCCACGGTCAGCTCCTGACCGTTGTAGCCCACCACGTCGCCGGGGCGTATCTTCTTGCCCCGCATGGTGCATACCTGACCGTTGACGGTCACGTCCCCCTCCTGCACGGCGAGCTTGGCCTCGCCGCCGGTATCCACCGCCGCAGCGAACTTCAGCAGATCCTGCAATTTGATGTATTCTGTTGTGATGGTGATGGTTTCCATAGTAATGAACCTCGTTCGTGGATAGATTGTGTGATGGAGCATGGTGCCCCTTTGCAGAGGCGGACGACTTTGTCCTCCCGTTGGGGACGTGGGAACGGATTCCCACGCCAGTGACACGCTCACTGGCTCGGAATGACAGCGCTTCGCGCTGACGGGACGTCGAGGACGCCGTCCCCTACGGGCGGTTCGCCGTACCCTCCCGTAGGGCGGGACCCATGTGTCCCGCCGCACGATATGCATATTTTCCTTCCGGCGGGGCACGCGGGTCCCGCCCTACAGAGTGCAGCGATCACGCGGCGGCACGGGCGTACTTTGTGTACGCCAAGCCTGTGCAACGGTGTATTGACGGAAAAGGCGGTGCATTATTGTGCCTTTAATCTGACCGGCAGCACCATATAAATAAAATTGTCGCTGTCGTCCACGGGCGTGATGATGCAGGGCGAAATGCCGGTGTTCAGCTGCATTTTCACCGTGTCCGCCGGGGCGTAGCGCAGGGCGTCCATGAGATAGCGGTTGTTGAAGCCGATCTCCAGCTCCTGCCCGTCGCCGCGGACAGGGCAGATGTCACGCGCATCGCCGTTGCCGGTGCGGGCGGACATATAGACCTTATCCGCGCTGAACAGGCACCGCACGGGGCTTTTCAGCTTCTCGCTGATGACCACGCTGACGCGCTCCAGGCTTTCGATCATGGTCTTGTTGTCCACCTCCAGGCAGATGGGGTTGTTGGTGGGGATAGCGTTGCGATAGTCCAGGAATTCACCCTCCAACCGGCGGCATATCAGCTGGGTATTGCCCGCCTCGAACATCAGGTGGCGCTTGCCCTGTGTCACCGTCACCATATCCTCGGTGTCGGCGCAGATCTTCTCCACCTCGTTCAGGGCGCTGCCCGGCGCCACGAACTTGAAGGCGCCGCCGTCGATGTGCTCCAGCGGCTCGCGCCGCAGCGCCAGACGGAAGCCGTCCACGGCCACCATGGTCAGACCCTTGTCGCTGATCTCGAACAGCACGCCGGTATGGATGGGGCGCGTCTCGTTCAGGGACACGGCGAAGCTGGTCTGGTCGATCATGGCCTTCAGCGTGCGCTGCTCCAGCGTGACGGAGTACTCGTCGTCCACCTCCGGCATCTCCGGATAGTCGTTGGCGCTCAGGCCGATCATCTCGAAGTCCGTGTCGCCGCAGGTGAGCTTCACGTTGAATTTCTCGTCGGCGTCGAACACCACCGTGTCGTCGGGCATACGGCGGATCATGTCGCCGAACAGCTTGGCGTTCAGCACGATGCGGCCGTTCTCGCGGATGTCGGCCTCCACCTCGGTGCGGATGCCGGTCTGCATGTTGTAGCCCGACAGGCGCAGGCCGTGCTCCGTCTCCAGAAGGATACCCTCCAGCGCGGGGATGGAGCTTTTGGCCGCCACCGCGCGGGACACAGCGTTCACCGCCTGCTGCAAAAGCGTCTTCTCACAGGAAAATCTCACCATATCCGTCGTTCCTCACTTTCCGAAACGCAGTTCTATTCTGCGAAATCAAATCATAATCTAATCTTTATTCAGTAGTTATTAGTCGTAGGGGCTTTCAAACGTGGAAATTCCCCCTGACCCCGCGCCACAGCTGGATTTTTTTCCCACACGTCTGTCCGGAAAACCGCCCCGTTTTTCCCCATGGGTGTGGGGATAGGGGGTGCCTGACCCCTCGCTCCCTGTGGATTCCACAGGAAAAGCGGAAAACCGGCCTCTTTCCCGTTTTACTTCTTGCTGTTGATGTTGGTGGTGATCTCCTTCACCTTTTCGGCGAAGGCCGGGTCGGTGCGCATCTGCTTTTCGACCTTGTCCAGCGAGTGCATGATGGTGGAGTGATCCCTGTCGCCGAACTCCTTGCCGATGTCGTTGAGGCTCATGCCGCTCATGCGGCGGATGAGGTAAATGGCGATCTGACGGGCGGCCACCACGTCGCGGCTGCGGCTCTGTCCCCGCAGGGTGTCCTCGTCCACGTTGAAGTAGTTGCAGATGTAGCTGACGATGATCTTGGGCGTGGGCGCGAAGTCGTTGCTCTTTTTCAGCATATCCCGGATGGCGCGCCCCACCGTCTCCTCGTTCACCTGGTCGTCCAGCAGGTCGCGGTAGGCCAGGATCTTGTTCAGTGTGCCCTCGATCTGCCGCACGTTGGAGGTGATGTTCTCGGCGATGTAGTCCATCACGTCGCCGGGCAGCTTCACGCCCAGCATGGCGGCCTTGTTCTGGATGATGGCGAACCGCGTCTCGAAGTCCGGGGGCGCTACGTCCACCATCAGACCCCACTCGAACCGTGTCCGCAGACGATCCTCCAGCTGGGTGATCTCCTTGGGCGGCCGGTCGGAGGTCAGCACGATCTGCCGGCCGGATTCGTACAGGGTGTTGAAGGTATGGAAGAACTCCTCCTGGGTCTGTATCTTGCCGGCGATGAACTGGATATCGTCCATCAGCAGAATATCCGTCTGGCGGTATTTCTCCCGGAACTCCGCGTTCCGGTTTTCCCGGATGGAGGCGATCAGCTCGTTGGTGAAGTCGTCGCCCTTGACGTACACGATGCGGGCGTCAGGCCGCTTCTTGCGCAGGGCGTTGGCGATGGCGTACAGCAGGTGGGTCTTGCCCAGTCCGCTGTCGCCGTAGATGAACAGGGGGTTGTAGTTCTCGCCGGGCTTCTCCGTCACGGCCTTGGCCGCGGCAAAGGCCAGCTTGTTCTGGGGTCCCACCACATACGTCTCGAAGGTGAACGCCTGGGACTCCGACAGGTCGCCGGGGCGGTCGGGCGCCACGCCGTGATAGGCCGCCAGCTGGTCGTCGTCCAGTATCTTCACCTCTAAATCGGTGGAGAAAAGATCCTTCAGCGCCGCCTTGATGTGGGGCAGGAACCGCGCCTCGATGGTGTTTTTCTTGAAGGTGTTGCTGCAATGGAGCACGAAGGCGGAATCCTCCATCGTCACCACCGTCACCTCGTCGAACCAGGTGTTGATGGTGGTTTCGGACAGCTCGCCGCTCAGACGCTTGAGCACGCTGTCCCACAAGTCTTTCATGGAATTCAAAAGAAAAGCTCCCCTTTCGGCGGGAGGTGTGTCTGTGCTCCCGCGATAAAATGGCGGGGGGTGTACCGCCGCAAAATATCCCGGATCATTATAACAGAAAAGCCGCCGCAAGTCCATAGAAACTATACATATTCTAATATAAGTTACGGCTTTTTCCTGTCTGTAAAGCGAAAACCGCTGCGTGCCGGGCAAATTTTTGTTGACAGTCACCCCTCCTGTCTGTATAATGGATTCCGCGTGGTTTTGCACGTTTGTGTGCAACACCTGTGGAAAAGTTTACTGCGGCGGCAAAATTTTTGCCGCTGTCGAGTAAGAGCGGGCGCGAAGGCTCCCGCCGGATATTCTATAAAATGGAGGTGTCATGCAATGTTCCGTACCTATCAGCCCAAGAAGCGCCAGCGCTCCAAGGAGCACGGTTTCCGCAAGAGAATGGCTACCCGCAACGGCCGCAAGGTTCTGGCTCGCCGTCGTGCCAAGGGTCGTGCCCGTCTGACCCATTGAG
>OLSM01002520.1_pt1 | contig 11621 bp, 10 predicted proteins | sample 1672721 | NCBI WGS metagenome assembly OLSM01 (sample SAMEA3136717, study PRJEB25190) | human gut metagenome | reverse complement strand
GGGCGTGGGCATACTTATGCGTTCGGCGGAAGTTTTCGGCGATTACGCCGAGCCCACCAAGTTCGACAAGTGGGTGGCGAAGAAGTTCAAACTCAACCCTATGCACATCCTGACGACGGTGTCTCTCGTGCTGGGGCTCGCGCTTGCGGTGGGGCTTTTCGTCTTCCTCCCCAACTTTCTCACGGGGCTGATTTTCGAAATTCCGGGCACCAACGACCATCCCGCGCTGCTCAGCCTTTGCGAAGCGGCGTTTATGCTTGTCATTTTCATAGGCTACATCCTTTCCATCACGCTGATGAAGGACATCCGCCGCGTGTTTATGTATCACGGGGCGGAGCACAAGGTCATCAGCTGCTATGAGCACGGGCTGGACCTCACCGTGGAGAACGCGCGCAAAATGCGCACGGAACACAGCCGCTGCGGCACGACGTTTATGTTCTTCGTGGTGGCGGTGAGCATAATTGTTTTCGCCCTGGTCAACTGGATGCTGGACGCGATAGGCTGGACGGATTTCGACAGCGTGGTCAACGCGCTTGTCAGGCTTGCTGTCAAGCTGCTGTTCCTGCCCGTCGTCGCGGGAATTTCGTACGAAATCCTGAAATTCCTCGCGAAGTCGGACTGCCTTCTGTTCCGCATTCTCCGCGCGCCGGGTATGCTGTTGCAGAAACTGACCACAAGACAGCCCACCGACGATATGCTGGAAGTCAGCCTCACCGCCTTTAAGACCGTGCTCGCAATGGACGAAGACGAAAGCATCCCCGAGCGCAGTTTCGAGTTCACCGTTCCGACGGAGTTCGCGCGCAAGCGCATAGCGGAAATCGCGCCGTCGGTGGACGAGAGCGACAAGGACTGGATACTCGCGGAAGTCACGGGCAGACGCCGCAGCGAGCTGGCGTCGGCGAAGTCCGTCACCAAAGAACAGTTCGAGGCGGCGAAAAAGATTGCGGAAAAGATGAAAGACGGCGCGCCGCTGCAATATGCGCTGGGGAACGCGGAGTTTTACGGCATACGGCTTGCGGTCAATCCCGCCGTGCTCATTCCCCGTCCCGAGACGGAAGAGCTTGCCGAAAAGGTCATAGAGGAAACGAAGAAGAGAGGGGGAGCGAAAGTGCTCGACCTCTGCACGGGCAGCGGGGCAATCGCGATAGCCGCGGCGAAGAATTCGCCCGCGGACGTGACCGCAACCGACGTTTCGGCCGCGGCGGCGGAAGTGGCGAGGGCGAACGCGCTTTCCGCGGGCGTAAAAGTGCGCGTGCTGACGGGAGATATGTTCGCGCCCGTCGCGGAAGAAAAGTTTGACGTCATTGTCAGCAACCCGCCGTATATTCCGACGGCTGACATCCGTACGCTTGACGAAAAAGTGCGCGCGTTCGAGCCCGTGTCCGCTCTGGACGGCGGCGCCGACGGGCTGGATTTTTACCGCGTCATAGCGGCGGAAGCGGGGACGCACCTCACGGAGGGCGGCGTGCTTTTGCTGGAATTCGGAGAGGGACAGGCCGACGCGCTGAAAGAGATGTTCGCGGAGTACGCGACGGAAGTTTACACGGATATGCAGGGAGCGGAGCGCATACTCCGCGCGGAGAAGAAGCAATGAAAATGAGTGACGGACTGCTCGCGCGTCTTGAAAAGGTCAGGGCGCGTTATGCGGAGCTCGGCGAGCTGCTTTCCCGTCCCGAGGTCATTTCTGACCAAGGGACTTTTCGTGCGTATTCCAAAGAAATGTCAGACCTCGCGCCCGCGGCGGAGAAATACGACGTCTATCTCGGTCACAAGAGGGAGGAGGAAGAGTGTTCCGCGCTGCTTCAAGGCGAACAGGACCCCGAAATGCGCGAAATGCTGAAAGAAGAGCTGGAAGGGCTGCGCAAAGCCCTTGACGACGACGCGGCGGAGCTGCGCGTCGCGCTGCTGCCCAAGGACCCGGACGAGGACAACAACGTGATTATGGAAATCCGTGCGGGGGCGGGCGGCGACGAAGCCGCGCTTTTCGGCACGGAGCTTATGAAGATGTACCGCCATTATGCGGACTCGAAACGCTGGAAAGTGGAAGAGATAAATATGAACTACACCGAGCTCGGCGGCGCGAAGGAACTCACCTTTATGATTACGGGCAAGGGCGCGTGGGGAAATCTGAAATTCGAAAGCGGGGTGCACCGCGTGCAGCGCGTGCCGCAGACCGAGACGCAGGGCCGCGTGCACACCTCGGCCGCCTCGGTGGCCGTGCTGCCCGAAGCCGAGGAGTTCGACGTCGAGATCTCGATGAACGACATCCGCAAGGACATCTTCTGCGCCTCGGGGCCGGGCGGACAGTCGGTCAACACGACCTATTCGGCCATCCGCCTGACGCACATCCCCACGGGCATCGTCGTACAGTGCCAGGATCAGAAATCACAGCTCAAGAACTTCGACAAGGCCTTCGAAGAGTTGCGTACGCGCGTGTTCAACCTCGAATACTCGAAATACCTCGACGAGATCGCCTCGAAGCGCAAGACGATGGTCTCGACGGGCGACCGCTCGGCCAAGATCCGCACCTACAACTACCCGCAGGGACGTATCACCGACCACCGCATCAACTATACGATCTACAACCTCTCGGCCTTCATGGACGGTGACATTCAGGACGTGATCGACCACCTGATCGTAGCGGAGAACGCCGAGCGCCTGAAGGAAAGCGAGTTGTAAAAACCGTCCCCATGGGAGCCCCCATCCCCGCATGCGTACTGCCCCCGTCCGGGCCGGCTGCACCGGGGCAACCCCTGCCTTCCATGGCCAACGGGCTTGGACGGGGAACCCGCCGCAAACCGCTATCGACCGAAAACCATTGCAAACCGACAAACTGACAGGCCGGGCATTCGACGACGAGGTATATGCCGTCGTGGCGCAAATCCCCGCCGGGAAGATCGTTTCCTACAAGCAGATCGCCCGGCTGATCGGCATGCCCGACCACGCCCGCCGCGTAGGCCGTGCCATGGCCTCCGCCCCGGCAGAACTCCCCTGCCATCGCGTGGTCAACAGCGCCGGGCGCACCGCCCCCGGCTGGCCGCAGCAACGGGAATTGCTCGAAAAGGAAGGCGTTCGCTTCAAGGCCAACGGCTGCGCCGACGTCGTCCGCTTCATGTGGGAGGAAATCCTGTAACCCGCATCGCACCTGCCCCACGACCGGAACCCGCATCGGGAGCTGCGACGGGAAGAGCACCGGGAACCCCGCCGGGAAGGGCATTCGCCCCACCCCGCCGGACACGATCGCCCGGCAGGCCGCGGCAACATATCGCCGGAAAAAATTTGGCATTCCGCACCAAAACCGTTATCTTCGCATCATCCCGCATACGCTCCGGACATACTGCGGCGGGCAATATTCCCCGCCGGGGATGCGTTTACCGGGAAAAAGCACCGCATGAAAAGATACATCCTGCTCCTATCCGCACTCTTTGCCGCGACACTCTCCGCCGTGGCGCAGCGTCCCCTGTATATCGTCAACGGCGTCGAAACCGAAGAGATCGAATCGATCCCGCCCGACGACATCGAAAATATCGAATCCCTGCCGGCCGACGAGGAAACCATCGCCCGCTACGGGGAAAAAGCCGCCAACGGGGTAATACTCATCTCGCTCCGCTACGACAAACCCGCTATCTTCGAGGCCGGCACGACCTTCGACGAGTACATCGCCGGGCAGGTCAAATGGGACGACGACGAACCGGCAGCCCGCATCATACTGCGCTACACCGTAACTCCCGAAGGCAAGGCCGTCCTGGCGCAGGAGCTCGAATCGACGGACAACCGCCTCAAGCGGCGCGTGCTGAAGGCACTCTCCGAAGCCCCGCACTGGCACCCGGCGCAGAAAAACGGCGTCGCCGTCGCAAGCGAAGGGGTGCTGCACATCCAGCTCCCCAAGGGCAAGCGGATGCCCCGTCCCGTAGAACTGGTTTGGCGCTGACCCATGCTGCCGCACGCCCATATCACCCTGTCGGAATTACAACGGCTCGTGAAGGAGACCCTCCACGAGCGTTTTGCCTTGCCCGTCTGGGTGAGCGCCGAGATCTCCGAGGTCAAAGTCAACTATTCGGGGCACTGCTACCTGGAACTCGTCGAGAAAGGGGGCGATAACGGCGTGCCGCTGGCACAGTCGCGCGCCGTGATCTGGCGCACGGCCTACTCCCGCATCGCGGGCTATTTCGAGGCCGAAACCGGGCAGCGGCTCGCCGCAGGGATCAAGATCCTGGCCAAAGTCGCCGTCAACTATCACGAACTCTACGGATTCTCGCTCCAGATCACCGACATCGACCCTGCCTACACGCTGGGCGACATGCAGCGGCAGCGGCAGCAGACCATCGACTGCCTGCGCAAGGAGGGCGTGTGGGACATGAACCGCGAGGTCGGGATGCCCGCCGTCGTACAGCGCATAGCCATCGTTTCGAGCGCCAATGCCGCCGGCTACCAGGATTTCTGCAAGGAGATCGGCAAAAGCCCCTACCGGTTCCGCCTCACGCTCTTCGATGCGTTCATGCAGGGTGCGGCGGCCGAGGAGTCGATCGTTGCGGCGCTGTGCGCCGTGGCCGACCGCATGGAGGAGTTCGACGCCGTGGTCATCATCCGCGGCGGCGGTTCGGCCAGCGACCTCAACTGCTTCAATGCCTACCGGCTCTGCACCCACGTGGCGCAGTTCCCGCTGCCGGTGCTGACGGGTATCGGCCATGACAAGGACACGAGCGTGGCGGACATGGTGGCGCATACGGCGCTAAAAACCCCGACGGCGGTGGCCGGATGGCTCGTGGAGCGGATGGACACGATCGACGCATGGCTCGACAACGCCGCCCTGCAACTGCGCGACAACGTACTGGTCACCTCGCGGGCACAGGAACTGCGGCTTCAGGAGCTGTCCAGCCACCTGCTCTTCCATGCCAAGGGGCTGCTCAGACAACGGGGGATGGCCCTGGAGCAGATGCGCGAAACCCTCGCGGCCAGTGCCGGGAATTTCCTCGCACGCCAGGCGTCCCGGCTCGGCAATGCGGCCGAACTGGTCGCCGGACGCTCCCCGGAGCGTATCCTGCGGCTGGGCTTCGCCATCGTCCGCACGGACGGCAAAGCCGTTTTCTCCGCCGCACAAGTCGGAAAAGGCGACACGCTCGACATCGAGGTCGCCGACGGCCGCATCGAGGGCACCGTTCAATACACCGAAACGAAATGACCCGCGCCATGAAAGAGAACACCCCTTTCCGGATCGCGTTCTGCGTGCTGTGCCACAAGTACACGCCCGTGCTGGCGGAACTCGTGCACCAGCTCGATGCACCCGGCAACGGGCTGTTCATCCATGTGGACGGCAAGGCGGACATCGGGGCCTTCGCCGCACTTGGCAAGACCGGGCGCGTTTGTTTCGTCGAACCGCGTACGAAAGTCTACTGGGGCGGATTCGGCATGGTAGAAAGTACGCTCCGGCTTTTCTCGGCGACACGCGACGGGGGTTTCCGTTACGTCGTCCTGATTTCGGGCGACACCCTGCCGTTATACCCTGCCGAAACGATACGTACGGTACTCCGGGAAGCCTATGACCGGGGACGGCAATTCATTTCGGCCAATCCGTCCATCACCCCCGAAGAGGCCGACCGGATACGCCGGAGGAGGTTCTGCCCCGACAAATCGACCTTCGCCCGCCGCTTGCTGCGGATCGCCATGAAATGCACCATGCGTGCGGACAATCCTTTTTTCGACCGGCTCCCGCCGCTGGAGAAAGGCAGCCAGTGGATTGCAATTACGGATCGTATGCGCGATTTCATCTTCGATTACCTCGCTGCACACCCCGACTTTATCCCTGCATTTCGGTACAGCCATGCAGCCGATGAACTATTTTTCCATACGCTGCTCGGCGACTCCCCGTTTGCCGGGCACAACGCGAATTATTCGCTTGTCCATGCCGACTGGTCGCACCCCGGGGCACACCCGAAAACATTGTCCACAAGCGACTTGTCCCAACTGTCCGTGCTCAAGTCGAGGGGGGGGGGAAATTCCCCGCTTTTCGCCCGCAAGTTCGACGACGGGCTGGACATCGCCCGCTACCGCGAAATCCTGTTCGGGCAGGGAACTAAGGCTGCACGGTAAGGGCACGATGAGAAACAGTTGTTAAACCACGAGAGATATGGCAAAGAAAAAAGAACCGGCCTACGCCGAGGCGATCGCCGAGATCGAGAAAATCCTCGCCCGCTTCCGCAGCGAAGAGATGGATGTGGACAGCCTCGCCGCCGAGGTGAAACGCGCCACGGAGCTGATCGCAAGCTGCAAGGCGCGCCTGCACAAGGCCGAAGAGGAGGTATCGAAGATTCTGGAATGACGATGAAGAAACTGATCAAATGGACGCTTAACCACGTGCCGCGGCCGCTCCTGCAACGCATCGCGGGCTGGGCCGTGCCGATGGCGGGCCTGTTTTACAGGGGACGCGGCGCCGAGTGCCCCGTATGCGGAGCCAAATACCGGAAATTCCTGCCCTACGGCTACGTGCATGCACGCGCCAATGCGCTCTGTCCCAAATGCCTGTCACTGGAACGCCACCGGCTGCTGTGGCTCTATCTCACGCGCGAGACCGACCTGCTCAAATGCTATCCCCGCACGCTCCACATCGCGCCCGAAGTCTGCATCATGCGCCACCTGAAACCCCATTTTGCGGGACATCCGGGGCAATATGTCACGGCCGACCTCGAAAGCCCGCTGGCCGACCTGCATTTCGACGTACAGCAAATCCCGCTGGCCGATGATTCGGTCGACGTCATCCTCTGCAACCACCTGCTCGAACACGTCGCCGACGACCGCAAGGCGCTGTGCGAACTCTACCGCATCCTCAAACCCGGCGGCTGGGGCATCCTGCTCTCGCCCGTGGAGGCGGATTACGAACAGACCTTCGAGGATGACACGATCACCGACCCCGATGAGCGCACGCGCATCTTCGGGCAATACGACCACCGCCGCATCTACGGCGCGGACTACACAGACCGGCTGCGCGCCGCGGGCTTCGAGGCCGCGGATATCGACTACGCCGCGAGCTTCACCGACGCAGAGCGGAAACTGTACGCCCTGCCCGCGGATCACATCTACGCCGTCTATAAGCACTGACCCGGCAACCGGACACGGTGCCCGCAGCCTCGCCCGGCAGCCTGGGGTGTACGAGATGTCCGGAATATTTTCCGGGGTTCCCTGCTTAGGCCGAAACGCACGGCAATGCGGATCCCGTCAGTAGAGGAAAAACACGATCCCGATGAAATGCGCCACGACCGCAAGGTTGATCAGCAGATGCCATACCATGTGGTGGTAGCGAAACCCCTGCCGGGCATAGAACCAGGCGCCGAGCGTGTAGAGTACACCGCCCGCGGCGATCAGCACCAGCAACGCCGTTGAGGCCTGCCGCACGAAAAGCGGCAGGAAGAAGACGATCGTCCATCCCATCACCAGGTAAATCGTCAGGCTGATGGCCGGGATCGAGTTGCGCGACAGCGACTTGTAAAAGATGCCGAACAGCACCATCGCCCACTGCAGGATGGTGATGAATATCCCCTGCCAGCCGCCGATGACCGATAAGGCGATCGGGGTGTAACTGCCGGCGATCGCCACATAGATGAAGATATGGTCGAGGATATGGAAAACGGCCTTGTGCTTCGAGGCCGGGTTCATCGAATGGTAGAGCGTCGAGGCAAGGAACATCAGGAAGATCGAGATCACGAAAATGCTCACCGAAACAGATGCCGTAACCGGGTTGGGGTCATGCACGTAGGCCCACACGGCGGCAAACGGGAGCGCCACGAGGGCCACGAGCGACATCACCCCGTGCGTAACCGTATTGGCGATCTCCTCGCCCACGGTCGGAACATAAACATCCTTTTTATTTGCCATAACGCCGTGTATTGGTCTGACGTGCCAAATTTATGAAATTTTTTCATATCTTTGCGAGCAAGGTTAAGCGGTTAGGCAAAAATGGACTTTTCACGGTATGAAAATCTCCGCACGCTCGTGCGCGCGAACTTCTCGGAGCAGACCCGGGCCCTCGTCGACGAGGCGCTCGTCTACGCCGACGGGAAGCTCACGGGCCTGTGCCGCTATGACGGCACGCCGCTGCTCGACCATGCCGTAGCCGTGGCTATGGTCGTGATCTCGGAAGTGGGCCTCGGCCGCAACTCCACGGTCTCGGCCATCCTGCACGACGTGGTGCGCCTGGCCCACAAGCGGCTCCCCGCCGAAGAGTTCCTCGCCCTGACCGCCGACATCCGCGACCGCTTCGGCGAACAGGTCGTGGGCATCACGATGGGCCTCGCGAACATCTCGGAACTGCGGCTCAAGGTCGCCAAGGAACAGGCCGACAATTTCCGCGACCTGCTGGTTTCCTATTCGGAAGACCCGCGCGTGATTCTCATCAAGCTGGCCGACCGGCTCGAAGTGATGCGCTCGCTCGAAATGTTCCCGCGTGAAAAATGGCGCAAGAAGAGCTGGGAGTCGATGAACCTCTACGCCCAGATCGCTCATAAACTGGGCCTTTACAGCCTCAAGAGCGAACTGGAGGACATCGCACTGAAATACCTCGAACCCAAGGACTACGAACATATCGTCACCAAGCTCGAAGAGAGCGCCGAGGAGCGCAGGGCCTTCATCGCGCGGTTCCTGGTGCCCATCGAGGAGAGGCTCGGCAAGCTGGGCATCAAATACCACATCAAGAGCCGCACCAAGTCGATTTTCTCGATCTGGACGAAGATGCACAAGCAGAACGTCCCGTTCGAAGGGGTCTACGACATCTTCGCCATCCGCATCATCATCGACTGCGACAAGGAGCAGGAGAAACAGCAGTGCTGGACGGCCTATTCCATCGTCACGGATTTCTACACGCCCAACCCCAACCGCATGCGCGACTGGATCTCGATCCCGAAATCCAACGGGTACGAATCGCTGCACACCACCGTGTCGGCCGGCGGCCGGTGGGTCGAGGTACAGATCCGCACCGAACGCATGGACGCCGTAGCCGAACGCGGCATCGCGGCGCACTGGCGCTACAAGGGGGTCAACCAGGGAGCCCAGACCAGCGAAATGTGGCTGGGACGCCTGCGCGAACTGTTAGAGGACACCACGCATTCGCTGGCGCAGCGCTTCGACGCCAAGCCGGCCTCGGGCGAGATCTTCGTCTTCACGCCCAACGGCGACCTGCGGAAACTGCCCGAAGGGGCTTCGCTCCTGGACTTCGCGTTCGACATCCACACCTCGCTGGGTTCCACGTGCGTGGGGGGCAAGGTCAACAACCGGACGGTCTCGATCCGCGAACAGCTCCACAACGGCGACATCGTCGAAATCCTGACCCAGAAGAACCAGACGCCCAAATCCGACTGGCTCAACTTCGTGGTCACGTCGAAGGCCCGCAACAAGATCAAGTCCTACCTGCGCGAAGAACAGGCCAAACATACGCGCATGGGGCGCGAAGAGCTCGAACGCAAGCTCAAGAACTGGAAATTCACGCTGACCATCGACGAGGCGGTGGCCTACCTGGTCAAATACTTCAAAGTCCGCACCGGCACGGAAGTCTACGCACTGATCGCCACGCAGAAAGTCGACCTGGGCACGATCAAGGAGATCCTCGCCCGCCATATCTCGGGCGAAGCCGACGAACAGCGCCGTGCCGCCGCGGCCGAAGCCGAGCGCAACAAGGTGCACAACGTCAGGGAGAGCACCGCGCCGCAGGACGCGCTGGTGATCGACGACGACATCTCGAAGATCCAGTACAAACTGGCCAAATGCTGTAACCCGATCAAGGGTGACGACGTATTCGGGTTCGTGACGATCAACTCGGGCATCACGATCCACCGCAACGACTGCCCCAATGCCAAGCGCATGCGCGAGAACTACCCCTACCGGGTTATCGAAGCGCGCTGGCGTTCGACGGCCGAGGGCGCCTTCCGCGTCTCGATCCGCATCGTGGCGGCCGACACGACGGGCATGGCCAACCACATCACCGAGGTCATCAGCCGCGACCTGAAACTCAACATCCGCTCGATCAACTTCTCATCGCTCGCCAACGGGTGCATCGGGGGCACGGTGAGCGTCGAGGTGCCCGGCGCGGGCGTCGTGGACACGCTCATTCACTCCATCATGCGGATCAAGGGCGTGCAGCGTGCCTTCCGTATCAACAACTGATTCACACCACAATTTTACCCACATAAAAGTAAATGAATAACAACTCTATCAGCGTCGTATTTGCCGACTCGTCACACGCGCACTACGCCCAGCGTATCTGCGATCTGATCTACGAGTCGGCGTTGCAGCGTGGCACGGGCATCGCCAAGCGTTCGCCCGAATACATCGCCGCAAAAATGACCGGTGGCAAGGCCGTCGTGGCGCTGGACGGTGAGAAACTTATCGGTTTCAGCTACATCGAGTGTTGGGGACACGGCGATTTCGTCGCGACCTCGGGGCTTATCGTCGACCCGGAGTACCGCCATATGGGACTCGCGGAGCAGATCAAGCGACGAACATTCGAGCTGGCCCGACGACGATTCCCGTACGCCAAGTTATTCAGTATTACGACGTCGCTGCCCGTGATGAAACTCAATTCGCGCATGGGCTACACGCCGGTGACCTTTTCCGAGCTCACCGAGGACGAGGAGTTCTGGCGGGGTTGCCAGGGCTGCTGCAACTACGACATCCTGCAACGCAACAACCGGCGCATGTGCCTCTGCACGGGTATGCTCTACGACCCTGCCAAGGAACCCCCGCAGGTACAGTCGCGCATGGCGCCCTACATCATGTTCTTCAAAAACAAGTTCAAAAAATTGTTCCACCTGAAATAAACAAAACGATATAAGAAAATGGGAAAGCAAAAAGTAGTTCTGGCATTCAGCGGAGGTCTCGACACCTCGTTCTGCGTGAAATACCTCTCCGAGGATAAAGGGTACGATGTCTATACGGCCATCGCCAACACGGGCGGCTTCTCGAAGGAGGAGCTTGCGAACATCGAAAAACGCGCCCTGGCGCTGGGCGCCGTGAAGCACGCCACGCTCGACATCGAGCAGGAATACTACGAAAAGAGCATCAAATACATGATCTACGGCGACATCCTGCGCAACGGCACCTACCCCATTTCGGTCAGCTCGGAGCGTATTTTCCAGGCCATCGCCATCATCGAATACGCCAAGTCGGTCGGCGCCGACTGCGTGGCCCACGGCTCGACGGGCGCCGGCAACGACCAGGTGCGCTTCGACCTGACGTTCCAGGTACTGGCACCCGAGATCGAGATCATCACCCCGACGCGCGACATGACCCTGACGCGCGAATACGAGATCAACTACCTCCGCGAGCACGGCTTCGAGGCCGACTTCAAGAAGATGGAATACTCGATCAACAAGGGGCTCTGGGGCACGTCGATCGGCGGCAAGGAGACGCTCCGCTCGGAGCAGACGCTGCCCGAGGAGGCCTACCCGAGCCAGGTTACGGCCCACGCCGAGGAGCGTCTGAAGATCACCTTCCACGAGGGTGAGATCGCCGCCGTGAACGGCAAGCCCTACGCCGACAAGGTCGAGGCCATCCGCGCCGTCGAGGCCATCGGTTCGAAATTCGGCATCGGCCGCGACATGCACATCGGCGACACGATCATCGGCATCAAGGGCCGC
>OLSM01002516.1_pt1 | contig 11640 bp, 4 predicted proteins | sample 1672721 | NCBI WGS metagenome assembly OLSM01 (sample SAMEA3136717, study PRJEB25190) | human gut metagenome | reverse complement strand
GGTGTTATAGGGATCATCTCCATCCCGAATGTAATCTTCCAAAACCGTTCCGGGCTGGTCGTAACCAGGTTCCAATTCCATTGCGCGGTAGGTGCGGTCTGTGACCGCGGGCAAATCTGCCACTGTGCGTGTACCGCTATTCTCCCCGTCGTTCCCGCTGATGGTGACGATCAAGGGAATGGGTTCACTACCGCCGGCCGGATTGGCCACCTGGAAAGCTGTCCAGGTAGTTCCGTCATCCGAGTACTGCACCAGGAACGCGGCTTCCCAATCCCCTGCCTCATTGGTGGGGCGGGTGTGGTATTTGTTCTGGCTGTCGTCCCAAGTTTTCGTCACCGTGAGATCCACAGTCTTCAGGGTGTTGGTGGTGGTGACACCGCTGACATCGAGTTCTGCACCGGTGATCAAAGTATCGCTGATTGTGTAAGTCCCATCGTCAGCCACTGTAACGTCAACCGTGGTTTGGGTTCCGCCCGGGGCCGTGTACACAATTTGGGTTTCCACCGCCCGGTACTCCAACAAGGTGTACGAACCTGTGGTATCCACCAGCGCCGAAGGCAGCCCAGTGAAAGTGTCCTTCCATGCATTGGGTTCGGCGTTGACTGCCGCTGTTTTTGTGCCGGTAAATGGATACCCCGACTCAAACAAAGCTCCAAAGGCAGAATTTTCAGTCTTATACTTGGAAGCGTCCTTCCAAGTATCCGAAGTCGCGTTTTTCTCTCGCACCTGCAGCTTAAAGGAAATCTCCACCTGCCCCAGGTAGTCGGTCTGGATGGGTTCCTTCTCCCCGTTTTCCCACTGCTTCTGGAACACGGCGCTGGTCTTAATACTGTTCACCAAGTTGGAGTTGGTTGTTGCCACCAAAGCGCCTGTGCCATTTGTTGCGTTGGCAGCGTTGAAGGTCACGATTCTTCTGCCGCCGCCATAGATGGCCGCCAGCGTATCATCCACAATGGTTTCCGTCACCTGATAGGTCCAGGGCATCCCGTTGGGGGCATACTGGGAAAGCTCCTCAGTTTTTCCAGCAGGTGCCTGAATAGTGTAGGTCCAGAGGTTGTTTCCTGCGCCCTGTGTCCAAGTCACGGTGTAATCTGTGTCAAGCTCTAATTCTTCCCTGTAGCCATTGCCCTGGCCGGTCTGTGCAGGCGCTGTGCGGGTCAAGCTCAACGTGATAGGTGGATTTGGCTCGTTCATATCATCAATGGTGGGCCGGTGTTGGTTATTTGCCCAATCGTCCCACTGTTTGGTGCCCTGCAGCTGCAGCACCGGGCTATCATAGGAATTGATAAAGGTGGCGTCTATGGCTGCAGGGTCAGTGGCAGGATGGGCATTCAACCCGGGAACCTGGGTGGACTGATTATTCTCTTTGAACTTGTCCAACCACCCGTTACCATATTCCAAACCGCCCTTTTGCGCCCAGGTGTTGTAGCCCTTCAGCTCCTTCGTGTTTTCCACAAAACTGTACTGGTACTTTTCCCCGTTGACAGCGTAAATCTCCAAGCCAGTCAAGGTGGCTTCCAGGCGTACCCAGCCCTCGTTATGCCAAGTTTCATCTACCTGTTTTTTAAAGGCTTCCTCCACCTGGGCAGAGCTCCAGGTATAGGTGGTCACATATTCCATGGGGGATCCTGCCGCCGCGCTGGGGTAAGTCCGGGACAAGTCCAGGGTGATGGCAGGGTAGACATAGTTTCCCTGAGAGTTTTTCTCTAGCTTCAGCCACTTTTGGACGGTCAGCTTACCCTCCTGCTGAGTATTGTACGTATTATTTGCCTGATAGGTACCGGGGGTGACACCCGCCGAGGTGAAGATCTGCTTAAACAGGTTCTTCTCCTCGGTTGCTGTTTCGTCCAAAGGAACTTCTACGTCTTGGCCATTGTCATCCAGCGTGATACTCTGCTCCACCATGGTGTAGGTATAAAGCCGGCCATCCTCATTATACTTGGGAAGGAAGGTTACACCCTCGAGCAACGTCCCCTCCACAACGCAGTCCCGGCTGGTGGTGACTGTTTTAGTGGGATCATCCTTGTTGGTGTAAACGATCTTGTCGTCTTCCACTTTCATGCTCCAGTTGCCTTGGAGCGCAAACCGGAAGATATAAGAGCCGCTGGTTTCCACACTGGCCCAATCGGTCACGGTCAAAGTGGCAACCTGCGTAGGAGTGCTGCCATCCAAGCTTTGGTAGAGGGCGAAGGTCACCGGGGGCAAGTCCACCTTTGCAAAGCCGGCGGGAACGCTGGTCCACAGCTTTTCACCTGCCAAATTGGGGCAGGCCTCCAAGGTGTTTTGGAAGGTGCCGTTTTCCGCCAGGGCGTAGTTCACCGGCACACTGTAGCGTTTTTCCACTTCTAAGACGTCTTCCCCGCCAATATCATACACAGTGTTTCCTGTCAGGTAATACACATAGGCTGTGTCGTTCTGATAGGCGTCTGCCACTTCTTCGCGATCGCCCAGGGCCAAGCGACTTGTACCATCGTCCCAATAATACTTCACCGGGGCATAGTCGAAGTTGGAGGCAGTCACCACCGTGCGCTCCACGGCGTAGTAGGTGATCTCATAGCCATAGCTGTCGTACTTGGGCAGTCCTTCGATCACGGCCGTCCAGTTGGAAACCGTGTCGGATTCCGCCTTGCCCTCCCAACGGTAATTGGCCTGATAGAGTTCCACTTTTGTGCCTTCCTGCCCCGGCCCTGTGTGCACCATCCGGTAGATGTCCAAATAGATGTCGGGGCGCTGGCCCTGTTCATAGCGGTAGATGTCTTTCCACTCTTTGTGCCACTTGGCATCTTTGGTGCCCACCAGGCTGTTGGTGGCCGCCATCGTCTGCCAGTCCACATCCTTGTTTGCATCGGGATTTGCCTCCTCAATGTCCACTGCTGTCTGGTAGCTCTCCTCGCGGATGGTCATGGACCAAGTGGACAAGGCTTGTACCAAGGCGTCCTCGGCGTTGTGCTTACTTCTGTAATCTTCAAAAGAAACAAAGTTCCCATCGGCATTCATCAACCCTTCCTCCACCGTGTAACGGACAATGGTGCCATTGCCGTCAAACTTGGGAAGGTTGCTGAAATAATAGGTCTGGTTTTTCCCAGCTTGGGTACCGTTCTCCATATCTGTGGGTAGAGCGATGGGAATGACCGACTTACCCGACGAGCTCTGGAACGATCCATTTCCTTGCCTTTTGGAATTGTAGATGTCCACAGGGTCTTTCCCGATATTTACAAAATCGCTTTTTCCCGGATCATTATAGGTGATTTCATAGCCGTTTTCCGCCACGGCGTCTGCCATGCTCTCATGGAAGTCCAGCTTGAGGGCAAGGCGCATCCCGGTTTGGTTTAGCGCGCCCTCCAGGGCCTTAAGCTCCTCCCCATTGTCACCGGAATTCCAGGTCTTTTTCACCGTGATGTCCACATTGCCCAACCGCCGGTTGGTGACGGTGGTCTGGTAAGTGCCCGCCTTACTGATCGTTTCAAAGGGGGCATAGGTCACCTCATAGCGGTGGTATTGGGTGGTCACATCGCCGGACAGGTTCTCTGCCCACGAGGAAGCATCCCCCCATCCCGCATCTTTCGTATTGGTTACATCGGTATCTCCCACCTGCGTTTCCTGCAAGTAGACCTCTCTGATATCGGTCATCCCGGAAATGTAGATCCAATCGTACCAAACCCCGTCCTGCAAAGTGACAGAAGCCCCGGAAATTGCCGAGTCGTCCTTTTTCAAGTACGCCTGGATGGTCACCGGCAAGCGGTGGGTGGTGTCGCTGTCGTCAATCCAGGTTTTCTGCACCAAAATCTGCAGCCCCGGGCCAGGCATGGTGGGATTGTACACGGTGGTGGAATAGTTCCCAGCATTCCGCTGGATGTCATAGGCGGGCATGGCACCCTGTTCCACCAAAACGTATTCATACTGGTGGCCGTTTTCATCAAACTCCGGCAGGTTGCTCATCTGCACGTGCCAGGAACGGTTCTTATCCGCCGCCAGGGTGATCACAGCGCCACCGGGAGCCGTCACCTCCATCGGGGAAACCGTGTCCTTTCCCAGTTTGAAAGAAAGGTACGGCTTGGAAAGATCCAAAGATTGGCCGCTCCCCACACGATAGAGGGAGAAGTCGGCGGTATCGGTATCGTGGCCGTTCTTGGTGTACCAAACACCGTTATATTTCGTATAGTTGGGATTGCTTTCAATCCCGACTATTTGCGCTGCTTCTTCATCACTGATCTGCCACCACTTGTCCACGTCATAGGTGATGGTGCCTGTGATGGAGTTGGTGATCACCGTGGTGGTGGCGCCGTTTTCATCCGTATGGTACTCCATGGAGGAAGTATACTGGACCTTCCGCATTTGTCCATGAGGGGTGAAGGGATCTACCTGCTCTAGGACAAAGGTACCATCTTGCTGCAGCAGATCGGTGTCCCCTTGGAACACCCCGGTTTCCACCCAGCGGTACTCCAGTTCCCGGCCCAGGCCGTCATACCGGTCCATGGAGGCGGTCACCGTGACGCCCGAAAGGGTTTCTGCGGTAAAGCCCTCAATAGTCTTGGTGATACGCTGCCCGGCGTCATCTTGGGCAAACTCCCAAGGGTCATCGCCGCTGCCTTTGGGCCGGCTCTGCAGGGCGACTTGAACGGAAACATCTCCAAATTCCGCCTGGAAGGCCGCGGCCTTCCAAGCCTTGGTGGCAGAAGTCTGCACCGAGCCGCTGAGGACGTTGTTCAGGGTCCCTCCATTGTACAAGTAGGTGTTCCCCGACTGGCGCTCCACTTCGCCCAGGACAACATCGGACCCTTCCACGATGTCCCCATCCCCATTGATCTCACCAAAGACCTGGTCATACCCGCTGATAGCCCGGCCATCGCTGGATTCATACTCCCGCACCACGTAGAGATACCGGTAGCCTTCTGCGTCATACTCGGGGAAATCAATCTCGTTGCCTTCGCTGTCCCGGAAGGAGATCTCCACAGTATCAGCACAGTCTTCCCCATCCACGTACATGGTATAAATATGGCCGCTTGCATCCCGGACAGGCGCAGCGCTGTCCAAAGGCTGTCCCACCCGGTAACGCCACAGCTGCAGATCCACATCCGGACGGCCGCTAGAATCGGCTTCATCCTGCCAGATCTTTTGAGCGTTATAGTTGACAGTGCCCGTCAAGGTTAGGACAACCGACCCGCCGCTGTAAGCGCCGTCCACTGCACCGCCGTGGTTGGTAGAGGAGGCATTGTCGTAGCTGATGGCAAAATAATCCCCTTCCCCCAAGGCAGCGGTGGTAAAGTCCAGCTCACCGTCAGGGTTTTGCTCGTCCACCCGATACGTGATGGCATGGTTGTCCACCGTGTATTTGGGCGCCACAATCACCAGCCGGATCTGGTCATACAGCTCGCCATTCTCAGGATCCCACTCCCGCCAATCGGAATCGTCGTCATTTTTGGCAGCAAACAACACCTGGGCATAGCCCTGGTTCTCCTGAAGGTCTTCTAATGGGATAGATTGCCAAATATTCCCACTGTCATTGGTGTCGTAAGAAGCTCCCAGCTGGAACTCTTTCAGCAAGCTCTCCGTGATCCCTGGCAGGGATGTCAGCGAGCCACAGCGCACATCCATGATAAACGTGTACGTGTTTTCCAACAGGTAGTACCAAGCATCCTTCTCCGCAACATCGTTAAACTCTCCAGAGGCTGTAGCGCCGTCTATGCACAGATAGCCATTTGCGGCACAAGGGGCAAGGCTCCAGGAAGCGTTCACACTGGGGTCAGGCATGGGATTGCCTTTATCATCTTTGGCAATTTCGCCGTTTTCATCCAGTTGGTACACCACAGTCTTTAAAACACCGTCTGTCCCATAGGTGACTGTCCACTGGTTCACACCCTCCTCTATGGAGGGCTTGGGCCAGCTGGGATACCCCAACGAGGCAAGGGCTTTTGTAGCCTCATCGCTGGTATCCCCGGTCTTGTATGTAACCGTGGTGCCATCCCCTTTTGTAAGGGTAAGAGCAAGTTCGGGGACAAAGCCGGCAGCGTCGGGACGCTTGTTCTCTTCGTTATGATTATCCCGCCAATAGACGGTCTTCTTCAAAAGGGAAGCACCCTCCCCTTCTCCGTCGTTTCCGGGAACGCCATAGGCCACCATGCCCGCCGCAACGCCCAGCAACACCAAGCAGCAAAGCAGCAAGGCGGTGAAAACCACGGGCTTCCTCCTTTTTCTCCGCAAAGCTTTATGAGATCGCCGGGGCAAAGATTGGACGTGTTTTGCCATTGCCAGCACTCCTTCCTTAGAAATGGTTTTCTCTATCACAATACTTGAAAGCTGGTTTCACCTTATGGGAAAGCCAACTGGGAACCTCGAATAGAAGCTTTAAAAATTCTCTGCACTGGGCATATCCATCCAGCCGTAAGTGACCTGTTCTTGTTCCAACAGCCTGTCATAAGCCATTTGGATCATCACCGCCGCATTGGCTTGGATATGTTCCTGGGTGGCCTGGTATCCCCACAGCCCCAAATGGGCCAGCACCCCATTGACCGGAGTCATCTGCATATTGACCGTCCGGGGCATATACTTACACTCTTCAAATAAATACCGCTGATACTGTTCCGCCGAGTTTGCCTGAAGCTCTTTCCCCTGGGGCAGCCAACGGAAAAACCGCTCTAAGCTCCTGCGGTAATTGCTAATGGTGTCCTTCGTACACCCTTTGGAAACGAGGGATTGCAAATACGATTCCAACGCCTCTTGGGTCAGCACGTCCCCAGGATCTTCGGGACAATACCCATTAAAATGTTCAATCAAACCCCTCACCTCACTACAATACACCACTATATAATAAAATCTAAAAATAATATAATTTGTTGATTTATTGAGTAATCCCAAGATGACATATTTTTAACATAACACCATAAAAAAGGCCAAAGAGCAGCCTATACCTTCAGAATCTTTAAACAAATATTCTTCCTTTTTGCATCTTTTGTCGAAAAATGTAAAACGATTTTCATTTTAGTAATATCGAGTTTTTTTATCACATTTTTCTTTGGTAGTTGCAAATGCAATTTTTATAGTTTCAGAAACAAAATCTTTATATTTTTCATAAAAAAGCAGAAAACACTAACAAATAATTGAAAAAACGCTCTGGCCTAAACCTTTTTCTCTCTCCTAGAGCTGCCTCCCGCCCTTTCTATTGAGAAACCCCGAAAAATCTGCTATAATCGTTGCTGGTAAAAAGCTATAATCCCAGGGAGATGGAACAGATGAACATTACATTGCAGGACCTCACCAAGCGTTTCCCAGCCAGGGGAAAGAAAGCCCAGGGCGAAACCACCGCTGTGCGGGACCTGACCTTTGAGATCCCAGACGGTAAGCTGGTAGGGCTGCTGGGACCTTCGGGCTGCGGGAAGTCCACCACGCTGAACATGATCTGCGGCCTGGAACGTCCCACCTCCGGCAAGATCTTTTTCGGGGAGGAAGACGTCACCGCTCTGCCTCCGGAACTGCGGGGCGTGGGCATGGTGTTTCAAAACTACGCGCTGTACCCCCACTTGACCGTGATGCAGAACATCCTGTTCCCGTTGGAAAACTTAAAGGGCAAAGACCGGCCTTCCCGTCAGGAGATGCGCCAGCGGGCCTTGGAAACTGCTAAGCTGGTGCAGATTGAAGAACTGCTAGAGCGCAAACCCAAAGAGCTTTCCGGCGGCCAGCAACAGCGGGTGGCCATTGCCCGGGCCCTGGTGAAAATGCCACGGGTGCTGCTGTTGGACGAGCCCCTTTCCAACCTGGACGCCCGGCTGCGGCTGCAGACCCGGGAAGAGATCTGCAAGATCCAGAAAAAGACGGGGATCACCACCTTGTTTGTCACCCACGACCAAGAAGAAGCCATGAGCATCTCGGACAAGATTGTGGTGATGAAAGACGGCGTCCTGATGCAGCAAGGGGCTCCTCAGCAGGTTTACGACGACCCGCAAAACTTGTTTGTGGCGAAGTTCCTGGGCACCCCGCCTATCAACGTGTTTGAGGGCCAGGTGCGAAATGGCCAGCTGTTGCTGGGTGGCCAGCCTGTACTGTCTGTGGCAGGCGCCCCGGACGGGGAAGTCTTTGTGGGCATCCGTCCCGAAGGTTTTGAGCCCAACCCCCAGGGGCCAGTTGTCTGCGCCTTGGACCGGGTGGAGGTCCTGGGCCGGGACACCAGCATCGTCTGCAGCCATCCCAGCTGCCAGGCAAGCACCCTGCGGGCCATCATCCGCTCGGAGCAGCAGGTGGACAGCTCTGAAAAGGAAGTCCGCTTTACACTTGTCCCCGAGAAGGTGTTCCTCTTCGACCGGGAGCGGGAAGAGCGGGTTTCTTTCACCCTTCCCTCCAGGGCTTAAAGGGAGGTGCCGACATGGACCGAAATTCCAAAAAAGCCTGGCTTTACCTGCTTCCGTCCCTGATTCTGCTGGGCGCGTTTTTGATCTATCCTTTGATCGACGTGCTGATCTACTCCGGGGAGGAATGTTACAACTTTGCCTCCCAAACCTATCAAGGGATAGGCCTTTACAACTACTCCTATGTGCTCCACGACCCCTACTTCCTCCAGGCGGTGGAAAACACCTTTGTGCTGGTGATCATCACCGTGCCCACCTCCACCATCCTGGCCATTGTCATCGCCACGGCGCTGTCCTCCATCAAGCCCCTGCGGCAGCTGTACCAGACCATCTACTTCCTGCCCTACGTGACCAACACCCTGGCGGTGGGTTTGGTGTTCATGGTGCTGTTCCAGCGCACGGAGTACACCGACGGCCTGATTAACCTGATGCTGGCCTGGTTTGGAGCCGGGCCCATCGACTTTATCAACGGCCCCCACTGGGCCAAGATGTTCGTGCTGTGCTTTTACACCATCTGGGTGGTGCTGCCCTTTAAGATTCTGGTGCTCACCAGCGCTTTGGCCTCGGTCAACGACGAGTACTACAAGGCCGCCCGGGTGGACGGCACCTCCCGCACGCGGACCTTCTTCCGCATTACGCTGCCCATGATTTCCCCCATGATTGTCTACCTGGTCATCACGGGCTTTATCGGCGCTTTCAAGGCCTACAGCGACGCGGTGGCCCTGTTCGGCACGGATCTGAACGCCGCGGGGATGAACACCATTGTGGGCTATGTCTACGACATGCTCTACGGCGACAGCGGCGGCTACCCCTCTTACGCCTCGGCGGCGGCCATCATCCTGTTCGTCATTGTGCTGACCATCACCTGCATCAACCTGCTTGTCACCCGCAAGCGGGCCACGGACTGAAAGAAGGTGCCCCTGTGGAAGCGAAAACCAACCTGGAAAAAAAGGAGAAGGCCATCCAGCGGAAAAAAGGCCTGCTTACCGCCCTGACCTACCTGCTGCTGAGCATTTGGGCGGTGGTGGTGCTGTTCCCCTTCTACTGGATGGTGCTCACCTCTTTTAAGAGCTACGGCGCCTACAACGGGGAGCGCACCCCGGTGTTCTTCACCCTCTCCCCCACCCTGGAAAACTATGAGAACGCCTTTACGGCGGTGCCCCTGCTGGGCTACCTGCTGAACACCCTTATCTTCTCTGTCATCACCACGGCGGCCATGGTGGTGGTGAGCACCTTGGCGGCCTACGCCTTTGCCCGGCTGAAGTTTAAGGGGAAGAACCTGGTGTTTGGGCTGTTCCTCTCCATGATGATGATTCCCACGGAGCTGGTGGTCATCACCAACTTTGTCACCATCACCAACTGGGACATGCGCAACAGCTTTTTGGGGCTGATTCTGCCCTCTATCACCTCGGTGTTTTACATCTACCTGCTGAAGGAGAACTTTGAGCAGGTGCCCGAGGAGCTGTACAAGGCCGCCAAGGTGGACGGCACCTCGGACTTGAAGTACCTGTGGAAAGTGATGATTCCCATCTGCAAGCCCACGCTGGTGACCATCACCATCCTAAAGCTGATTGAGTGCTGGAACTCCTACGTGTGGCCCAGGCTCATCACCGACGACCCAGCCTATTACCTGGTGTCCAACGGCATCCAAGAGATACGGGAGAACGGCTTTGGCCGGGAGAACATCCCCGCCATGATGGCCGCGGTGGTGGTCATCTCCGTGCCGCTGATTCTGCTGTTTCTGGCCTTCCGCAAGAAGATTATGGAGGGCGTTTCCCAAGGAGGGACCAAAGGATGAGAAACAAATGCCTTTGCCTGGCGCTGGCGGTGCTGCTGTGCTTCTCTTTGGCGGGCTGCCACGGCAGCCAGGAGCGGGCGGCCTTTACCGTGCCCGACAGCCTTTCCCAGGACAACTATGAAATCACCTTCTGGGCGAAAAACGACACCAACAAGCTCCAGACGGACATCTACCGCCAGGCCATTGAGGAGTTCCAAGGACTGTACCCCAACGTCACCGTGAACCTGCGGCTGTACACCGACTACGGCGACATCTACAACGACGTCATCACCAACATCTCCACCGGCACCACCCCCAACGTGTGCATCACCTACCCGGACCACATCGCCACCTACCTCACCGGCGACAACGTGGTGGTGCCCCTGGACGACTTATTCACCGACCCCCGCTACGGCCTGGGGGGCAGCGAGGTGCTCTTTGACGCCCCCACCCAAGAGGAGCTTGTGCCCCAGTTTTTGCAGGAGTGCAGCCTAAACGGCCACACCTACGCCGTGCCCTATATGCGCTCCACCGAGGCCTGCTACGTGAACAAGGACATGGTGGAGGCCTTGGGCTTCACTCTGCCCGAGACGCTGACCTGGGACTTTGTGTGGGAAGTCAGCGAGGCCGCGGCGGCCACCTTGGGGGCGGACGGCGTCTACGGCGCCAACGGCCAGGAGGTGCTCATCCCCTTCATCTACAAGTCCACGGACAACATGATGATTCAGATGCTGCAGCAGCTGGGGGCGGGGTACTCCAACGCCTCGGGGGAAATCCAGCTGTTCAACGACACCACCACCGGCCTGCTGCTGGACATTGCCAGCCACGCCGCCAGCGGGGCCTTCTCCACCTTTAAAATCTCCAGCTACCCGGCCAACTTCTTAAACGCCGGGCAGTGCATCTTCGCCATCGATTCCACCGCCGGCGCCACCTGGATGGGCACCAACGCCCCCCTGGTGGACATTGCCGAGGAGGAGATCATCGACTTTGAAACCGAAGTGATGATGGTGCCCCAGTTTGACCCGGAGCATCCCCAGATGATTTCCCAGGGGCCCTCCATCTGCATCTTCAACAAGGAGGACCCCCAGGAGGTGCTGTACTCCTGGCTGTTCACCCAGTACCTGCTGACCGACGGCATTCAGATTGCCTACTCCCAGACAGAGGGCTATGTGCCGGTGACCACCAGCGCCCAGGAGAGCCCGGCATACCAGGACTACCTGGCCCGGGCGGGGGAGGACAACGACACCTACTACCAGGTGAAGATTGACGCGGCCAAGCTGCTGCTGGACAACCTGGAAAACACCTTTACCACCCCGGTGTTCAACGGCTCCACCTCTTTGCGAGACGCGGCGGGCCAGCTGATTGAGGACGTGACCAAGGCCGAGCGCCGCCACCAGGAGGTGAGCGAGGAGAGCATCCAGCAGCTGTACGCGGACACCACCGCCCTGTACCACCTGGACAGCACCTCCGCCACCGGCGGGGGCAAAACCGAGCTGGGCCCCCTGCCCTCCACCGCCGTGGCGC
>OLSM01002511.1_pt1 | contig 11676 bp, 8 predicted proteins | sample 1672721 | NCBI WGS metagenome assembly OLSM01 (sample SAMEA3136717, study PRJEB25190) | human gut metagenome | reverse complement strand
CTATGGCAGAGAAAAAAATCAGATTGGCACTCGTCGGAGTAGGTAACTGCGCATGCTCTCTCGTTCAGGGAATCGAGTTCTATAAGACACCGGAGATTGCAGAAGAAGCCGGCGGACTTATGCATTATAACCTGGGGGGATATGTTCCTTCCGATATCGAAGTTGTTGTAGGATTTGATATTGATTCCAAAAAGGTTGGCAGGGATGTCAGCGAAGCAATTCTGGAATGGCCGAACTGTACATACAAGATCTGCGATGTTCCGAAACTTGGGGCACCGGTATTAAAAGGGCCAGTCCTGGACGGAGCGCCGGATCATCTGCGGCACTATTACGGCAAGGACTACTTTACAATCGATGATGCCCAGGAGCCGGTAGATGTTGTGAAAGCTTTGAAAGATTACAAAGTTGATGTGATACTTATCAATCTTCCGACAGGTTCCCACGATGCGGCAAGATTTTACGTAAACGCGGCTTGTGAAGCAGGATGCGGCGTTGTCAACGGAATCCCGGAACTGATTGCCAGCACACCGGAGATTGCTGACAAGTGTAAGAAAGCCGGTATTCCGGTGATTGGAGATGACTGGAAGAGCCAGTTAGGAGCAACCATCGTACACAGAGCGCTAGCAAAATTGTTCGAGGACAGAGGAATCAAGATCACAAAGTCCTATCAGCTCAATTATGCGGGTAATACAGACTTTATTAACCTGGTTATGCGTGGTGAGACAAAACATGTCACAAAGCATGATGCGATTGCAAGTATTCTGAAGCATGACGTGCCGATTGCTCCCGGATTTGCTTTTGTCGACAACCAGGGTGACCAGAAGACCGCGATTATCTGTATCGAAGGACAGAAGTTTGGCGGAGCGCCTGTAAGCCTGAACTTGAAACTGGATGTTATCGACAGCCCGAACTCCGGTGGAATCAGCGTTGACGCCGTTAGATGCTGCATGCTCGCAAAAGACAGAGGGATGGCAGGCGCAATCGAAGAGCCAAGCTCCTACTTTATGAAACACCCACCGGTACAGCATCCGGACGACCAGTGCCGCGCAATGCTGGAAGACTTTATCGCTGGTAAATAGACATATTGACTCCTTCACTTTAGAATTCTGCAGTCAGTGAACCATATGGGTATTGTATCACATATGGAACCTGGTGCAGGGTCAGATATCCGGCAGCCCGCTAGCAGCCGCTGCCAGGTATCCGACCAAATCATGCTGCAAAATTGCAAGATTGCAACAGTTCATGCAAGCCTGAACTGTTGCACATCCAGCCCATTGTAATTCGCCCACGGCGACAGGCTGGATGACTGCAGCTACTATGTTTTCGTACGGTCTGCGCAGTAAATGCGCAGACCTTTCTAAACGATTACACAAGATAATACTTCAGCAATTTTGCGGCATTTTCTAACTAAAAATAAGAAAACCGGGGAGATAACTCATGATAAAATTAGCACCTTCAATTCTTTCTGCTGATTTTGCAGAACTCAGGAAAGAGATCACGGTCCTACATCTCTCTCCCGCAGATTATATACATATCGACGTTATGGATGGTATGTTTGTACCCAATATTTCACTCGGCCTGCCCGTCATCCAGTCTATACGAAGATATACCGACAAACCTTTTGATGTCCATTTGATGATCGAGGAGCCTTACCGCTATATAGACGACTTTGTAAGGGCCGGCGCCGACATTATTACCGTGCACGCAGAGGCATGCCGCCATCTGCACCGCACCATCCAGGCCATTAAAAATCACGGAATAAAAGCCGGTGTTGTCCTGAATCCGGCTACCCCTCTTTCTTCTATAGAATATGTACTGGAAGATGTGGATATGGTGCTTCTTATGACTGTAAACCCAGGATTCGGCGGCGCTGCCTTTATCCCCAATGTGCTGCCCAAGATAGCGCGGCTCCGCAGCATGATCAATGAGATGGGGCTTTCCGTAGATATTGAAGTTGACGGGGGCATCAAACTGGACAATGTAAAAGAGGTCATACAAGCCGGTGCAAACGTAATTGTGGCCGGCTCCTCAGTATTCAACGAAGATATTTCCATGAATATTGAGAATTTTTATAAAAAATTTAAGGAGGCAACTCATGAATAAACAAAAACTCCAGCAGATCGCAAACGAAGTGCGCAAGGGTATCGTCACTTCTGTTCACAGTGCGAAAGCAGGCCATCCGGGCGGGTCTCTTTCTGCCGCAGACCTGTTTACCTATTTATACTTTGAAGAGATGAACATTGATCCCGAGAATCCAAAGGAGCCGAACCGGGACCGTTTTGTTCTTTCCAAAGGGCACACGGCTCCGGGCCTGTATGCCACCCTCGCACACAGAGGATATTTTCCGGTAACCACACTTAACACACTCCGGCAGATCGGCTCGATCTTACAGGGACATCCGGATATGAAACACATCCCCGGAGTGGATATGTCCAGCGGTTCCCTGGGGCAGGGCGTATCCGCTGCCGTTGGCATGGCACTTGCGGCAAAATTAAGCAATGCGTCTTACCGCATTTATACACTGCTGGGTGACGGAGAGATTCAGGAAGGCCAGGTATGGGAGGCTGCCATGCTGGCGGGACACCATAAGCTGGATAATCTGGTCGTAATCGTCGATAACAACGGCCTTCAGATTGACGGGGCAATCGATGATGTATGCTCTCCGTATCCCATTGATAAGAAATTTGAATCCTTTAATTTCCATGTAATCAACGTAGCCGACGGCAATGATTTCGACCAGTTGAAAGCTGCTTTTGATGAGGCTAAGACTATCAAGGGAATGCCAACCGCAATCGTTATGAAAACCATAAAAGGAAAAGGCGTTTCCTTTATGGAAAATCAGGCTTCCTGGCACGGAACCGCACCAAACGATGAACAATACGCAATGGCGATGGAAGAATTAGAAAAGGCAGGTGAGACATTATGTCAGAAGTAAAGAAAATCGCTACCCGAGAAAGTTATGGAAACGCACTAGTTGAACTCGGCAAAGAACATAACGAAATCATAGTTTTAGATGCAGATCTTGCTGCCGCAACTAAGACAAGCATTTTTAAAAAAGCTTTCCCTGAAAGATTTATCGACTGTGGGATTGCGGAAGGTAATATGATCGGTGTGGCCGCAGGTCTTGCTGCTGCCGGAAAAGTACCGTTTGCAAGCTCCTTTGCCATGTTCGCGGCAGGCCGTGCCTTTGAGCAGGTGAGAAACTCCGTGGGCTACCCGCACCTGAACGTCAAGATCGGCGCCACCCATGCAGGCATTTCCGTAGGAGAAGACGGCGCCACTCATCAATGTAATGAGGATATCGCGCTAATGAGGGCGATCCCGGGTATGGTTGTGATCAATCCGGCCGACGACATAGAAGCCCGCGCCGCCGTAAAGGCCGCTTATGAATACGAAGGTCCCGTATATCTCCGCTTCGGACGCCTGGCAGTCCCCGTAATTAATGACAGGCCTGACTACAAATTTGAACTTGGAAAAGGAATCACACTAAGGGACGGCCGGGATGTCACCATCATCGCTACCGGACTGTGCGTCTCTGCTGCACTTGAAGCCGCTGAAAGACTCTCCCAGGAAGGTGTTCAGGCCAGGGTCATCAATATCCACACAATTAAGCCCCTGGATGAAGAACTTGTCATCAAAGCTGCAAAGGAAACCGGTAAGATCGTCACAGTAGAGGAACATTCCGTCATCGGTGGGCTTGGAAGCGCGGTATGCGACTGCCTGAGCGAAAACTATCCCGCCAGTGTACTAAAAATAGGTACGAACGATGTGTTTGGGGAATCTGGCCCAGCGGTAAAACTGCTTGCAAAATATGGGCTTGATGCCGACGGGATCTATACGAAGGTAAAGAGTTCTCTTTAAAAACAAAACACGTAACAAATTGCACTAAGCCGCAAACTAATGCAAGGTTGGATGCGTACGCATTTTATTTTGGGCGGGAAATCCGCTGGCCCGGGTGCTCCCTCACACTTCAAAGCACCTTTTTGGATGTACCAGAGCGTGTCTGAAAATATCTTGCCGTAAGATGTCGTCCCGCTTTAGGGGATATTACGGCAGTAAATTTTCAGACACGCTCTAGTCTTACCTGTCATTTCTATCATTATATTTGCTGTAGAATATTCCATCTATTTGAATCTCTGTTTTATCCTTATCAACAAGATACAGAACAATGTAGTTATCTACAGGCATTATTCTGTACCCTAAGGATCTTAGCCGCATATCATTCGATTATGCGGTGCTTCCCCCCGAAAAACTTTTAGGACTGACTCTGCGGTCATGATCGATGTCTCTTCACAGTTTTCATATGTCTCAGCCGCTATATGGGGGCCTGCGATATAGTTGTCGAATCCAAAGAGCGGATTCTGCAGGTCTACCGGCTCGCTTTCAAACACATCTGTTGCCAATCCTCCGATTTTCCCGCTCTTCATTGCATCTGCCACGGCTTTTTCATCTACGATGCTGCCTCTTGCGGTATTCACAATGAGTACGCCGTCTTTCATTTTTTTGATATTTTCTTCTCCGATCAGATGAAACGTATCCTCCGCAGCCGGCAGATGTATGGACAGGATATCTGATTCAGCCAGTACTCTGTCCAGAGTAGCTATTTTTACGCCGAGCTTTTCAGCCGCCTCAACGTTTGGATATTTATCATACGCCAGCATTGACGGATGGAAACCTCCAAGCTTTTCTGCTGTACTTCTTGCAATTGCTCCAAACCCCAGGAAGCCGACAGTCCTGCTCTTCATTTCGTGGAACATGGGGCGGGTCCATTCTCCACTCCTGATAGATTTATTTAGCTCAGGAACCCGTCTGAGCAGCGCCAGCATCAGCGCCATGGCCTGTTCCGCTACGGCCGAAGAATTAATTCCCGGACAATTGCAAACGGTAATCCCATGTTTTTTCGCTGCCTCCAGGTCAAAGTTGTCCACGCCGACTCCGAACCGGGCTAATACCTTTAGGCGTGGAGCAAGCTGAAAGATTTCTTCATTCCATGTGTCCACTCCTGCAATGACCCCGTCCACATCCCCCACTATGGCTTTCAATTCTTCAGAAGTGTACGGCCTTCCATGGGGGTTTTCTATAATCTCACAGCCCGCTTCCTCCAGAATCTGTTTTCCGGGCCGGCAATACCTCGAATAATTGGTTGCTGTTACTAATACTTTCATCTCTGCTCCTCCCCCAATATACTCCGCCTGATATAATCCGTCAGGCGCATGAGCTGCTCTGTCTCTGATATTGCCGTTACATTCAGAAGAGAGGCGTCCTTTGTTCTTGTATGTATAGAGGTAAAGTTTCCGAGCAGCTTCTGGCAATATTTCGCATTCACCGGGTAGACCTGGCGTTCTATCAAAGAGGCGGTTGTAAGAAAATCGGCGATTTCCCTGGATTTCTCCGGGTTCGTTTCATAATTGCCGCAAAGCCATGCATACAGATCCAAATGGAAGTTGGCCATAACTCCGCTGAATCCGCTTGCCCCCATCTGCAGCGTTTCCAGCAGTGTGGACGAGTTGGCATTGAACAGTTTCAAGCTGCTGCCCTTCACGGCCTCCAACTTCTTTCTGATGATTTCCTTATCGCAGCTTGTGTCTTTGATAAAGTAGAACCTTCCGCTGTCTGCACACCATTTCAGAAGTTCGGGTGAGATAATCCGTTTGTACGGGTATGGGCATTCGTAGAATCCGAGCGCCATATCTACCGGCAGTTTTTCCAGCAGTTTTTTGAGGTTTTCAAGCCATACTTTATCGTTCTCCTCCTCCGCAGCAAGACGGTTTGTCAGCAGGATAACCGCATCCACGCCTGTCTCTGCGATCCTGTTAAGCTCCTCTGCCTGCGCCTCTATGGTATCGGATATATGGCCGGATGCCACCACCGGCACCCTGCCCGCTGCTTTTTCTTTGACAAAACGCGCAATCTCCACTCGTTCCTCCAGAGACAGGAAAAACATTTCGCTGGACTGGCAGTCTGCAAACAGGCCTGCCGCACCGCTGGCGATATACCATTCTACCAGCCTCCCCAGTGACTCATAATCTACTTTGTTCTCTTCTGTAAACGGAGTCAGCATCACAGGATACACTCCATCTGGAAATTTCTTGTTCATTTTCTATTCCTCCTCATCTTTTACCAGCCAGTACAGCGGAGCCGACAGAACGCCCATCTCCTCCAGCCGGTATTCATATGTCCATTTATTTCCACGGGTCCTCCACAGATTCGGACCGTACCACGTTTCTGTCCGGTCTGCGTTATGTACCGGGCCAAATGCATTGGCTCGGTTTCCAAACACCCGGATGCATATCTTATGCTTCCCTGCTCTGACCTTTCCCAGGTTCATCCTGTAAGGTGCATATATCAGGTTTCCTTTTTTCTTTCCATCTACTTTAATCTGCAGAAGTGCGCCTCGGTATCTCGAAATCTCTGTCCATAACTCTCCCGCTTCTGTCTCCACAGAGGTTTCATAGACAAGATTCCCTGCATAAAAAGGCAGGCCCTGTGTTACATAATCCCCATAATATATTACTCCCGGATATGCCGTCAGCCGTTTTTTCCTTCCTGACACCTTTACGCCAAACCGCCCCAGAAGCCAGCACCATTCTACATTTGTTTTCTCGCCAAAGGGCATATACAGCTCCAGAAGGTTTTTTCCTTTTTGTATTCGGCCAAGATAGATCCTGCGGATGCTCTGATCCACGTACCAGCCCCGTTCTTCATTGCCGCACAGGTTTCCATTCAAGTAGATCTGTACTTTTTCCGGATGCTCCAGTGCCAGATATACATCCTCTATCGCAATCTCTGTATCTATCCGGAAACGCAGCCTCAGTCTGTGAACTTCTTCGTCTTCCTCCTGCTTCAGCCATGGCTGCGCCAGAGCCTCCATGCGGAGTGGATAGCCCAGCGCCTTCCGGAAGCGGTTGTCGGCCCGGAGCAGTTCCTCCTCTGGCTGCCATTCCCCCTCGTCAAATGCATACTCAGCCAGGTCAAGTAGACAGCAGTTTTCTTCTTCCAATGAAAAATGCTCCGGCTCCGGAAGCAGTTTCTTTGCCTCATCAGGCCAGATACCGCACTTATTTTTCAGGAATGAGGGTGTCTCCGCCGCGCCTGCCTCCATGTATCTTCCCGGCGCCAACCGGTATAGAAGGCTGTCATGGGCTGAAACATACGCTGTTATCATCGTTTTTCCGTTTTCATAGCAGGCTGCGCACTCCGTGATATTCCCGCTTACCGTGTCATACAAACTGGGGCGGTACTCTCCCTTTATCTCAATTGTCAGTCTTTCGGTATAAGTAATATCTTCGTTTGCCGGTTTGTTGACATGACATAGAAACAGCCATTCGGCACCCTTGTCCACACGCATCTGGTAAAACATGTTTTTTGCCCGCTTCTGATTTTCCCGGTGTTTCATCCTGGAGGGGTCTGACCCCTCTGCATTTTCTGTAAACATATCAATGTCGCGGCAGGGCTCCAGGGAATTCAGAAGGCTTTCCCGCTGAAAGGGAATGACTCCGCATTCTTCCGCCAGCCGTCGGATGTCCACAGATTCTCTTCCTTCCATACAGGAGGGCGCAGTTCCCAGAAAAAGAATTCTGCCACCCTGAGAATGGAATTTCTGCAGTCTTTTATAGGTATGCTCCCGCAATGTTACGCAACCTGGCACCACGATCACCTCATATGCGGCTTCTCCAACCTGAAAGTTTGCTGCATGACAGCCTCCATGGAAAGTATGGCTGTAAATATCTGCAGTCTCTATAATCTGCTCACCGTCTTTTGCCTCAGCAGCATCTCTTAACTGCCCGTCAAGATCCTCCAGCATGGACTCCGAAATAAAATCAAAATCTATCAGCCCGTACAGCAGCCACGATATAAGGTTTTCAAATTGTGTGTCGAGCGTCTCGCGGACATCCGCATTGTGGGATTGGCATCCCCAGTAGATCCAGTAGGACTCAATGGGGTGTATGACGCCGACTCTTACCTTTGCTTTTCCCCTGGTCAATGCCGTATTTAACCTTGCAAAATGATTCTCAAGTTCGCGGTATTCTTTGTACCACGGAGACTGATATCCAATACTTGCCGGATAATCTCGCTTTGCCTCCCCTTCCATGGAAACCCATGTCAGATGGGGAACTCTCAATGTCACCCCCAGCGCCGCCTGCCAGTCTCCGGCCAGTTTATGGTTTCGGAAATCGAAAGTCCACCCGGTCACCCCGTAGATCTCACTCATCACCCCCCTGCGCCCCATCTGCCGGGCTACGCTCTGGGCCTGCTTTGCCGTGGAAAGTTCTCGTCTGTCGCACAGCATATCGATTCCCGGTATCCCGAAATTCATCATAGGGCGCATGGCCTCTCCCACTGCCATGGTCTGTGAATGCAGAGTCCATTCATTCATCATATGTCCGGTCAGCGCGATTCCATGATTCCGGCACCATTCCCCCACACGATCCCCGAACGCTTCCGAGAACCGTTCACATACATGACGGTGATAGAGATACCGGATTTGAGAGTAACCATTACTTTTTTTCTCCCAGATTAGTTCCGGAAGACCTGCCAATATGGAGATCCCGTATTCTTTCTTAAATGTTTCCTCAAAGTCATCTGTGAAAGGCAGGATGACCGCTTTTTTCTGAAAGGGATCTTCCAGTCTTTCTTTGTGTGCAGTCTGCGGTTCATCCGTAAATATGGCCGGTATCACCGTCCCAAAGTCATCCTGGAAGCGCCGGTAATATTCTTCATGGGTAACTTCCAGGAATCTGTCGATGGCTGACTTGTCCAGCGTATTTACGTAGGACTGATTATTAAACCAGGGGGTATTTCCGGAAACTTCCAGCCATGCACACCAGATTTCCCCGCCTGCAGAGTCTTCCACACATTCATAAGATTCCAGCATTCCCTTGGAGTCCAGTGTGATCCTGTAATATCCCAGCAGTTTCCGCTTTCGGCTCCTGACCGCCTTTGCTGCAGCCATATACCCGTCCTGCTGCTCTTCCTCCATCTCGTAAGGCTCGAAAACAAGAAAACGCATGCGGTACTTTTCTTCTCTTGTAACGATTCCCCCTGCCGTACCGGAAGGCCAGCGGTCTTCATCGTACAGCCAGCACAGAAGCCCTTCCTGTTTCATCTTATCTTTGCAGGCCGATACCGCATCAAAAAACGCTTCTCCCAGATAGGGGGTATCCAGCCCTACCCGGCAGTGAATATGTGCGCCTCCCATTCCCATTTCTCCGAACTGGCTGATCTGGGAAAGGAGAACATCCTTATCCAGCCTGCAGTTCCATGCCCAGAAAGGGGCCCCACGGTACTGCGCAGGAGGATTTTCGAATAATTCCGGATCCAGTGTATCTTCAATTGATCTACTATAAAGCATTTCCATACCTCGCCATTTTATAAAGGAGGGCGTCTCAAGATCTTTTGGGACGTCCTCCTCGTATTAGAGCATGCTTGAGAATTCATTGCTGCAATATGACACGCCCATTCCAGTCTTTTATTTTACCTGCTCAAATTTGGACTCCATAGCCTTGGTAACGTCCGCCGCGTCAGCCTCTCCTGCAATCACTTCCTGGAATTTGGCTGTTAGTTCATCACTGACACCGCTCGGCCATGCATTGTTCAGATTGTAAATGGTGGAAAGACCGTCGTATCTTGTCATATATTCCTGTATCATTTCACGTTCGTCAGAGAGGCTATTGTGTACAGGAATGTTATCGTTTGACTCTGCCCATGCCTCGAACAGAGGGGTGCCTTCTGTAAACCAGTAGCTCATCACTGCCTTTACCGCATCCTCATGGCCTTCGTTGGCGCCAGCAAAGATTCCTTCTGCCGGAGTCAGGTTGTATACAAGCTCCTCGTCCTTCTCGTTAGATGGAAGCATAAATATACCTCTATCAAATTCTGACGCGCCATCTGCCATCAGCGCCTCCCAGCCAAAACTTCCGTCAAATGTCATTGCCGCTCTGCCATCGATAAATGCCTGTCTTGCCTGATCATGGGACAGCCCCAGCGTATCCGCCATCACGTATCCTTTGTCATACAAATACTGGTATTTTTCAATCGTTTCAACCCATCCGGCATCTGTAAACTTTGTCTCTCCTGTATAAAGCTGGTCATCAAAGTCAGGGTTTTCATTGTAAATGCAGGATGCCCCCATCATGTATGTGCCGAACTGGATCACATATGCATCCTTATCACCCATAACAATTGGCGTGATACCTTTCGCTTTTAATGCGTCACAGCACGCAATAAATTCCTCCCAGTTCATCGGTACCTCCGATATCCCTGCTTCTTTGAAAAGCTCCTGGTTATACCAGGTTGTCAGGAAACTGGATCCCAAAGGGACTGCGTAATTCTTGTCGTCAAATGTAAAGGACTCCACCATATCTTCCCTGAAATCCCCGATACATTCTAAGTCGCTCAGATCCAGGCAGTAGCCCGCCTCTACTAAAGGTTCCGCCTGCTTATCCGGCCACCACTCAAACATATCCGGGCCCTCGCCGCTTGCAAACTTCATCTGGATTGTAGATTTATAGTTATCGCTCGGGAGCTCCTCCACCTCAATTTCAATATTCGGGAACTGCTTATTTACCATCTCAGGAAGTGTCTTATTATAAAATTCGTTTTCCCCGCCCGTTATAAACATAAAGTTAAGGGTTACGTCATCCCCGTCGTAGGTGAATGCCGGATCTGTGCCTGAAGAAGCCTGCTCTGTCTTTTCGGTCTCTTGACTGTCCCCCGCATCCTCTTTCTTTTCGTTTCCTGAACAGCCTGTTAAGAAGGCCGTTCCTACCATACTCAATACTAATAAACAACTGACTAGCTTTTTCCTCATTCGATTTCTCCCTTTCATTTTATATTCAGCTATCCGCAGGTAACAGTTCAAGCTTGTCTGAACTGTTACATCTGCAGGTAACTTTTGTTAAGTTTATCCTAGCACGGGACCGGTAACTTTTTTGATGAATCTGAGTAACTTTTTTACTGTGCAGTGCATCCCTCCGGCCGGATGCCAAATACTCCGCAGGCAGTCCGCCAGAAGATATCTTCCTCCCATTCCGGATGCCTCTCCAGTATCGTGCGGTACTTGGCAAGCTCGGTCGGAATCTGAAGAGGGGAATCCGAGGAAAACATCACTTTTTTCCCATCCAGCGCGCGAAGCGCCTCGTAGGTCTCCCCAATCCCGCAGCCGCTTGGTTCCAGGTAGACCTGCTCATACTCCTGCGCCAGATGAATTGCCTGGGACGCATAAAAACTGCTGCCCAGATGGGCAATCACCATTTTCACATCCGGATATAACCCGGCCGCTTTTCTTAATTTTTCCGGGTCGGCAAAGGGAATTCCATACCCTGTGTGTACCATAACCGGCACCCCCAGTTTCCTGGCCGTCTCAAAAACAAACAGCCCGTCCCTGGACTCCGGGTTCACTGCATGGCTGACCGGTGTGAGCTTCAGGCCAATGAATCCCAATTTCTCTATACAGCGTCTGGCTTCTTTTGCATATTCTTCGTGCCTGAAATGAGGATTTATCGAAGCCATCCCCCAATAATTCCTGTTGTTCCGGCATAACTGTCCTATTCTGTCACGGTACTGCCTTGTGACCTCCATATATGGCCTGCCGATGAAAGGCTGTACGATTCCGCCCGCATTTCCGTATTTCTGGTTATTCTCCAGCAGGTCTTCTTCCGTATGCCTGCAGTCGAA
>OLSM01002502.1_pt1 | contig 11714 bp, 14 predicted proteins | sample 1672721 | NCBI WGS metagenome assembly OLSM01 (sample SAMEA3136717, study PRJEB25190) | human gut metagenome | reverse complement strand
ATGGAAATTAACATATCAGAGTCGGGAACCGACAATCCTTGCTCCCATTTAGAAATTGTTTGCCGCACAACATTCAGCTTGATAGCAAGCTCCTGTTGAGAAAGCCCTTTTGATTTTCTGATAGCCTTAATATTTTCATTGAGCATTAAAGGGCAGCCTCCTTTCTTTCTGTCATTACCGTTATTGTAGTCGAAATTGACCATTGCTACAAGCAACGCAGTTTAACATCTTTAGAAAGAGTGGCTTCCTTTTTCCTCAAAAAGCGATTTTTACCCTCCTTGTCCGCAACTTAACCTTCCTATGGAGGGGCAGAGTACGGACTGCAGATATACACGATGGGCCTGAATGCCCGGAGAGCTTTTTCTTCTTTTTCAATGGCACAGAAGGCTCCGAATGCTGTGGGATCGGCATAGCCCTCTGCGTTTTTGTATTCGGCCATGATAGGCACCTCCAATCTAAAGTTCTCACTACCCACTGGAGGGTTTAGTGGTATTTGAACGAATCAGAATCAGTCTTTTTTATAAAACATGGTCTCGTAGCCATCAGCACGGAGCTTGAGACCGTCTGCCCACGGTGGGGTCCGGCCCATCTGCTCACAGAGAACCTTCAGGTCGACGCCGGGGCTGGCTTCGATGACCAGCTCGTCGTGAATGTGCATGGTAATGAAGCAGTGCGACAAGGTCCGCATGGCATAGCAGAGAATGTCACGGGAGGTGGCTTGGACGATGTTTTCCACGAGCTTCGGTCCGTAGGTCTCCAGCCGCTCCCATTTCTTTGTGCCGCCGATGCCCTCGTAAGTGATGCACTCGCTGCCGAACTGGTTTGTACCGAGCTTGGGCTTCACATACGAGAGGCGTCTGCCGGACGGGAGCGTAATGAAGAGCATCCCGCTCTGGTAGCAGAACTTGATGCCGCAGACTTCGCCGTCCATGTGATACTTCACGGCGTTCATAGCTGCCCGGTCGATATCCCACCAGAACCTCACAATGTTCTGGTTCGAGTTGCGCCAAGCAATGACCAGCGGCTGAAGCTCATCTTCCGAAAGGCCCATCTCCAAGGCTCCCATCGCTTTGAGGGCTCCGACGGAACCGCCATAGCCGAGGGCAAGTTCAGCGATTTTGCCTTTTTGCCGCAAGTGGCCGTTCACGCCGCGCTTCTCAACGGGGACCTTGAACATCTGCGATGCGGAGGCGCAGTAGATATCGCCGCCTTTTTCAAAAACCTCCTGACGCCAGATTTCACCGGCGAACCACGCCAGCACTCTGGCCTCGATTGCCGAAAAGTCAGAAACGATGAACTTGTATCCCGGCTTCGGCACAAAGGCAGTGCGGATCAGCTGAGATAGCGTATCCGGCACATCTTCGTATCAAAATGCCCGTAATGAAGTGATTGACGATATCGTGGGGCTCATTCGCTCTTATATTGAAGAACTGCACCGTACAGGGCGTTATGATGAGCTGGCGGATCAGGTGCTGCAATTCAAACTTTCTGTGCAAGTATTTGACCCATTTGGTAAGGCGCTGCAGGAAAACTATTTCAGTGATTTCACCTTGATGTCAGAAACTGATCTTGACAGACAGGTACGCAATGCAGATGCGCGGCTTGGCAGGTATGGTTTCCCAAATATCTATGGCAGCAGATACTTTAACGAAGAAAACCCGAATGCACATAAAATTGATTGTATCCTTTTTGCTGCGGATGAATCGTGCAGAGCAAAGCTCAGTGAATACGCCAAAAACAAGCTACGAGAATTTTCCGGAAAATATCGTGTAGCAGTTGCGAACAAGTCAGATACTTGTAAAAGAAAATACCGTGAAATCATGGCAGATAGTGCGGTTGTCAGCGAACAGATCTTTGCAATTCCAGAAAATATCTATGTAAAGGAAGACCCTGATGGTAAGAAATATGAAAATCATCTCCTCGCTGCTCCAGATACAGGTATTGCTAAAATTAGACTGAATGGTTGGGAAGCCGACTTAATTGATGAGGAAGCGAGTAGACCAGATTTTGTTTGCTGGTTGCGTAATCCAGCTAAAGTTTCTTGGGCGCTGTGTTTGCCGTATGACATCAACAATGAGAAGAAATCTTTTTATCCTGATTTCTTAGTTGTACGCCGTGATCCAGTAGTTGATTATATTGTGGATATCTTGGAACCCCATGGCAACCAATATGCCGATAATCTGCCGAAAGCAAAAGCACTGGCAGCATATGCAAAGGCAGAAGAACGTATTGGCAGAATCCAACTAATCCATAAAATCACTGGTGCAGGCAACAAGAATCGATTTGTTCGTCTGGATCTCACTGATATATCTGTGCGTGACAAAGTGCTTCGTGCAGTATCTAATGAGGAGTTAGACCATATTTTTGAAACAGATGGATCATTTGAATGAAAGAAAGTATTAATTTTTTAAGTGGACCAGAATATTATAAAAGTACAATAAATGAATATTTTTGATATTCTTTGACTTTAGACATTCTATACCGAGTAATTAGGGTGCCCCATGGGATAATTATTTGGATCCAGTTGAGAGGATTAACAAAATATATTTATTAGACGAATCTGCATGATTCCACCGAAACCGCTCCTCCACCGTGAGGAAACCGGCCTTTTGCAGATCCCGCACACCACGCCGTACCGTACTCTCTGACATCTTCAGCTCCCTTGCCATAGTCGGAATTGCCGGCCAGCACACACCCTCCTTGTTAGCCCTGCCCCGCAGATACAGATAAACGGCAATGGCCCGGCTGGGCAGCTCACTCTGGTACAGTTTCTTAAGGTCTGTCATCTTTTCGCTCCTTTCCTGGGGTTGTTTTTCGCCTGGTGGGCGCATTGGCATGGACTTTTGTGCCAGGTTGTTCGAGGGGATCAGACTGGGATGGCGCTGGCTTTTCCATTGGTTTCGGCTGCGCTGTCCGTACTTCCACCGGGATTTCTTCCACGGGAGGCTGCTCTTGCTTGGGTGGCGGGAACTTCCCTCGGATGGCTTTCACCAAGGTGTTCTTCCCGGCATAGGCCACAGGCCGGTTGCCTTTGTCCGGAACCGTGTACGGCTTTCCAAAGGAAATCCCCCATTGGAAGAACAGTTTCAGCTTCACCTTCATGGGGTAGGCACCGGTTTTCATCACGATAAACTGGCCCTTGGGCATACTTTTGAGTTCATCGGGGGTCATGAGAGGCCGCTCGATCATCTGCAGGGACTGAGAGCCACTGTCCTTGCCCTTGCTGACCGATCCGCTCTGTACGGTTCGGCTGCCCAGGGATTTGCTCATCACCTGGGCGGTTTCGCTGTTGGGGGCGAAGCCACCAAAGATGGTAACCTGGGTGTTGTCCACGATGATCTCCGCCCCCTCTTTGCCGTAGTTTTTCTCCAGCTGCCCCAGGCTCTGGATGATGGGGACAATGCTCAAGCGCCGGGAGCGGCTGGCGGAAAACATCATCTCGGCGGACTCGATCTTTGGCAGGGTGCCAAACTCATCGCAGTAGAATACTGCCCGGTTGGGGAGCTTCCCACCGTTGTCATCGGCCACTGCCAGGATCTCCCGGTACAGCTGCTGGATGATGAGGCTCACCATGAAAAACTTCGAGGGATCTTCTTCCGGCATCACCAGAAACAGCGCTGACTTTTCCTTGCAGAAGGTTTCCGCATCCACCGCCGTATCGAAGCAGAGCAGCTGCTCCATCTCCGAATCCAGGAAGGCGTTGAGCCGGGCCAGGGTGGTGGACATGACCGAAGCCATGGCTTGATCCGCTGTGGAAGTGGCCGCCCCGGCAAACCACTTAGCCTTGTGTGTGTCCGGCAGCATGGAGAGCAGCACCTGGAATTGGGTCTGCCCCTTGGACTGGCTGGGAGCCATCAGCTCCTGGATGATCTTGAATACCGACACGATATGCCGCTCCGGTGGGGGACAGAATTCCGCCACCAGCAAAATTGTCGCCGTGAGCAGGCCCTCGGCTGCGTCGTAGAAGAACTGGTTCTGCCCGAAGTTCTGCCCGTCCATCCCGGCGGTGATGATGGTCTTGGAGATGATCTTGGCGTACCGCTCCGCCTTGGCTTTGTAGAGCAATGTGTCCGGATGGGCTTTGAAGGCGTCCATGTACTTGCTCACCAGGTGTAGGAGGTTGAACCCGTCCGAGCGAGTGGGGTTCCGCAGGTCGATAACCCCCACCCGGTAGCCGTAGCATTCCTGAGCGATTCTGCCGTAATTCCGCACCACGTCACCTTTGGTGTCCGTGGAGAGGAAGGACATTCCGCTGGCCATGGCGTACTCCAAACAGGGATACAGCCAGTAGGCGGTCTTGCCCACGCCAGCGGCGCCGATCATGATGGCGTGGACGTCCCCGGTATCTACCAGGGCAGTGGTAGTGCTGGGCTTGGGGAGAGGCTTTCCGGGGTGCTTGCGCATCCGGCACACCATAAAATTCCGCACCATCCGGAACAGGTTGTAGGGCAGATGATGGTCTGTCTGACATCCCACCACGATGCCCTGTGCTTTGGGCAGGTGTTCTCCTTTCCTCCACAGCTGTGGCTCGAAGGGAATGTGGAGGTACGTCCTGCGAATCTCTCTCTTGGTGGCCCACCGGGCGGTGCCATGCTGACCGTGGCCCACGGTCTTGGCCTTGATGTTCAGGTTGTACATTCCCGACAATCCCGCAATCATCGCCAGGGTTCCGAACATGGCTCCCCCGGCAATGATCAGTTGAGCAATCGGTTCCATGAAATTTCACTCCTTCCAGTTTTCAACAATCCTGGAAGCAGAAAAGAAAAAGGCGGCGGGCATCTTCCAGCCTGTGGAAAACTCTAATCCACCTTTTCTTTTCCTGCTTGATTTCTAGCTTACCGGTAATCTCTATGTAACTCTCCATGATTTTTCTTTTCTGTCTATAGTTACCCTGGTATAGTTCCCCTTCCCCTGTCACCATGACACCCTCCCCCTGGCAGAGGATGGGCAGAGTTCCCCCTTGTGAGTAAAGTTGTGTTTTGCCCATCGGAAAGCCCCATCCGGTAAAATCACAGGGACATGGTCAGTCCTTGGCTTTCCTCCTGGCTAGTGGACAGCAGTTCGTCGTTCCAGTCCTTCTGGCTGGGAAACTCAGCGGACACGGTTACATTCCACTCCCGCAGCAATTCCGCGGCAATACGGCGGGCGGCTTTATGACCGGCTTCGTCATTGTCCAGGCACAGGACGACTTCTTCCAGCTGGGGCTGGGCTTCCAGCAGACGGTGGATGGGGGCAGCGCTCACCCCGCACAGGGCCACATAGGTGTGGTCCTGCCATTCCTCCGGGTGCAGAGAAATGTAGGACAGCAGATCGATGGGGGCTTCAAAGGCGTACAGTTTCCCGCTGGTACCTGGCCAGTGGAGGCTGTATTCTTTTTCGCTGCCCGGCAAGGTCTGGCGAAAGTGGGAGCCTGTCAGCGTCCCTCTGGCGTGGAGGTGCCGCACCTTTCCCAGCTCATCCCGGCCCACAAACACGGCGTTGTGATGGCCGGCGCTCTCGTAAAGCAGACGAGCATGGGCGAAGGCGGACACCACCTCCGGGTCAATGCCCCTGGTCTGGCACAGGTAAGAGAACACCCGCCGCATATTGTTATGGGCGGGTGGAATTTCCAACTGTTTCGGTTCTTCTTGCTTGGTACGAGGCAAGTTAGGCGGGGAGCGGGCAGGCAATTTTTCCAGATCTGCCACGGAGCAGTTTAAGAGCATGGCCGCCGCCTGTTCCTCGGACTTCCCGTAAAAGTAGCGAAAGAAGTCTACGGCATCTCCGCCTTTTTGCGTGTACTGGTCGAACCACACGTTGTTCCGAATGGTGACCCGCTCGTCATGAAATTTCCACTCCCATTCGCTGCCCAGTTTCTTCAGGATTTCCCCACGGGAACGGAGTAAGGCCACCAGGTCCGTGTGTCCTGCCAGATAGCGGTCTTTCTTAGTAATAGGTATCTCTCCCTTACGAAATAATTGAAAAGGGAAGCCAGGTGATCTTCCTGGCTTTCCCTCCATCTACATACTGAATTTTTGTCCAAGAGCCTGCTTCTTCTCCGCGATCTTTTGCCGGAGCTTGGAGTCTGTGAGCCGGGCCACGGGCGGATCTATCTGAAATTGGCGTCCAAAGATCTGCCCCACCTGCCGCAGCAGCCGGGTGGCCATGGGCAAGAGGGGCGGGGTGTAAGCGGGATGCTGTGCCTGCAGCTGTTCCTTTTCCAACTCTGTCGCTGCCCGGACCACGGCATTTCGCACAGGCTTGAAGTCCGGGTTTTGGGACAATGGAACCCGCTCTATGGGCCGCTCGTCATAGACGTTCCGGGCAGCCTGCTTATCCTGATACCACAGGTCATACAGCTGGGAGATGCGCACATCCTTGGCAAGCTCGTCCACGATCTGGTTGACCAGGGACTTGAGTTTTAGCCGAAGATAGACGTAGACCTTCTTGCCCTTGACCTTGGAAAGCCGTCGGGCCAGCTCCCGCAGGAGCAGCTCCACCTGGGGATTCTCGCAAGCCCCTTGGTTGATTTGCTCTACCAAGGCGGCAATCTTTTCCCGGCTGACCCGGCGCAGCTCATCCCGGTGGGCGGTTTCCTGCTGGTACACACTGATTAAGTCCTGACGGAAGATCTCCTGGGCCAGCGCCGAGCGAATCTTTTCCATGCCCTGCTTGGTGAGGAACCCCTCGCCGGGTTTGATGGAATAGGCGATGAGATGTACATGGGGATGGTGGCCCTCGTTGTGAAAGGCGGCGTACCATTGGAAAGAGCTGGGGGCTATCTTCAACCCCTGGGCCAGCGTCCCAGCCTGGGAGCGGAGCAAGTCACGCCATCTAGCTGCGGAGTCAAAGCCCAGCCGCTGGGCGTCCTCCCGGCGAAGGGAGAGGATCAAGGTCCACACTGGCCCTCGGTGGGCGTCCAGCTCTTTTGCCACCTGAGAGAGAACCACCGGCTTTCCGGCGGTAGTGAACAGGCCGTGGCTTCCCAGGCGCTCTGCCCTGGGGCGGGTGGCCATGTACTCCATGTAGCCCTCCACTCCAGGGGCTTCTACCCCTTTCCGTGTGGCGATGTACTTGGCATAGCCGCCACGGGAACGGGTCTTGTTGTCCTTGAGGTAGCCGAACTTTGTGATGAGTTGGGCCATGTTCTTTTACTCTTTCTGCCACTGTAAGGCCTGTTCGAAGGAGATCATCCCATTGGTTCTGCGGATCTCCTGAACGCATTGCCCACGCAGGCGCTTTAGTTCCTGCTGATTTACTTCGCAGACAGCGGCCAGAATGTTGGATGTCACAGCCTGTTCCACCGCCATCTTGAACAGCAGCCGTCCCATGCGGTTGGAGCTTTCGTCCATGATGCCTTTCACGGTGGAGGGGATGACATCGGCCAAGTAGTCCTGGTTTTCCTGGCTGAAAATGAATCCCAGGTAGAACAGAATGGCCTTTTCGATGAACTCGCTGGCGCTGGAGCAGTTGTCATCCTTGTAGTGCTTCTTTGCCAATTCGATGGTGTCCCTGCTGATCCACAGGGCAAATTTTCGCTTCTCTGTCTGGTTGATTTTATCTTCTGCCATACGTTCCTCCAATCTGAATCATGGGGTCAAACCCACAGTCTGACCCACGGATTTTTCCCGGGACTCCGGGATTTTCTCGATCTCTGACCCACGGCTTGACCCATGGGGTGTTTTACCGACCCACACTTTTTGCGGGGGGCAAAATCCCGAAAAAGCCCGAAGAGACCGGCTCTGCCGGGCGCTGTGATCCGGGTGTGGGCGGTTCACGACCCACACCCTTTCTCCTGCTTGTTTTTCACATCTCTCTGCGGCCCTGATCCGGGCTTTTTCCACTGGCCCAACACGGGGGCACACGGGCCTTTTTGGGGCTGGGACGGGTACTTTCCCCACCTTGGGTGGAAACTCGCCACAACGGGCCACAAGGGGCGCAACAGGCGGATGCTGGGTTTCTTTCCGGTGGTGAGCACATCCGAACTGGCTTGTTTTGTTTAATTCTGGGAGGAATCAGTGTCATCCAGGAACTCCCGGACGGTGGGCGGCACGTGGCGCTCGTAAAGACGGCCTAGGGCGTAGTTGAGCTCGGTGATCACCGTGGTGTCTTTTTTGGCAAGAAAATGAGAGAGAGCCTCCAGCTTCTTTTCCGGAAACTCCAGACTAATGGTCTTGTTCATGGTATGCTCCTTTCTAAAATAGAGAAAGCCCTTGCCGGTGATACAGGCAAGGGCTCTCAACACTGATTTTAATTTCACATCTGATGGCTCATGGTGGACTGTTAAGTTAGGAAAATCACGGTATATGATTAGGGCAAGTCCATCCGGAACGGAACGGGGTGAACAGCTATGCGGCCATAAAGAAGAAATTTCTGGGACCATGGATTTTTCCGTGTACAGATAGCGTCATCCCAAATTTACTTCGGCGCCATTAGCGTCTGTCCCAGCTCCGGTGAGTCGATTCACGGTGTACCAGGCAGCGGTGCTGTTATGGTCGCCCAGGTTTTCGTATACCTGGATCGTGACGCTGCCATCGTCATTGGTCTGAGCGGCGGAAGTCAGGTTTTCATTCTCCTGCGCATGGTTGGTATCCTTGTAGTAAGTCAGCGCCATATCAGCCAACTCCTGATTGCTGTAAAATTGGAAACTGTCGGAGCCCGGGTTAGAAACATAGGTGAGGTGCTCGGTGGTGCCATCCTCCCATTCCAACGTGGCAGCATCGCCATCCAAGGTCACGGTGCAGACAGAGGAGTTGTCTGCTGCCCCCATATGGAATGTAGCCTGTGTTCCCTCCAGCGCATAGGAAAAGCCTACGCCGGTGCCATCTTCCAGACTGGCTGTGCGTCCGGAGGAGCCGTCCGTGTCAAAAAAGTAATACTGTCCGGCATCGGAGAGCCATGTGCCTGGATCGAAAACCAGTTCTCCTTCGGCAGGTGTGGAGGACGAGGTATTCTGCGACTCCACACCACCCTGGGTGGTTTGATCTTCTGTCGGTGCGGTGGATGAGGAATCCGTAGACTCAACACCGTCCTGTGAAGAAGGATCTTCTATCGGTGTGGAGGATGAGGAATCCGACGACTCCATACCGCTCTGTGAGCTTATATCTTCTGTCGATGCCTGGGACGCGCAGGCTGTGAACAGCATGGTAAGTGAGATAGCCAAGCACAGCATACCTGCCAAATATCGTTTTTTCATCTGGAATCACCTCGCATTGGATTGTACCTGGAAGAAGCACCGGACGCGCTTGCCCGGATTCCTTATCCGGGGCGAAGCCGGTCGCTTGTTCCAAAGACACCTCGTTATAGCATAGGAGAATGACGCTGTCAACCTAGCGATGGCAACCTTAAAGAAAATGAAAGACTTTGTTCACACAATTCCAACGGTTGCAGAAGGGCCGCATGGCCAACCGTAGGACTTTCCAAGATGGACACAGTGAACTGCTGGTATCCAGTGCAGGATATCTACGAGTAAGGGTTTGCTACATGATCCGCTGGCTCATGGGGCTATCCCCATGGAAGGCGACGCGTCCTGCTGCGGGGGATTTACCTGCTGGCTCATCTCCCAATTCTGTCCTTGCCACAGGTGAACATACAGTTCCTCTCCATTCAAGGAGATGGGCCGCTGCTCGAACCCCTCCCCCCAGCCGTCTGAGGCTTGGCCGGAAAGGTAACTGACAAGCTGCTGCAGTTCCTCTCCCTCTAGGGGGCTATCGATCCGGCAGTCTGCAACGCCCCAGAGGACGCCGTCCTTTTCCTCCACACCAAAGAACGCGGACTTCACCTTCCAGGACAGGGTATCGTTTTTGCCATACCAATGCATCAGCCCCCGCTCCTGTTCCTCCGGAAGCCGTTCCGCTGCCAGAGCGGTTTGGATGCTTCCCGCGTAGGGAGTGAGTTCGTTGCCCGTCAGTTCCTCCGGTTCCTCTTCCAGCTCTCCCCATTCACCTCGGCAATATCGCTCCGCCGTGACGGGAAAATAGAGTTTCAGCTCCATGGGATCGGGCTGGCGGAGCTGGAAGGTATTCTGCTCCAGATTGAGGGCGGTGTGCTGCCCGGTGTCCCAATTCACCAGGAACCGCCCGGCGGAATCCACTTTGGCAAGGGTCCCTTGGGCACCGTTGTCCACCGGAGATTCCGGATTTCCCTTGGACGTAAGAAGAACGCGGCTCCCAGGTGGGAACTGCGTCCTTAGAAATTGCACGTATTTTTGAAAGGTCGTCATTGTTTCTCCTTTCTTTGTACCCGACCAGTTCGCAGCAGAGGTGGGTCCCCAGGCTGCTGATCCAGGATCTCCTGCCGAAGCAGCGTGTCAAAATCCATGGGCCTGCCAGTGACAGACCGCACCTGGCCGCCCCTGTGGAGCCGGGTCTTGATTTCTTCTCTGGTCAGTGTGTAATAGCCAACTTCCGTAAGGAGCTCCACACCTTCCTCCGGGTGGAGCTCCAGGTATTCCTTCAATGTAATAAGAATCATCCTTTCTCAGTCTGTAACAGGCACGCCGTATCCCTTGATCTCCCCGAAGCCCACGGGATAACTGTTCCGGCGCACCTGGTCGCCAGAGTTTCCCTCAATGGTGTAAACCCTTCCGTCTGCCACGGATTCCACGATCCCAACGTGGTCGGCAATGGAAGAATCGCTGCCGTACCACTGGAAAAAGATCAGCATCCCCGGTTCCGGGGTGGCGGAGCCCGGCAGCCACTGGCCCCGGTTCTGGAACCACTGGACGCCTACGCCGCATCCCGCGAACTTGGGGACGATCCCAGCGTCAATGTAGCCGCACTGGTCAGCGCACCAGCTAGCGAAGATGGCGCACCACTCCACCCGGGAGCCGAAGCCATACCACGACCAATAGGGCTGGCCGCCGGTCTGCCCGATTTGGGATTGTGCCACGGCCACCATGTCGCTGGCAGTGGTGGCCAGAATTTTATCGAATTCCTCTGGATCAATGTCCGTTCCAAAGGCGGCGTTCACATTGGCGATCAGTTCCTCATTGGTTTGGTCCGGATCAAAGCAGCCCACTAGCTTCTCCACAAAATCCGGTTCTTCTCCGTAAGGCGACAGCGCCAACCAGTATAGCGCTTGGGCCTTGCGAAACTCGTCGAATCCGAAGCCCGCGTCTTTGAGAGCGTCTTGCAGTTGGATAAGGAGGCTGTCGGAGGTTTCCAGGAAGCCGAGGCTGCCAATGTCCAAATCCTCCATAACTGCGGAAACCAGTTCCGGGCTGTCCCAGTCAAAGTCCCCCTGAAACACAGCCTCTACGGACAGGACCGGGAGCAGAAACAAAAGAAGCACTGCCAGCAGGGCGATGCCGATCTTCTCCCAGTTTCTCCGGTCGGTTGCCAGGGCTACGGCGATCTTTTTCAGGGCTGCGCCTATAGTTGCAGACATGGACCGTCCTCCTGGGTAATTTCCTGTGTCGATTCCTGGTGGGATAGGTGGAACAGCGGGCTTTCTTCATAGAGCTGGCGGCAGGAGCCTTTTTGGGGGAGTTCATCTTCTGGCTCCGCCATCCTCTGGATCTGGGCGGATTCATGGAGATGCAGGCGCGCGCCTTGTTTCCCGTGGGAAATGGCATAGCGGATATCTATGTCCTTTCCGATTACTTGACTGTACTCGCTGGCTACCATGCCCACATAAGAAAGAGCGGCCCGCATCCCGGCGGAATCTCCACCCATGGTGGTTTTCGCCACCGCCTTGGCGTGGATCAGTGCCAGTCGAAAAATAGCTTCATAGCG
>OLSM01002501.1_pt1 | contig 11720 bp, 14 predicted proteins | sample 1672721 | NCBI WGS metagenome assembly OLSM01 (sample SAMEA3136717, study PRJEB25190) | human gut metagenome | reverse complement strand
AGCGTGTCTTTGGTGGCGGTGTAGCTGCCCTTCACGAATAGGGACAGCCGCGCCTCCTGGGTGTCGTACCCTGGGGAATTGTCGGCGTGAAGCTCGAAGGTGTCCGCCATTGGCGTGATGACCAAATAAAGGTCGGGCGGTACGCCGGAAAAAACGCCGGTCTCCACCGGGATTGAACAGGCATCCGCCACCGTTTTCAGTTCAGACAGCAGACTCACAGCTTCTCCACCTCCTCTTCCAGTTTGCGGATCATGGCGCTGGTACAGGCCTTTCGAGATGAGGTCTGTGCGGGTTTGAGAAAGGGTTTCGCCGGCTGGCCGCTCTTGCCGTACTCGATGATATTTGCCAGCATGGCGTTGCTGCAACCATCAGAGCGCGGCTCGGCAAAGCCGACCTTGACATCATGGTTGCCGTTTCGGTTCAGCTTGGACGGAGAAAGGCCCAGCGCACCTTCTAATTCGCCGGTGGAACGGGAGTCGTATTTCGTACCCCTGCCCACAACGGAGGAGAGGTTGCTGCGCACCTTGGCGAGAACCACCTCGCCACCGGCCTGCAAAACGGTATCTGCAACAGAGTCAAAGTCACTGCCCAGTTTGGAGATTTTCAGGAGAAATTCCTCCGGCAGCTTCATTTCACACTTTGCCAATGGTCGGTTCACTCCTTTTTGCTAAAATCTCCACATACATCCCACGTCCCTTGACATTCTCAACGGAGACGATATCGAACCGCCCGTCCTCCGTAACGAGGAACTGGTCGGCAGTGACCGTCAGACAGGGAATGCACCGAAAGCGGAACAGGTCGGTGGCTTCGCTGAAGGCGGCGAGGTTTGCCCAACGCTGGGAGCCGTGCCGACCCTCCCGATAGACACGGACGGAAGCGAGGACTTCATCCTCGGAATGGGTGAAGCCCTCGCTGTCCCTTGTTTGTTTTGTTTTCACGATGTCGGCAAAGCCGTTCATTTTACCGAAGCTCATACCTGCCACCGCCTATCCAAACGAAGAAGCAGATTGACCGTGTTCCACACCTGTTGTGCCGCTCCGGTGTTATCCGCAAAGAAGCCGCCTGTCGAGCCATCTCTCGATTCATAGAAGTGGGAGGACAGCATGATGACGGCCTGCTCTGTGGTGAGCGGCATGGGGTTCTCTTTGTAGAACCCCTCCGGGATGTGCTGATAGCTTTCGGCGTAGGAAACAGCGGCGGTGATGTAGCTTTTCAGCAGTGCATCATCCGCCGTGTGTTCCAGAATGAGATTGGCTTTCACCTTGGTGAGCAGTTCGTCCATCACCGCCGCCTCCTTTCATCAGGCAGATGCCATCTTGAGCAGCTTGACTGCTTCGGGTAACACCAGCTTGCCGTCCACACGCTCCTTGGCAACAAAGCCCACCATGCCGTTTCCGGCAAACAGCTCCTTCAGCTCCGCAATGGAACGGGAGCCACGGTCACCGATGTTGTAGTAGCTGAAATCACCGAATGCGACTGCGGCCTTGCCGGGAGCGGGAAGCGGGAAATACGCAGAGGTGTAGACCTTGTAGCCCAATACACGGTCAGGCTCACCCGCCTGCAGAGAGGGCTGCCACAGATACTGGCCCGTGCTGTCCTTCAGCTTGCGGAGCTCTGCAACGCAGGCATCGTTAGCAAGGAACACAGCGTTCTTGCGATAGGGACGCTTGAGGGAATACACCAGGTCGATGATCTCGTCGGCAGTCACTTTGCCGGAGGACTTCGTAGTCACACCGACCTGTGCGCCGCCGGTTTCGGCGAGGATACCCAGGGGCTGACCGGTGCCGTTGCCGTTGATGAACGCATCCTCCTCGGCATTGGCCAGAGCCTTACCGAACTGCTCCAGAATGTAGTTTTCCAGATTGAATGCGTTATCGTAGAGCAGCTCCTCGGTCACCTTTACAGCAACATGGAGCTTGTGGGCATCCAGAATGATCTGGTCGAAGGTAGCGTCACCGAAAGTCAGTGCGCCGCCCTCCTCGATCCACGCAGCCGCAGGCTTGGTGGCTGCGATGTTGATTTTGTGCTCGCCGCTGGTGGTGACGGCGGTGCCGAGAGAACGCATAACGTTTTCCTCGTTCAACACCTGAATGAGACGGCTGTCATACTCATCCGGCACCAAATAGCCGCCATTGGCATCGATTCCCTCCTGCAGCACATTGCTGATCTGACGGAAGTTGGTACGCAGAGCGTTGAGCATACCGCTGCGGTAGGAATCGGTGGCCAGGAAACTCTTGGGCTTCTTATCCTCGGCGCTCTTTCCGTTCAGGGGCTTTTCGGTGATGGGTGCGGAAGTAGGCTTGGAAAGCTGTGCTTCCATCGCAGCCATTGCCTCCATGCGCTCGATTTCGGTGCCGTAGTCCTGTACCTTCTTTTCCATCTGGGCATAGGTCGCAGCATCCTCATCGGATAGCAGACCGTCCTTGTCGCGCTTGGTTTCCACAAATGCCTTTGCAGCGTTCCAAGCCTGGTTGCGCTTTTCACGCAGTTCGTTGATAGTCATATTGAATTACCTCCAGTTTTTAATGAGATTGAGCCGATCCATAAGCTCATCGGCTTTTTGTGTACGGGTGGGTTTCGGAGTGATGGCGCACTTTGCGGCAATCTTCTCCATGAGAGAATTCACCACATTCGCCTTGGAATACAGCATGGAAACGGTGGGCACAGGCGCATCTTCGGACTCCGTGCCTCTCTGCATGATTTCGTCCGCAAAGCCCAGTTCCACCGCCTTATTTGCGTCCATCCAGGTTTCGGCATCCATGAGGTGCGAGAGCTTTGCACGGGACAGCCCGGTCTAGGCATTGATGATGGAATCCTTCACGCTGCCGAGCATCTCGATGGCTTTCTGCATCTCATCCGAATTGCCGAATGCCGCCGTCATGGGGTTGTGGATCATGAGCATGGACACGGGAGATACCAGTACTTTTGTACCAGCCATAGCGATGACGGACGCTGCGGATGCGGCAATGCCGTCGATCTTTACGGTCACATCGCCCTTGTAGTCCATGAGCATATTGTAGATTTGCGCTGCCGCCACGCAGTCGCCGCCGGGGCTGTTGATCCACACGGTGATGTCGCCGGAGCCCGCCATCAACTCGTCCTTGAAAAGCTGCGGGGTGACATCATCGTCAAACCAGCTTTCCTCGGCGATGGTCCCGTTCAGGAACAGGGTTCTTTTCTGTATCTGTTCCTGCGTCTCCGAGTTCGTTTCCGTCTGGTTCTTCCAATTCCAGAACTTCTTCATCGGTTTCTTCCTCCTTTCCGTCATCGGTAGGTGTATTTGCAAAAGCACCCGCATTTTTCAGCGGGAGCATATTGCCGTTAATGAGGTACAAGTCGCCGCCGTCCTCTGCCGGGATGCGGTCGAGGTTTTCCAGCTCCCGGATGTCGTTTGCGGACATCCAGCCGTTCTGGCGGCCGATGGCGTACCCGTTCATGCGGCTTTGGTAATCGCCGCGAAGCAAGCCTTCCAGATTGAACTTCACGAAATACACGGCTTTTTCGTCCCGCGAAAGGAGTGACCGCTGAATGGACTGCTCCCAGCGGATGACCCAGGGGTCAAGAGTGTACTTCACGAACTCAAGGGATTGCTGCTCGATATTAGAAAAGCTCGACTTTTCCAGGTCGCCCACCATGTGGGGCGGCACTCGGAAAATTCGAGCGATCTCATTGATTTGGAATTTTCGTGTTTCGAGAAACTGCGCCGCGTCGTTGGGGATGCTGATGGGCGTGAAGGTCATGGACTCTTCGAGGATGGCCACCTTGCCCGAGTTGGCGGAGCCGCCGTAGGCCGCGTTCCAGCTCTCCCGCAGGCGCTTGGGGTCTTTGACCGTATTGGGGTGCGTGAGAACGCCGGAAGGCATCGCGCCATTGCCGAAGAACTTGCTCCCGTATTCCTCAGCGGCAATGCTCAGGCCGACAGCGCTTTTCTCCAGCGCGATGGGGCTGTAGCCCATGACGCCGTCAAAGCCGAGACCGGGGATGTGCAGCACATCCTCCGGATTCAGCTGCTCCATGCGGCCTTCGCTGGTCGTATAGGTGTAGGTCAGCTTGCCCTTCGTATCCCGATCTACCGCCATGTGGTCGGGCAGCAGCGGGTAGAGCCCCACGATCCTGCTCCGGCCCGAGCGGATGATCTGGCAGTAGCTGTTTCCCCACAGGAGCAGGTGCGAGAGCATGACCTCCCGCCAGATGAAGCTGGTCATCTCGTTGTTCGGCTCGTCGTGCAGCAGGCGGTAGAGCGTATGCTCGTTGGCTTTGCGGCTGCCCGCGTCGGTCGATTCATACACGTGCAGCGGCAGGCTGGCGATGGTCTCGGCGATGACTCGCACGCAGGCGTAAACCGCCGATACCTGTATGGCGCTGGACGGCGTGACCGACTTGCCGGACATGCTGGAGCCGAAGGAAAACGTAGGCGCAGCGGAAACGGCGTCCTCGGGCAACGTTTGCCTATGAGGCTTGTCCCGCGCGCGAAACAGGCGGGAAAAGGGATTTCGCATGGTAAACCTCCTGATTTTGGCCATGAAAAAAGCACCTCGGCAATTTGCCAAAGTGCTTGACGCTGGTCGGTTTTATTCTTCCTTCGTTAAGGCTTCCTGTTCCGCCGGAGTCTGCTCGCTTTCCCCGGCTTCACTCGTTGCTTCGGCTCTCTGTATTTGGCGATTCCAGTGCGCTATTCGGCTGTCCAATATCCGTTTGACCTCATTATAAGGTACCCAGATACCTTTTGCTTCGATCTGTGCGTAGATGCACTCGTTCAGCTGCTGTTTAGAACCATGCACCGGCAGCTTTCCCCGTTCCTGCACAAAATGATCGTACTCGCGCTTCGCCATCTCCATAATCCATGCTTTTTGTTTCGCCTTCAGGTGATTCCATTTCTTATTGGTCTGAAGTAGCTGACCGTTTATGCGAATATGGTTCTTCAACAATGCACCTCTCCTGTGCCATCTTCCAGTCGCTCATAAGCAGCCCGCTTCTTCACCGGCAGCCGCGCGGATACTGCCACAACTTCTTCCTCCGCCGCCATAAACGCCTGCAGTTCTGCTTTGTCCTTGTGCTGAGTTTTTTTTCTCCGCCGCACTGCTTTTTCGCCCGTTTTGAGCAATTCAAACTATCCATCAAAGCTCTTTGAAGTAATCGCGGGCGTGGTACAGCACACGCATGACATTCAACACTTCGCTTTTCTGATCCGGCAGGACAAACACGATGTAGTTGTTCACCAGGATCTTTCGGTACCCCTTCATCCGCAGCAATTCGTCGTTTACCGGCGGAAGAGACAGCGGAAATGCGCAGGCCGAGCGGATCGCTTCCTCCACTTTTTCCAGCAGCTGGATCGCGCTCTCAGGCGCACTCAGCTGTTCCGCTATATAGTCCGCGATTTCCTGCAGATCCTCGATGGCGGATGGCATCAGCTTGTATGTGTACATGGCTTACTTGTACCTCGCCTTCAATGCTGCAAAAGCCGCTTCGCCATCGACTGCTTTGCCCGCATCCAGTTCCGCTTCTGCCTGCATCAGCTTGCGGTACACCTCCGCCATGGCCACCGTTCGCTCGTAGGTCTCCATGCTCATGATGACCATGTCTCCATAGCCGTTTTTCGTAATGAATATCGGTTCAGCGCTTTGCCTGCAGCGTTCGCTGATCTCGTTGGTATTGCGCAAGTCCCGAATCGGTACAATCTGCATAGCGATACCACCTCCCTCTCCGTGGCACAATTATAGCATAATCATGCCGAGAGGTCAAGACGGTCATGCGCGCTTGCTATAATCCGTTCCCGGTCTTCCGGTCATGGCACTGCTTGCACAACGGCTGCCAGTTTCTTTCGTCCCAGAAGAGCTGCGGATTGCCCCGATGCGGCAGGATATGGTCAACCACCGTCGCGGGCGTCAGCACACCGCGCTTCAAACAGGCGGCGCATAGGGGATTACTCGCCAGAAAACGCCTGCGGGCTTTCCGCCAGTCCGCGCCATATCCGCGCTCTGCGGCACTGCCCCGCCAGCGTTCCGGAGCTTCGCTCTGGTGGTCTGCGCAATACGTCCCTTTCTCGCACAGATTGGGACAGCCGGGGTACCGGCAGGGCCGCTTTGGACTTTTGGGCATTGCTTTTCACCTCGGTTCTTTCCTTCTCCTTTTTGGGGCGCTCTCATCGCCTACAGAATGAGCAGTCCGCGATGGTTGTACACCGAGTCTCCGCCGTTCAGGTTCTTCATAGCCCTGTCCAGCGCCATGACCAGCGCTACCGCCCCGTCCACCTTCTCCGTGGACTTCTCCTTGTCAAGCTTCAGATTCCCCGCCGGGTCGGTGCGCACATAGGCGTTGTCCATGTTCCAACGCAATACCGGATGTCCGCCATGTGCCAGCTTATGTTCTAAAACGATGCGCATCAGTTCCTTGGTTGGCGGAGACATGTCTCGAAAGCCCTGTCCAAAGGGCACCATGGTGAAACCGTCTTCTTGCAGCGTCTGCACCATCATCGTCGCATTCCAGCGGTCATGCACAATCTCCCGGATGTTGTAGCGCTCACCAAGCTGACAGATGAATTTCTCAATGAACCCATAGTGTACGACGTTACCCTCCGTGGTCTGGATAAAGCCCTGCTTCACCCATTGATCATAGGGCACATGGTCGCGCCGCACACGCAGGGAAAGCGTGTCCTCCGGCAGCCAGAAAAACGGCAGCGCTTTATACGGCTCATCCTCTGAAAACGGCGGGAATACCAACACCAGTGCCGTCAGGTCACTGGTTGAGGAAAGGTCGAGACCCGCGTAACATGGTCTTCCTTCCAGCGCATACGAATCGACTACGCCGCCGCATTCGTCCCACTTGTCCATGGGCATCCAGCGCACGGACTGTTTCGCCCACTGGTTCAATCGCAGTTGCCGGAACATGTTCTCGTCGGCAGGCGTTTCCAGCGCCTTATCACCGTTGCGCTTCATCAGCATATCAAAGGCTCCCAGAAAGGTGTTCGGAAAGTTGCGCTTGTACTGCAGCTCTGCCTCGATCTCATCCAGCTCCTTTTCGTTGAGGAGGTCTTCCAGATAGAACATCGTCTGCTCCACGTAATCCGGGTCGTAATTCATCTGCCCGAAGACGTATCTCCCGACGTTTTCCTGCTCATAGATTCTTGTGAAGCGAAGGCAGCATTGATCCACATGCCTGATCGCCCACGGCGTCAGCATATGTCCCCATGGGGCTTGCTCAACAAAGCGCGGCTCGTTGCGAACGATATGGCCGTCGGCATAGATGAACTTCCCGCTGTCCAGCGCCTCCCTGAAACCGGCGTTCTTTTCGTACAGATCACCGGCTGTGAGCCTGTCAATGTTGAAGGTATGCTCGCTCTGGCGCAGCGATTCTTCATCGAAACTGTACGGCTGGATTCTGTACCTGTCCACATAGTTCAGCGCGCCTTTGGCGTGAATATGACCCAGTTGAATCATTCGCGCCCGCACGCGAAAGTGCGGAAGGCCGAGTTCCTCTGCAATCGCGAGGCCAATCTGCTCGTATTTTTCCCCTTCATAGGCATACCGCCTGAGGCTCTGGCTCTTCTCCGCCATGAGCTCGCGCATGAAGCGCATGGGCATCATCAGCCCGTAGGCCCCGCGATTCGCCTGTTTCTCCATCCAGTAGACCGGATTGCTGACCTTCTCTCCGGCCTCAGGAATCTCGATTTCCCGTGTCTTCATGCGCAAAAGATCGTTGTGGTGCATCTCCTGCAGGCAAAAGAACAGATAGTGTTCGCAGTAGTGAACGCACTCATGAAAGATATTGAAGTCCGAGTACTCTTTTTTCACATTGTTCGTGTTGATTACGATGGTGTTGGCGGGGATGCGTACTTCCACAGGCGGCGCGCCGTTTTCCGATACCAGTGCGCAGTCGTCGATCAGGAAAAGGACGCTGTTCACCCCTTTGTGCTCGTAGAGCGGCAAATGCACGATGGAGAGTCCCATCGCTCGGGCCAGATCCTGGGCTTTGCGCAGCTCCGGGTCTATAAGCGATCCGGGAATATAGGTTTTCCACAGATTCTCGGCCTCCGCATCCATTTTTGCCGAAGTGAAATACGGAATGAGATACGGACTCAGCAGCGCCATGTCCTCGCGGTCCGGCGCATCCTCCTCGGATGTCAGCTCCTCAATCGTGCCGGTCAGTGATCCGGAGCGCCCGGTGGAGAACCAGAAGCATAAGTACCCCCGCCATTCCCGGAGGCCGCTTGCTGTGCTAAGCAACAGCGAAACATGAACGTCCGCCCAGAAGTTGAGATGGTCAATCCGCCAGAAATTGACGCCCCGAAAGGTGCATACCTCCCGGTTGATCTTCCTGTTTGTGAAGCTGAAGCCAACGATCTTTTCCAGCTGCCCGCTGCGCAGGCTGTTGTTGAGAAATGAATACATGCTCAGCCTGTAGTGGGCAAACAGATACCTGGTCATCGATTGGACAACCGGCACCTTCATCTTTCGCGCGCCGCCTGCCAGCGTGTTCGGCTGAGGCGCAATGCCATTGGAGCAGTTCTCCACTTCGGGCTGTGCGTCCTCATACACAGTCTGCCGGCCTGATATGGGTACCGAGTACTCGACATGACCTGAATACCGTTCTTTTGTATACATCTTTCCCCTACCTCCTGTCGCTGCGTGCCGATTGCCTGAGCAGGACATATCCCTATATGTTCCCTTGAGAAGATTATACCATATGCGAACATATGTTCTCAATCTGCGATTGGGCATGCCACAAACTTTAATTCTATGTTCGCATCGTGCATAGGGAAGACGGAGCTTGCCAAAAATGAATGAACGGCTCAGACATACTGTCCGAACCGCTCGTCAACCCTATATGGCTTAACCAAATTGGGCGCAATATGCCGCTCTTGACTGGCGCGAATTGAGTTGTCAAACACCCTTCTCTGTGGTATAATCAGAGTGGAGGATTAGAAGGTTTGAACCTTCCTGGCATAACGGAGGTGGTCGCCATGGGCGAATTCGATCAGCCGTTTGACGGCATTCCGGCGGATTCCGAGCAGGAGTTTCCGCGAGAATCGCCGACGTAGACATCCGGGACGACTTCATGTTCTCCTATGTGATGTGCAACCGCCAAATCTGCACGGAATTGTTGCAATACCTGCTGCCCGACCGCAAGATCAGTCGCATCGAATACTATGAACTGGGCGAGGATGGAACCGAGCGGCCCGAGAGCGCGTCTCAGAAGGGCGAACCGCTGAAGCTGGACACGCAGAAGTCACTGAACGAGGCCTTCAACCGGCGCACGGTTCGGCTGGACGTCTATATCGACGATGGCAAGTCCGTGTACAACCTCGAAATGCAGACCACACGGCACGCGGGGCTGGCCAAGCGCGCGCGGCTGTATCAGGCGCACATGGACATCAACCAGCTCCAGCGCGGACAGTTCTACACAAGGCTCCGCCCGAGCTTCGTGATCTTCATCTGCACCTTTGACCCGTTCGACGAAGGCCGCTACCTGTACTCCTTCCGCAACGTGTGCCGCGAGACGGGCGCAGAGCTGGACGACGAGACCTATAAGCTGTTCTTCAACACGGCGGGCACGCGCGGAGAGATCAGCGATTCGCTGCGCGAGATTCTGCGGTATATGAACGACCCGAAGAGCTATCCGGTCGAAAAGGCCGACCTTCCGCTGATCCGCTCGATTGACGAGGCGGTCGGCGAAGCCAAAATGAGCAACGAGTGGAGGCATGCGTATATGATTTATCAGGTTCATCAGCAGGATGCTGAGCTGCGCGGCGAAGAGCGCGGTGAACAGAAGGAAAAAATAAATAACGCAAAAGGTATGCTCCATGAAGGACTTTCTGCCGATTTGATTTCCCGTGTCACCGGCCTTCCGATCAGCGAGATCAACAAACTCAAAGCCGCCGCGAACGCCAACTAAGCCAAAACGCACAAAACCCTCCACAGTGGACAGGAGCAATCCTGTCTGCCATGGAGGGCTTTTATGATTTATGTCTTTCGTTCATCCGCCGGCCTGTATCTTTACTTCCCCCTGTACCTCATCCAGCAGTCCCGCACGATGGCGTTCATGGCGTTCATCTTCTTCTGCATATCCTTCGCCAGCGCAATCTGGCAGCGGGTCCTGACCAGGTTATGCTGCGGGGAGTTGATCTTGAAGTACTTGTCCCCCGTGATGTAGTCGTCCAGGAAGCGCGTCGCCAGCTCGCACGCCAGCGTAAAGCAGCTGTTGCCCAGCGTCGCGACCTCCGCCTCCGTCAGCGCGGGCGCGGTCTCCTTCAGGAACCCCTCCGCGAACGCCCAGTAGATGTTCAGGTTCAGCCCCGCCCTGTCCGCCTCCGGGCTGTCCTCCTCCACGAAGTTCGCCGCGAAGCGGATCGCGTCGCCGAAGTCGTGCCCCACCAACCCGGGCATCACCGTGTCCAGATCGATCACCACCAGCGGCTTCAAGCTCTCCTCGTCAAACAGCACGTTGTTGATCTTGGTGTCGTTGTGCGTCACCCTGAGCGGCAACTCGCCGGCCTCGTGCATGTCAGTGAGCTTGCACGCCTCGTCCTCCACAGACAGCAGCCAGTCCAGCTCCGCCCGCACCTCGCTCACCCGTCCGCAGGGGTCCGCCGCCATGTCCTTTTTCAGCTTGGCATAGCGCTTGCGGGTGTTATGGAAGTCCTCGATGGTGTAGTACAGCGAGCTGGCGTCGAACTTGGACAGCATCATCTGGAAATCGCCGAACGCCTGACCCGCGCTGCGCACGATCTCAAGATCATCGCAGCTGTTGAACGTCACCGACGGCACGTAGTTGCTCAGCCGCCAGAAGCCGTCTGCGTCCATCAGGTAGTTGTGCCGTTCCTGCGTGTGGTGAAAGTGCAAGCACTTCACCGTGGGGAAGTTGGCGTGGATGTACTCGGTGACCTTGTCGATGTTGCTCATCAGCTCCAGCGGGCGCTGAAAGGCGTAGGTGTTCACCCGCTGCACCAGATACGACTTGATCTTGGCCATGCCGGAGCCGTCGTCGCGGATGTAGTTGACCTTGTAGGTGTGGTTCACGTTGCCCATCTTGATCTCCTCATAGGAGAAAAACGGGCCGGGAATGCGGAACGCTTCGCCCACCTTGAGCAGCTTGTGGGCGACGTCGGGATTCATGGTCTCGGGAAGGTTGGACATGGAAACTCATCCTTTCGTGGCAGAGCGCGCGCGAATGGCGCGCCGGAGATAACGGTATTGGGAAGGCGATACACCGGTGATGCGGCGCATCGGCAATTCGGCATATCTAAAGTGCGGCGCATTGAGTACGCGGCGCACCGGCAGTACGGCGTATTGGAAATGCAATGTATCGCACGCTTGAACCGCTTCTATTCTATGCGCCCCCGAACGCAAAAAGCGCCGCGGATTGCGCGGAGCTTCCGGGCGATGGGCGCGTCTTACTCATTTATCATTGGTAGAGCTTCAGGCTGCGGAGCAGGCGTTCGCGCGATTTTGCTAAGCGAATTGCAGCATGTATGCGAACCGGCGTGCGTTTTCCGCGAAGCACTCGGTAGAACCATTGCAGTGGAAAATAGGCGCAAAACAGCGGAAGCCATAGTCGGCTTTTCGCCCACGGATAGTTTTGTCTAACACGACGGCGAATGTTGTCAATATAATTGTGTACGACCGTATTTTCTTTGGTCGCCTGATCTCCACGCGCCATCATAACGCCGCTGATCCTGCGTTCACCTTCCTGCACATGGAAATTGCCCGCACCCAGCACGTCGT
>OLSM01002499.1_pt1 | contig 11731 bp, 7 predicted proteins | sample 1672721 | NCBI WGS metagenome assembly OLSM01 (sample SAMEA3136717, study PRJEB25190) | human gut metagenome | reverse complement strand
ACTCCCCCACGCCGCCCGGATTGGCGGGCGGCAGGGGGAATGCCGGGAAGTCCCGGCGGCCAGCCCACCGGCCGGACGGGCCATTGGCCAAACCCGCGAGGCAAGCCCGCGCACCGAAAACAGATTACAAGACTACTCCCATTTCCCTTATATTTTCCCTGTGAAAAGCCGCCGCGGTGCCTTGCACTGCGGCGGCTTTTTCCGTTGTGTGGCAAAAGGGACGCACCGGGGAAGGGCCATTTTCGATGCGCCGCTTTATCTGGCGGTAGCCCCTGTGGGCAGAAGTCACAAATGCGAAGCCCAGTTATGTGGCATAACGTTCACAAGAAGTATGGAATATTCACAAAGGAGCGGGTTGGATTTGTAGAGGCCAATAAAAATCATCTATATGCAAAATAGTATATTGAAAAAATAATAGAACACGAATATAATTTATGCATAGATTATCTCAACAAAAAGGAGGTATATTGGCGAATATTCAATAAAAATTTTGGATAGGAAGAGAAAGATACCGGATAAGATCAGGAAAAAGAGAGGAGAACAGGTAACAAGATGAAGAAAAGGGTATTTTGTATCCTGTTGGCATTGTGCCTGCTATGCAGCGCCTTGCCGATGGTATCCTTTGCCGCACGCGAACCGGCGCACGCAGCCGCTTCCGTTCAGACGGAACCGGGGCGCGAAGAGCTGAATTTCAACCAGGGGTGGAAATTTGTCCGCCGCTATATCCCGGAAGCCATCCAACCGGACTACGACATGGAGGAGTTAAAGCGTTGGGAAAATGTCGACCTGCCGCACAGCGTCCGCCTGGAACCGGTGTATGGCAGCGCAAGCAATCCAACTTACCAGGGCCAATGTATGTATGTGAAGCACTTCCCTCTTTCGGAAAAGGAACAGGGGAAGAAATTGTACATAGAATTTGAGGGCGTGATGGGCGTCACGGACGTCTGGGTCAACGGCGTGCATATGCATACAAAGCTGGCCGACCACGCGCCCGCGCAGGAGGGCCAGGAGGCAAATACGAACTACGGCGGGTACCTGCCGTTTGTCATCGATATTTCCGACGTGGTCACGTTCGACGGCAGCGACAATGTGATCACAGTCCTGGCGGACAACCGCGACAATGGGGACGTCCCTCCCGGCAAGCCGCAGAGCCAGCTGGACTTCACCTATTTTGGCGGCATTTACCGCAATGTATGGCTCCAGGTGATGGACCCGGTCCATATCACCAATGAGCTGTATGAGAACATCGAAGCGGGCGGCGGCGTTTTCGTGGAATATCCGGAGGTATCCAAGGAGCGGGCCACGGTTTCCGTCAAGACGCATGTCCGCAATGAGAGCGCTGCTCAAAAGTCCGTGCTCTTGACGAGCGAGCTGTTTGACCGGGAGGGCAACCTTGTCGGCCATGCGGAGGGCACGCAGGCCCTCGGCGCGGACGGGGACTTCCAATTTTTGCAGGAGATCCAGGTCGGCCAGCCGCATCTTTGGAACCTCGACGATCCCTATTTGCACACCCTCGTGTCCACCGTCACCGTGGACGGCGTCGAGGTGGACCGCGTGGAGACAACGATTGGCATCCGCAAAATTACAATCGACCGCGAAAACGGGCTGTTCATCAATGGCGAGGCCGCGCCGCTCCTTTCCGGCGTGAACCGCCACCAGGATTACCCGGTGATCGGCAATGCGGCGCCGGATTCGCTGCAATACCGCGACGCCGTCAAGTTTAAATCCGCGGGCTTTAACGTGGTGCGTTCGGCCCACTACCCCATGTCGGAGGAATTCCTCAAGGCGTGCGACGAGCTCGGCATCCTGCTCTTTGAGGCGACGCCCGGCTGGCAGTGGTATCCCGGGACGGAGGCCTTCGATACCCGCGTGCGGGACAACATCCGCCAGATGGTCCGCCGGGACCGCAACCATGCCTGCATCCTGGCATATGAGGTCGTCCTGAACGAAGCGTACAATGTGCCGCAGAATTTCACCAGGGAATCCAGCCTGGTGGCAAAGGCGGAGCATCCCACCGGCCTGATCGCCACGGAATCCCAGGGTTATGACGTGAACGTCAACGGCAAGGACGAACTGGCCGATTTTATGTATGGGCACCCCGAGTCCGGCGCGATGGATAAGTCCACCAAGGCTCTTGGGTTCGTCCGCGAATATGGCGATAGCTATACGGAGGATTCGGGCGATTTCCAGGGGCGCAGGATCTCAAGAGGCCTGTCTTCCCAGACCGGCGAGTATTACCCGGGCGGCGAGGGAAGGATGCTGCAACAGGCGAACAACCGCCTGTGGGACCGCGACAACCTCCGCGGGGTCTATCCGGACCGCGAGGAAAGCCTCAGCCAGAAATACAGGAACCAGGAGGAAAACCCCGCCTATGTGGGCGCCACCATGTGGACGGGCATTGACAACCGCGGCTATGGCAGCAAGATGAGTTTGACCGGCATTTGGGACCCGTACCGGCTTCCGAAATTTGCCTATTATGCCTTTGAAAGCCAGCGCCCGGTGGAACAGGACGCATACCTCGAATCCAAAGGGGTCAAGACAGGCCCATCCCTGTTTATTGCCAGCTACTGGACCGAACAGGCCCCGGTATTGGACAAGGCGAAATACAACGAACCCGCGATCGGGACGGACGAAGAGCGCGAGATCTATGTATACAGCAATGCGGACAACGTGACGCTGACGGTCGAGAAGGACGGGGAGGTCCTCTGGTCGGCGGAGCATCAGGAGCCGCTGCTCAATGAGAATACAAAGTACCTGCCGCATGCGCCGTTCGAGTTCCTCAACGTCCCGTACACCCCGGGTTCCACCTTAAAGGCGGTGGGGTATGACGAAAACGGCGAGGAAATCGCCTCCCAGGAAGTGGCCACCGCGGGCGAACCGGCGCAGATCAAGCTGGTAGCCGATTACGATGGCGTCGATTTTGTGGCGGATGGGTCCGATATGATCCGCGTCTATGCATACGTACTGGACAAGGACGGGAACCTCTGCCCGGAAGCAGGGAACAAGATCCAGTTCAGCACGTCGGAGAACGCTTCCATTGCCGGCGATGGGGATAAGCGCGCCGGCGCCAACCCGGTCAACGCGGAAGCCGGCATTGCAACGGTCTATGTCCAATCCGGCCACGAGGCGGGCGAGGTGACCGTGGAGGCGGGTTCCGCAGGGCTTGCATCCGGCACCCTCACCCTGGAGATGAAGCCGATGGCCGAAAAAGCGGCGGCCTATACCGAAATCGAGCAGGGCCCCGGCTTTGACTCGGGTTCCATGGACCTCGTCAACAAAGAGCCCGTCGTGACCGGCGACGGCTATGAAAACCAGGTGGATGTTTCCATCGGCGGGGAAAGCTTTGCAAACAGCATCCTTTCCAATGCATCGGTCCTGGAATACGATCTCAAGGGCGAATACAGCCGCTTTACCTCCAAGGCGGGCGTCTCCCAAAACAACGGCGAGCCGGTCCGCTTTAAGGTGTACGGCGACGGGGTGCTTCTGTATTGCAGCGCGGACGTGACCGACCAAACGGTCCTGGAGGAAGAAATCGATTTGGATGTCACCGGCGTAAAAACATTGCGCCTGATCGTTGAGAACAGCCAGAAACGCCTGATGAAGGGCGCTTGGCTGTCCCCGTACATCTACGAAGGGGCCAACCCGCCGGACGAGGGCGAGCTGCACGACGAAAACATCGCGCAGAACAAGGCCGCGTCCGCATCCCACAACAGCGGCGATGCTGCATTGGCCGTGGACGGGGACGACAACACCCTGTGGGTGGGCAATTCCTTCACAGCGGGCGAGGAACAGTCCCTGACCGTCGATCTGGGCGAAGCCCGCGACATCCGCAACGCAAGGATCGACCTCGGGAAGGACGCCATCACGTATGTATACGACCTCTACACCTCCACGGATGGGCAGAACTGGGAGCCGAAGGCCCATGCGGAAAAGACCGCCTGGGCGAACGGGACGCTGGACTATTTCACAGCGGAGGACGTCCGGTATATCAAGGTGGTCTTTACCTCAGTCAGCTCCGGGAATGCGCCGGACATCAAGGAAATCTATGTGTACCCGGACAAGGGCGTGGATTCCGTAACGGAATACAACCTCAAGGGACTGACCATCGAGGGCAAGGACATCGTCTTTGATCCGTCCGTCACAGAGTATACCGTTTCCCTCAAGGGGTACGAGACCTCCTTTACCGTGCGCGCGCTTGCCGCCGACGAGGATGCGTCGATTGCCGTAAACGGGGAAGCGGTGCAAAACCCGGCCGGCATTTCCGATATGGCGGATGCGCAGCCGGTGGTTGTGACAGAGCTGGATGAAAACAACAACATCGTCGTGGAAGTGACTTCCGCATCCGGGGCCGGCAAAAAGCAGTATACGGTCCATATCGATGGGGCGTTCGGCCTGGAATACGCGAATTATTTTGATACGGTCGATTGCTTTGTCCCGGGCCACAATGGGGCGAATGGATGGTACTACCAGGAGCTGAATAAGACGACCGGCGAATGGACCACCATCCCCGACAACAAGGCAACCTATTACCAGGGGTACGGCTTCTGGCGCGGACAGGAGAACTGGTCCCGTGTAGGCCCGGTGTTTATCCATCCGGGGGATTCCTATCTCAATTCGGTCAAGACCTTTATCGCGCCGAAAGACGGAAACGTGGAGCTCACCTCCCACATCACATCGCAGGGCGGCGGCGTAAAGGTATCGGTCCTCAAAAACCATGTCCAGATTTGGCCGTTGGATTCCGATGGGTTATCGATCCGGACGGGCCCCGAGGACATCTCCCTGCACGTTGCGCTGCAGCAGGGCGACGCGTTGCAGATCATGCTGGACGCGGACGGCAGCAATGGGCAGGACGCGACCTATATGAGCGCAGCCGTCACCTATCAGGATGCGGAAACTGACCCGATCGAGGAACTGACGATCTCCGGCCCGGACACGCTGACCGCGATGGCCGGGGAAGAGCTGGCCGCCTCCTATGGCGCGGCGGGCAAGACGGCAAACGGCGATACGTATTATGGCCTGCCGGTCACCTGGGCGCTGCAAGAGGATTATGAAGGCGTTACCGTCTCCGAAGACGGCGCCGTCACCATTTCCGCAGAGGCAGAGGCGGGCAGCTTCGTGCTGACGGCGGAATGGGAAGAGGCAGGCTTGGTGGCCGAAAAGACGGTCACCCTGGAGCGGTCGTCCGTTTTCTATCTGAGCGACCTTGGCTGGGATTCCGAAACCCATTCGAGCGGCGCCCCCACAAAGGACCACCCGGTGTACCGCGAGGGCAATCAGATGTCGCTCAATTCCCCGGACGGCAAATTGACCTTTGAGAAGGGGATCGGCGTCGATGCCAACACCACCCTGGTCTTCGACGTGGAGGGGAAAAACTACCAGACGTTTGAAGCGTATATCGGCATCGACACAGCGGCCCCCGATAAGGACTATGGCGGCGGCGAGAGCATTTTCCGCATTTACAAGGACGATGAGGTGATCTTTGAGAGCCCGGTGATGCAGCGCGACGACGATTGCATCTATGTGCATGAGGACATCAGCGGCGCCAAGGAAATCCGCTTGGAGGTGCAGATCAACGACAACCCGGACAACCCCGAAGCCAGATACAACGGCTGGGCGGATTGGGCGGACGCCAAATTCCTGATCGAGGAAGAGGCGGAACCCATCCCGGGCGATATCAACGAAGACGGCGTTTTGGATTCCGAGGACGTGGACCTGGTGAAGGAGATCCTGCTCGGCAATCTCGAGCTGGAAGACAGCATGATCCCGGTGGCCGATCGGAACGGCGACGGCAAGGTCGATGTCCGCGACCTGGTGTTGATGCAGCGGGAAGTCCTGAGCGCATAAATACCGTTAGAGTTTTTCATAAGGCCAAGCAGAAGCGCCCAACCCGGTTTGCGCCGGGCTGGGCGCTTTGCCTTTTGAAGGGAATTTCCGCGAGGAAGGCAGGAGGGGAGGCCGCCGCGGTGCCTTGCACTGCGGCGGCTTTTTCTGTTCCTGTTTCAGCGGATATTTGTAAGTGCTTAGCGGCTGTCGTCCGAGAAGTCCTTTTGATAGATTTCGATCATCATTCTTGCGCCGAGGCGGAAGCCGTCGAGAAACATCTCGGACATTTCGATGGGGAGCGTATCAAGCTCCTCATCGACAATTTGATGGAAGGTTTCGTCAAGAGGGGGATCCAATTTTTTGAGCTGCTCAACGAAGGCGCCATAGTGCTGGTAATAGTTTTTCCGCAGGGCCCGGTATTCCTCTGTTCGGGGGTAGTATTGTTCCGCGGGAAAGATTTCCCCTCCATAGAGCTTTAATAAGATGCTTTTCATACAGATCTTCCTTCCTTTTTATTTTATCATCTGAGAAATGGGGAAGCATCCTTAAGTATATCGCAAGAAACCGGACAACTTGACATTCACCAGATGTCAAGCATAAAAAAATGGAAAGAAAAAAGAGGAGGACATTTCGCGGCAGATTTAAAAATATATTTCTATAAATGCACAATTTTAAAAAGGCCCTTTGAATAAAGGACATATGGAAGCAAAACGCGCTTTCATCAAACACAAAGCCCCTCTGCATCCATTCGTTTCACGTGAAACATTGCAAATTTCAAGGAGAAATACTTTTCCTTCCCTCCCTTCCGTGCTATAATAAAACCATTGTTACAACGCCGGGCGTTGTAAAGGCTCCCCTTATGGAAAAAGGGGACGGTTTTCTTTGGAAACGGGGGCGGACTATGGGAAAAATCATCGCAGTAGCAAACCAAAAGGGCGGCGTGGGCAAGACCACCACGGCGGTCAACCTTTCGGCGGCGCTCGGTGCAAAGGGGAAAAAGACCCTCCTGGTCGATGTGGACCCGCAGGGGAATTCCTCCAGCGGCGTCGGCGTGGACCGCCGCAGGGTCAAGCAGACCATGTATGAGGTGCTGATCGGGGAGACGCCGGCACAGGAAGCGCGCATCCACACCGAATTTGCCAACCTCGACCTGCTGCCCTCCAGCATGGACCTGGCGGGCGCGGAGCTCGAACTGATCGAAATGGAGCACCGGGAATCCATCTTAAAGAATGCGATCGTCCCCCTGCGGGCGGAATACGATTTTATCCTGATCGATTGCCCGCCGTCCCTGGGCATCATCACAACGAACGCCCTCTGCGTGGCGGACACGCTCTTGGTGCCCATCCAGTGTGAGTATTACGCGTTGGAGGGGCTTTCCCAGCTGATGAATTCGGTCCGGCGCGTCAAACGGCAGTACAACGAGCAGCTCGACATCGAGGGCGTGCTCCTGACCATGTACGACGGCCGCCTGAACCTGACGCAGCAGGTGGTGGAAGAGGTCAAAAAGTATTTCCCGCGCAAGGTGTTTGCAACCGTGATCCCGCGCACCGTGCGCCTGTCCGAAGCGCCGAGCTTCGGGCGCCCGATCTGCTATTTTGACCGCAGCAGCAAGGGCGCTTATGCATACGACGCCCTGGCCGACGAAGTATTGAAAAAAGCAGCCCCCTGATTTGGGGACGAAGGGATACCGAATATAGCGCACAGGGGGTGAATGAAAATGGCGGGAAAAAAGAAGGGCGGCCTGGGCAAGGGCCTGGACGCGATCTTCGCAGAGAACGATATGGAGGACGCCAACGCGACGGTCACGCTGAAGATCAGCGAGATTGAGCCGAACCGCGCCCAGCCGCGCAAGGACTTCAACGACGAGGCGCTCGCGGAGCTGGCAGATTCCATCGCGCAGCACGGCGTGTTGCAGCCGCTTTTGGTGCGGCCGCTTTTGGGCGGCGGTTACCAGATTGTCGCCGGGGAACGCCGGTGGCGCGCGGCGCGTATGGCGGGCGTGTCGGAGGTGCCCGTGGTCATCCGGGAGATGAGCGACCACGAGGTCATGGAGCTTGCCCTGATCGAGAATTTGCAGCGCGAGGACCTGACCCCCCTGGAAGAGGCGCAGGGCTACCAGTCGCTGATCGACCAGTACGGCATGACGCAGGAGGAGATTTCCCGGACGGTCGGGAAGTCCCGCCCCGCGGTGGCGAACGCGCTCCGCCTGCTGCATCTGCCGGAGGACCTGCAAGAGCTGGTCTCCGCCGGGAAGCTTTCCGCGGGCCATGCCCGCACGCTGCTCGGCTTTCCGGACGAAGAGCAGATGCGCGCGGCGGCGAAGCTGGTTGTGGAGCAGGGTATATCGGTGCGCGAGCTGGAAAAGCTTGTAAACAAGGCAAACGGCAAGGAAGAGAAGAAGCCGCCGCGCAAGAGCAGCCGCATCCACTACTTCGACGAGGTGGAGCTGGCGCTCAACGAGCATCTGGGCCGGAAGGTCCGGGTGAGCGGCACGAAAAAGCGGGGTACCCTACAGATCGAGTTCTACGGGGAGGACGACCTCGCGGGCCTGATGAAGCTGTTTGACCAGGAAGACGATTGAATGTTTCACATGAAACATCACATACAGAAAACAAAGGAGCAACGAACATGTTGGATTTAAAGATGATCCGGACAGAACCGGACAAGGTAAAAGCGGCCATTCAAAAGAGAGAAATGAATCTCGACAGCGTGATCGACGAGATTTTGAAGATTGACGTGGACCGCCGCGCCGTCACCGGCAAGGTGGAGGCAAAGAAGGCGGAGCAGAACGCCGCGTCCAAACAGATCCCGGCCATGAAGAAGGCGGGCCAGGACACCACCGAATTGATGGCGCAGATGAAGGTCCTCTCCGCGGAGATCAAGGAGTATGACGCGGAGCTCGGCGAGCTGGAGGAAAAGCAGAAGGACCTGATGCTCTCCCTGCCGAACCTGCCGGACGAGGACGTCGTGGCGGGCGGCAAGGAGCAGAACGTCCCGCTGCACTATTTCAAGGAGAAGCCGGTCTTCGACTTCCCGATGAAAAACCACGTGGACCTCTGCGAGGCGCACGGCATGATCGACTACCAGCGCGGCGCGAAGATCGGCGGAAACGGCGCCTGGATCTACCGCGGCTGGGGCGCGCGCATGGAGTGGGCGCTGCTCAACTTCTTTGTGAACGAACACCTGGGCGACGGCTATGAGCTGATCCTGCCGCCGCATATGCTGAACTACGAATGCGGCTATGTCGCCGGGCAGTTCCCGAAATTTGTGGAGGAGGACTACTGGATCGCCAACCCGACCAGCGCCGACCGCAAATTCATGCTGCCCACCGCGGAGACCGCGCTGGTGAACCTCCACCGCGACGAGGTCCTCACGCTGGACGAGCTGCCGCGCAAATACATCGCCTATACGCCGTGCTACCGCCGCGAGGCGGGCTCCTACCGCGCGGAAGAGCGCGGCATGATCCGCGGCCACCAGTTCAATAAGGTCGAGATGGTGCAGTACACCACGCCGGAGGGCTCCGACGCGGCCTTCGAGGAGATGGTCGGCAAGGCCGAGCGTTTGGTGCAGGAGCTGGGGCTCCATTACCGCCTGAGCAAGCTCGCCGCGGGCGACTGCTCCTTCTCCATGGCGCGCACCTACGATATCGAAGTTTGGATTCCCAGCATGGGCATCTATAAGGAGGTCAGCTCCGCGTCCAATGCGCGCGACTACCAGGCGCGCCGCGGCAACATGAAGTACCGCGGGGAGGACGGCAAGCTGCACTTCGTCAACACGCTGAACGCCTCCGGCCTGGCGACCAGCCGCGTGATGCCCGCCATCGTCGAGCAGTACCAGAACGCGGACGGAAGCATCACCGTCCCGGAGGTCCTGCGCCCGTATATGGGGGTCGACGTAATCCGGTAATCCCTGTCCATGGGGCCGCCGCGCGGCGGAACCCCCCGGGCTTGCCGGAAAGGAAAACAAGCAGACAAGATCCCCCGGCGCCATGTAGCGGCCCGGGGGATTGTGATCATTTGCCATGAAATAGAACGTGGCAAGGAGGAGTTGGATGGTTACAGTAGAAGAATACAGCCGGACGGTGCAGGTCGCCAGCTACGAGGTGGGCGCAAACGAAAAGATCAAATTGAGCGTCCTGCTGCGCATGGCGCAGGAGACCAGCGAACAGCACCTCGGGGAGCTGGGGATCGGCTATGAGCGGTTGAAGGCGGATGGGATCGTCTTTTTGATGACGAACTACCGCCTGCTCATCAAGCGTTTGCCCGTCCATAACGATGTCCTGACCATAAAGACCCATCCGCGCGGCACGGTGGGCGTGCAGTTTTACCGCGATTTCGTCGTTTATGCAAATGGGGAGGAGATCGCCCGCATCATGCAGACGTCCGTATCCGCCAACCCGGATACGCATAAAATCCTGCGCCCAAAGGTGTTCTTGGCATACAACATCTTCCAGGACGCCAAGGTCCCCCCGGAAGACCGGGTGGACCGCCTCACGGTTCCGGAGGGGCTTCCATTTTTGGGCGAGCGGCCCATCTATTATTCGGACCTGGATTTCAACCACCATCTCAACAATGCGGTCTATGGGGACGTGCTGATGGACTTCCTGCCCGCAGAGATGCGCCGGCAGCCGCTGCGGAAAATCCAAATCAGCTATATCAGCGAGAGCAATCTGGGGGAGACGCTCAAAATCTACGGCGGCCCCACAGAGGGCGGCGGGTTTTTCCTATACGGCGACCACGAGCGCGGCCTGAGCTTTTCCGCAAAGGCCGAACCATAACAGAAAAGACGGATCAAACGGCTGGCCCAACGGGGAGTCCCCATGGGCCGGCCTTTTAACGCATAGGGGAACCCCTCCGCCTCCACCGTGCGGAACAAGAGCGCGAAAAAGAAGGGGAATGATTTTACCAAGAACAGGGCCTTCCGGAAAGGTCCAGGGAAGCCTGCTGTTTTTCCGGCTGCGGGCAAATGCGCTCCCTTTCCGTTCGTACAAGCGGCTGCGGCTGTTTGGCTTCTGCCCCTGCGATGCCCCCGCATCCCTCCGGCAGCGGCCGCCTAGCGGGGGAGCTGCTTGAGCCGGAAGCGGTTCCGTTCCACCTCGAGGACGCCCTCCTCGCGCAGCTTGGACAGCACCGCGGACATGGCGCTGCGCTCCACGCAGAGGTAGTCCGCCAGCTGCTGCCGGTCAAAGGGAATGGAAAATGCCGCGCTGCCGTGCAGGGCGGCCTGCTCCGAGAGATAGGAGAGCAGCTTTTCCCGCGTGCTGCGCTTCGAGAGATGCCCGATCCGGCGGTTGAGCATCAAATTTTTGTCCGCGACCACCGCAAGCATATTTTCCACCAACCGGTGGTGGAAGGCGCAGCCCGCAGGGCAGGCACGCAAAATTTTCCGGTAATCCATCCACAGTACAACGCTCTCTGCCACCGCCAGCACGGTGACCGGGAGCGTTTTGTGTTCCCCGGAGGCGCAGGCGAACGCCTCGGCAAAGAGGTTGCCCGGGTTTAGGCCGGTTAAAATCGTCCGGCTGCCCGAAAATTCCTCCCGGATCACCTGCGCGCGCCCCTCCAAAAGCACGCCCACGCGGTCCGCCGGATCCCCGGCCAGCAGGATCACCGCGCCCGCCGCAAAGCGCTGTTGCTGCGCCCGCAGGCAGTCCAGCATTTGCTGCCTTTCTTCTTCGGAAATCCCCCGGAAGAGGGGCACGGACTCCAAAATTTCGTTGTATTTTTTCATGGTTCCCTCCGCTTGTTGGAATTCCAACAGACATTCTGGATTCAGTATAGTAGGATAAGGGCAAGAAAGCAAGGGAAATCCGGCAAGGGCCCTTCGGGAAACCGTTTTGAGACGACAGGAGGAAATCCGCTATGGAACGAAAAATCATCAAAATCGACGAAGACAAATGCAACGGCTG
>OLSM01002494.1_pt1 | contig 11757 bp, 8 predicted proteins | sample 1672721 | NCBI WGS metagenome assembly OLSM01 (sample SAMEA3136717, study PRJEB25190) | human gut metagenome | reverse complement strand
AAACAGGCAGATATCCTCAGGATAAACGGTGATGAAACGGAAAGATTTTTCAAACACATCACTGGACAAATATAAACTTACCTCCCCTTTTCCAATTCCTGACTTGTCACATTCGAGAAGAAATCTGTCTCCCAATGTTCATGATTGTGTCATAATATTTTTCAAAAAACATCTGAAAACTCTTACAAAAATAGCTTTTATAGGTTCCGTCAGCCGGATTATAATCCCTGCTGCGCTGGCAGCCTCCCCGGCAGAGCCGGTAATAGCGGCATTCATGACATGCTTCATCAACCATCCGAGAACGCTCGATAAACCTGATTTCTTTACGGCGCTCATTAATCTGATCCAGCCGGTCTTCATTAAAATTCCCAAGACGATATTCATCCAGCATGTAGAAATCACAGGGATAGATGCTTCCGTCCGCCTCGGCTACATTCTGAATACCACATACGCCGCGCTGGTCGCAGGATTCTGCCATGTATCCGGCAGCCAGGCTGATATAATTCTCGAATTGCCGGATATATGGCTGTTTTTGATGCTTCAGGTCACGATACCAGAGGAAGAACAGATCAATTAGGAACTGACCATATACTTCAGGGGTCAGGGCATAGGGGGTATTCTCATGCCCTTCATATAAGGGGTCCAGGCAGGGAATATACTGCTGGTAATTCCAGCCGCGCTTCCTGTAGGCAGTATAGATATCTGTAATATTGCCGGCAACAAGCGGGGTTACGACCGTAAGGATATTGTAATCAACACCATACCTGTCCATTAACTCGGCAGCATGATTAACTCTGGCATAGGTAGCTCCCCCCTTTTTATCGTGGCGGAAAGTATTGTGTATGTCTGGTGTGCCGTCCACGGACAGACCGATCAGGAAGTTGTTCTCTTTAAAAAAACTGCACCAGTCTTCAGTAATTGAATATCCATTAGTCTGCAGGGCATTTGTTACTTGAATCTGATTCCTGTTATACTGTTTCTGATAGGCAACAGCTTTTTCAAAAAATTCCAGCCCTCTCAGAGTTGGCTCCCCCCCCTGATACGCATAGCTGATCATCCTTTCAGCCCGGAGCATGGTTTTGCGTATGATATTCTTAAGAGTATACTCACTCATGAATCCATAAGACTTCTGATTACGTTTTTGAGCTTCATCGCAGTAAAAGCAATAATCACATGACATATTGCACATGCTGGAAGATGGTTTCATTAAAACACTGATTGCGGGCATTGTATGTACTCCTGTTCTATGTTTTTTTTGTGTCTTTTTATGTGAAAGCAATGGATACTATAATTAATAAAGGAAACTTCCCCATGCTTAGTAATGAATAACCCCTTTACAGATAATATTCTTAAAGCCTTACGCAAGGGAATTTGTGAAACGCCATATTTTTTATTCACTTCATTGTGTAATCATGGATAATTTAAATTATAAAATTGTCCCATTAAAATGTCAAGAAATGTATAAATTAGGTTCGATTATGAAAATCGTTATTTTCACACCTTCTGGCGTGCACAGTAATTGAATATCAGCATTTTAGTCAACTAACCGTAACAGGATTACAGGTTAAGTCAGAAAAATTGAAAATTGATATCCAAATGTTGAAAGAGCGGTTTGATCAAGATAGTAGTGGATAGGTTTATTTCTATTTTTCCATATAAAAGCATCCATTTAGCCATGTTCATATCATTCCTCAGGAAGTACAATAATAGCATGTCGGCAAAATAACATCTTTCGTTAAAAAGGAGCATGAATTATGAGAGGTTTGATAAAACATCCAAATGTAATATTAGTGATTACCGATGATCAGGGATACGGCGATTTGGGATGTACAGGAAACAGCCGGATCCATACCCCCAATATTGACCAGTTTTATCAGGATAGTGTCCGCTTCACCGATTTTCATGTTGCGCCTATGTGTGCACCTACCCGCGGTGGCATCATGACAGGAAGGCGCCCCTTGCGCAATGGGGTATGGGCAACCTGTTGGGGAAGGTCGCTACTTAAGCAGGAAGAGTACACGCTTGCGGAATGCTTTCAGGATAACGGCTATATAACAGGCTTGTTCGGAAAATGGCATTTAGGGGATAATTATCCCTACAGACCTCAGGACAGAGGGTTTACAAAGGTTGTCGCGCATAAAGGCGGAGGCGTGGGACAGACGCCGGATTTCTGGGGAAATCATTATTTTGATGATACATATTTTGATAATTCAGTTCCACGGAAGTATGAAGGGTACTGCACTGACATCTGGTTTGAACAGGCAATGCGGTTTATGAAAGAAAGGGAAGGGCAGCCTTTTTTTACCTGCATTGCAACGAATGCCCCGCATAGCCCATATCTGGTTGAGGAAAGATACAGCAGGCAGTATCAGAACATAGAAGACATATGTTACCCGGAATTTTATGGAATGATAACCTGTATAGACGAAAACTTTGGCAGATTAAGAGACTTCCTGAGAGAAGAAAATCTGGAAGAGGATACCATCTTAATATTTATGACGGATAATGGAACATCGGGCGGCGCCGTAGTTGATGAACGGGAGTTTGTGGTAAAAGGGTTCAATGCAGGGATGCGGGGGAAGAAGGGCTCGTATTACGAAGGCGGTCATAGAGTGCCGTTTTTTATACGCTGTCCTGGACTGGGGATCAGCGGGGGAAGAGATTGTAACAGCCTGAGCATGTATACGGATATTATGCCGACTCTGATCAGTCTGTGTGGGCTGGATCTGTCTGAGGACTGTAAAATGGATGGCACAAGCTTCGCCCGGGCTTTCTCAGGAATAGAGGTAAATAAAGAAAGAATAGAATTCATCCAGTACCGTCAGGACACATTCATCCCGGAAAAGTGGGAAAATACTGTGCTGAAAGGCCCATGGAGACTGGTGCGAGGGAAGGAACTTTACAATATTGAAAAGGATACCCAGCAGATACAGGAAGTTTCAGGAGAATATCCGGAAATTACACGGGAATTGCGCAAAGCCCACGAAGACTGGTGGGAGGAAGTGAAAGAATCTCTGGAGGATTATTGCCCAATCATACTGGGACACCCGAAGGAAAATCCAACCACATTGAATGCAATGGATGTCTTGGGGGATGTGGCGTGGAGCCAGGATATGGTTGCAAAAGCAGCAAAGAGCTGTGGCCGGTGGCCTGTAAGATTCAGCGGTGCCGGAAAATATATCTTTAAACTCAGACGCTGGCCGGCAGAACTGCAATTACCCCTTAATGAGGAATATGGGGATATTGACAGACTGGCGCCATATAAGCCCGACTATCCAATGTGTCACGTGAAGTATACTGATGCATGGATTAAGCTGGATCATATGAAGCAATATAAGGCGGTAAAGCCGGACAGTCAGGAAATCAGTTTTGAGCTGGAGGTGAATGCTGCACAGGATACGGTTTTAGAAGCGGGTTTTCTGGATGACAGTCATAAATCCTTTGGAGCTTATTATGTGGAGGTTGAGAAAGTAGATGACACTCCTTGAAGTCTGATTTTACATAAATATGTAATTAATTTTCCATAGAATCAAAGGGGAAAATATGGTTAACTAAACGTATCAAATGAACGAGGAGGAAAGGAAATGAAAAAAGAAGTGGTAAAAAAGTGTCTGGCTGTTCTGTGTACAGTCTGTCTGGCAGGAAGCATGGCCGCATGCGGTACTGCAAAAGAGGGGGCGGATGAAAAGAACGAAAAGAGCCAAAAGAAGGAAGAAGTGACTGTTTCTGCATTGCTGCAGCAGTCCAGAAATTATCCGGGTCTGCAAAAAATGGTTGAGAAATTGAAAGAAGAAGAAAATATAACGGTGGATCTTCAGATCGTCCCGGATGACCAATATAATAATCTTCTGCAGATGAAAATCAATTCAGGAGAGGCACCGGATATGATTGATTATAATCTGCCGGCAATCTATGGCCTGATTGATCCGGAGACATATCTGGCAGATTTATCGGATGAGGAGTGGGTTGGTAATCTGAAGAATCCGGATGTAGTAACACATAAAGACGGGAAAATATATGGCTTCCCATTTCAGGAAAGTTCCGGGGTATCTGGAATTTTGTACAACAAACAGGTATTCGAGGAGAACAATCTGGAGATACCGGCCAATGAGGCGGAATTCGATGCTGTGTGCGATGCATTATTAGAAAAGGGAATTACTCCATTATTACTGCCGGCGGATAACTGGGTACCACAGATATGGATGTCTACAGGGCAGGGGCTTGCTGCCGGGAGCGTGGATAGTGCCAAAGCCATTGCAGACAGTATACTGACACATGAGAAAGAGTTTACAGATTATCCGGAAATGGTGGAGGCAGTTGATACGTATCTTTCGATGTTTGAGAAAGGATACTTCAATGAAGACTATCTGACGGTAAGCCATGATGCCAATCTGGAACGTATTGCAAATGGGGAAGGCGCAATGCTGTTTGGCTCAGCAGGCATCCTGAGCTCTATAGAAGGGACGTTTCCGGATGCGCCAATCGGGATGTTTAATGTACCGTTTGATTATAACAAGAATGATTTACTGGTCAGCGGATTATTCTCTATCGGCTTTTCCGCTTCAAAAAACAGCCCAAATCTTGATACGGTGAAGAAGATTTTTGATTTATGGGCAACGCCTGAATATTTAAACCTGTGGTTTGAAGACAATGCCGGTTTCCCGGCCTTTGAAGGGGCTGACGGAGGCCCGATGAATGAAGAGGTTTTAAGTCTTTATGAAAAGTATTCTTCTGAAGGGAAGATCGTGGGAGAGATGAATAATTATCTGAATGATATACAGCCATTATATAAAACAACATTATGGGTTTACTATCTGGATGCACCGGCAAAAGGAATGACAGGGGAAGAACTTCTGACTCAATTCCAGAAGGATGTAAATGCATACATGAAAGAGAAGCAGGCACCGGGATTCGAATAAAAACAAAAAGGTACGGTACAGATGTGCCGTACCTTTTTTGAAAGGAGGTTTTATTATGCACAAGAAATTAAACAAAAAACGATATCCAATTTATTTTGCGACACCGGCACTGCTTGTATACACATTGTTTATTATACTTCCATTTGTGATCAGCACGGTGCTGTCCATGACGGACTGGAATATTGAAAGAATGTACAATCCAGTATTCAGGGGGCTGGGCAACTACATAAAGATTTTTCAGGATCCCGTCTTTATCAGATCCATACAAAATACTCTGCTGTTTGCTGTCAGCACTACAATTTTAAAGACATTGTTTGGTCTTCTGCTGGCACTGGCATTAGTAAAGGCATCAAAATTGAATAATGTACTCCGGACAATTTACTATGTCCCCTGTGTGTTAAGTCCAATGATTATAGGTGTTATCTTTACGTCAATTCTGGCAAATGACGGTCTTTTAAATCACATGCTATCAGGCATAGGGCTGTCCGGCCTGGCGGTAAACTGGCTGGCAGACTATATAACGGCTATGGGGTCTGTGATCCTGATTGAAGGCTGGATGTGGTCGGGGTTTAATATGTTTATCTTTATCGCCGGCCTGCAGGCTATCCCGGCAGACTATTATGAAAGCGCATGTATTGAGGGGGCTTCAAAATGGAAGCAGTTCAGGCATATTACGCTTCCGCTGCTGATACCTTCCTTTACCATTATTATCACTTTAAATATTACCGGAAGCTTAAAAGTATTTGATTTGATATACGTGCTGACCAAAGGCGGCCCGGGATTTGACACGCAGGTGCTCAGCACATTTGTTTACAAGGCATTTGGTCTGGGGCTGCTGGGAGAATCCAGTGCTGCAAGTGTCATATTATCATTGATCGTTGTATGCATATCGTTTCTGCTGAACCGATATCTTGCAAAAAGGGAGGTAGAAATGTGATGAAAAGGATAAAAGCAGGAACCGTTATTAAATATATTTTCATGATTATCCTCGCTGCCATGTTTCTGGTTCCCGTTATCATGATGTTATTAGGCTCTGTAAAGGATGCCGGCCAGGCACTTCAGTTCGACCTTTCCTGGCCAAAGTCATTTCATTTTGAAAACTATTCGTATGTTTTTGAGCATGGTAATATACTCAGAGGCTATATGAACAGTTTTGTTATTACAGTCAGTGCTACGGTACTTACCATACTGTTCGGCGCATTTGCCGGGATAGTAATAAGCCGGAGGAGTGATAAAACATCGAAAAGATTATATTACTACTTTATTTTTGGGCTTACCATGACATTACAGACCGCCAGTACATTTGCATTGTTAAAAGTTCTGAATATTTACGGAACAAGATTTGCTGTAATTGCAATCTATATAGGCATGAGGATGCCATTTACCATTATGAGTTTCAGCAGCTTTGTTAAAGGGATTCCCCGTGAGATTGATGAGGCTGCCATGATTGATGGCTGCAGGCCGTTTACGATGATTGTCCGGGTTCTGCTTCCGATATTAAAACCGATTACGGTAACCAATATTGTGATTACGGCAATCAGCTGTTGGAATGATTTTATGGTTCCGCTGTTCTATTTGGGATCGGCGCAGAAATGGACAGTAACACTGTCTGTTTATAATTTTTTTGGTATGTTTGCAAGAAATTGGAATTACGTCTTTGCAGTTTTGACACTTACAGTCCTGCCAATTATTATTTTGTTTTTATTCCTGCAGAAATATATTGTATCAGGCATGACGTCTGGTGCCGTGAAAGGATGACATAATGAAAAAACCAAATATATTATATATCATGTCGGATGACCACAGCTTAAATGCCATAAGCTGTTACCAGTCCATTTTATCTGGTGTATTTCACACAAAACATCTGGATCGGCTTGCAAAGGAAGGATGCCGCATGGACGCATACTGTGCTACAAATGCAGTTTGTACACCGGCAAGGGCAACCATTATGACCGGACAGTATGGGCAGATAAATGGAGTGAGGACGCTGGACGATGACTGGAATCCAGAGAAAGGGCCTAATCTGGCAAAACTTTTACAGGATGGGGGATATACTACGGCTTTATTTGGAAAATGGCATCTGGGATGTGAGCCTTTGGGATTTGATGAATATAAGTATTTATCGGATGGGACAGGGAAAGCAGGTGAACAGGGGGTATATTTTAATCCATTTTTTAAAGAGCGGCAAAAGGGAATCAGACAGCATGAAGGATATGTGACGGATATTATCACAGATATGACGACGCGGTGGCTGAAAGAGCGGGACCGGTCGAAACCGTTCTTTGTGATGTGCAACCATAAAGCACCGCATGATTTTTGGGAATACCATGAAAGGCATGAAGACATGTTTGCAGAGAAAGAGATACCGGTACCGTGCAGCTTATTTGAGAATAAGGTACACAGAAGTCCCGCTACAAGAGAGCGGGGGAGCTCAGTGACTCCCAGAAGTAAAATACGCAGCCTGTATGAAGACTTCTGCAGACCGGATTATGTCACAGGGCCGCTGACCAAAACAGAAACAATGTCTTTCGAAGAAAAAGGATATGCCGCGTACCAGAAATACTTAAAGGATTATCTGCGGACTGTGGCGGCCATTGACGAGTCAGTGGGAAATATTTTAAATGAGTTGGAAGAACAGGGAATCTTAGATGACACAATTGTGATTTATACATCAGATCAAGGTATCTTTTTGGGAGAACATGATTATCAGGATAAAAGGTGGAGCTTTGAAGAAAGCCTGCGGACACCAATGCTGGTCCGCTATCCAAAAGAAATTCCGCCGGGCACCGTCTGCGGTGAACTGATGTCCAACATAGATGTTGCACCTACATTGCTGGATTATGCAGGATGTGATATAGTAAAAGACATACAGGGAATCTCATGCCGGAATATGATTGCAGGAAAGAAACAGGAAGAATATCATGAAAATATATACTTCCGATATTGGATGCATTTGGCACACAATCACGATAATCCTGCCCATTACGGCATTAGAACAAAAGAATATAAGCTGACGTTTTATTATGGTATGCCTCTGGATGCGAAGGGGGCTTTGAAACAGCCTACGCAGCCCGGATTTGAAATGTATGATCTGATCCGGGATCCACAGGAACTGAACAATATATATGGGCAGCCCGCATATCTGGAAATCCAGGAAAAATTGAAGCGGCAGATGGAAAAAGCGAAAGAAAAATACAGGGATGAAGATTATGATTATAAGGAGCTGAAAAGATTATATGAAACATTCGAAGAAACCTAATATTTTGTTTATTGTTACAGACGATCAAAGGTATAACACCATCAGGAAATTAGGAAATCCGGAGATTATAACACCTAATATGGATGCACTTGCCAGATGCGGGACTTCATTTACGCAGGCCCATATTCCGGGGGGAACCAGCGGAGCGGTATGTATGCCAAGCAGGGCAATGATACATACCGGGCGGACGCTGTTTCAACTGGAGGATGAAGGGCAGAACATACCTGTGGAACATAAGACATTGGGAGAAACTTTAAAAGAGGCGGGATATTATTGCTATGGGACGGGAAAGTGGCATAATGGCCCGCCCTCTTTTACCCGGAGTTTCCACCAGGGAGATAACATATTTTTTGGCGGCATGTGGGATCACTGGAATGTGCCTACGTGTTATTATGACCCAACGGGTAAATATGATAATGAAATTAATTTTGTCGCTAATTTTTGGGAAGAAAATAAAGTAATCAGACAGCATTGTGACAGATTCCATCCCGGAATCCATTCAACGGAACTGCTGACGGATATGGCAGTCTCATTTTTGGACGAGTATACAGAAGACAGGCCGTTTTTCCTGTATACTGCGTATCTTGCGCCCCATGACCCCCGGACGATGCCTGATAAATATAAGGAATTATACCAACCGGAAAACATGACACTGCCTGTCAATTTTCAGAAGCAGCATTTTGAATTTGGGGTTTCCGGAATCCGGGATGAGCTGCTGGCACCTTATCCGAGAACAGAGGAAGAGATGCGCCGCCAGCTTGCGGAGTATTATGCGATGATTACTCATCTGGACGATGAAATAGGAAAAATTATGGAGGCTTTAAAAAGAAATCAGCAGTGGGAGAATACAATAATCATTCTGACAGGCGATAATGGACTGGCAATCGGCAGCCACGGACTGATGGGAAAGCAGAATCTTTATGAAGAAAGCATCCGTATACCGCTTATCTTTGCAGGGCCGGGGATTCCCAAAGGGCAAGTAAGAGATCAATTTGTGTATCTTTTGGATATCTATCCCACTCTCTGTGATATATTGGGGATAAGCATACCCCCCACAGTACAAGGGAAAAGCTTTGAGAAGGTTTTTGGTGAGGAGACATCAGTAACGCGGGAAACTTTGTACTTTGCCTATAATGATCTGATACGCGGTGTGAAAGACAGACGCTATAAACTGATCCAGTATCGGAACGTATCAAACTGTACACAGCTGTTTGACCTGCAAAATAATCCCGATGAAACAGAGAATCTTGCAGAGGAAGAAGCATGCCGCCTTACAAGACTCAGACTGGAGCAGATTCTGTCAGAGTATAAGGATGAGTGGGGGGACGAAGCACATCCTATGGGACGGAGATATTGGCTGAAAGAATCGTAAGTGTTATTATTTGTGCTCCCGGAGACTTACATGTAAGTTTTAAACAGGCTGTGGGGTGCGGAGACGGAAAATCCAGGGAGGCCGGATATGAGAAAGAACTTCAGCGTAAAACTATGGGCAATTAATACAGCTCTTCTATTCGCAGTTTTATTTGTTATTTTTTCGTTCAGTATTGTTGTATATGTTCATGCTAAAGAACGTGAGTCCACAGCCGATATGCAGAATGAGCTGAGGGGGATAGAACGCAATATTTTGAACCAGATAGAACTGTTAAAAACAGTAAGCCTGCAGACCGGGACAAATGATTTTCTTGCGGGTAAATTAAATGCAGCACGGCAAAGCCCGGATTTATTTGACATAGACACAGAAGCTAAAACAGAGGTCTATAAGATCCTGTGGCCGTATATCCTGGAACGTGAAAAGGTCAGCAGGATCAGTGCTTATAATGATGAAGGCACCTTTGTTTATGTAGGTGAAGCGGTTGATGAACAGGAAAGTGTGTCGTACCGTGAACATAGCTATATCCCCGAGGTGTTTAAGCAAAAGCAGGAAGCGGCAGACTGGTTTTGCCTTGATGCAGATCGTATTTCTGTGGTCCGTAAAATAAAAACAAGCCCAATTTTCGGCATGGAGACTGTCGGCTATATTGAGGCGGAGCTTGCTCTTGGGCTGTGGGAAAAGCAGCTTTTCGGGGATGACACCAGTACGGATGGATATATTGTATATAATACCGGCACAAAAACCCCGCTGTTTTTTCACCAGATTCCGAAAACGGTTATGAATGGGCTTACAGATGAAGATCTTCTGGATGAAGAGAGGGTAGAAGAGCAGTACAGAGAACAATACTATATACAGGATGTGACAGTTGAGGAATATGGTATTGGGATTCTTGCGCTTAGAAATAAAAAGGAACAGCGGGAGTTAATCGTTTTTTTTGTTCTGTACGCCACCCTTATACTGGTCATATTGGCAATAGTCCTGGCCGTTCTCCAGAAAAAGATTTCCTCTCATCTGACTCAGCCGCTTCTTGCACTTTGTGAAACCGCCCGAAATACAAAGCTGGAAAAGGAAGTGCTGGATTCAGTACCCAAATACGACGATGAATTTCAGGTTATCTCTGATGCATTTCAGGAAATGATGAAGAGCCTGCATGAATCTATGGAACAGAATGTGGCGATTAAAACCGCGGAGGTAAAGGCAAATATGTTCGCACTGCAGGCCCAGATGAATCCCCACTTTATACACAATACTTTGTCCATCATACAGGCATATGCAGGAGAAGAAAATTACCGGACCGTAATTGAAATCTGTGAACATCTGTCAGATATGATACGATACAGCAATGAGTTTACAGACCAGTCTGTTTACCTGGAGGATGAGATAGAGCATGTTGGGAATTATATGAGGCTTGTTAAGATGCGGTACGAAAATGGGGTGGAGTATGAACTGGAGAATTATATACCTGAGGGTTCTATAAAGGTTCCGCGGTTCATCCTGCAGCCGGTGATAGAGAATTCCCTCAGTCATGGCCTGCAGACAAAGGAATTTCCATGGAATATCAGGATAACCTGTGTTTGGGGAAGGGAGAAATGGTTCGTTAAGGTCTATGATAACGGTATTGGGTTTACAAGTGAGGAAATAGAGAAGATAAATGCATTTAAAAAGGAGTTAATGTCTGGTGACAAGGAGATTATCAATCATAATTTAAAGGTAGGCGGACTAAGCATCCGCAATATTATGACAAGGCTCTATTTAGAATATAAGGAAGAGATGATTTTTAAGGTGGTCAGTGAAAAAGATAAGTTTTCGGTTATCTATCTTGGCGGCGGCATTAAAATGTAACTGCCCGATGGGAACAGTTCAGACAAGCCTGTCTGTTACGCCCAGGGATCATGAGAAGCTGAGGCAGAAAATATACGAATTAAGCAGGGAGAAGGTGAGCATATGAAAGTATTGGTAGTAGAAGATGAGGCGCCTATCTTAAGAAATATCTGCCGGCTGATAGAAAAATGCAATCCGGCTTTCCAGGTATACTACAGGGCCCAGAATGGGAAGAATGCATTGGAAGTAATACGGACGCAGCCGGTTGATCTGATTTTTCTGGATATCCGGATGCCGGTAATGGATGGGCTGGAAGTGATGAGGCACATGAAGCAGGAGGAGTTAGAAATTCCGGTTATTGTTGTCAGCGGCTATAAAGATTTCGA